>Ga0181575_10000015_pt1 | contig 151189 bp, 209 predicted proteins | sample 101ome_23_FD_145599 | JGI IMG/M metagenome (GOLD analysis project Ga0181575, IMG submission 145599) | Coastal salt marsh microbial communities from the Groves Creek Marsh, Skidaway Island, Georgia - 101411CT metaG (spades assembly) | ecosystem: Environmental > Aquatic > Marine > Intertidal... | reverse complement strand
CAATAAAATGATGATAGATCAAGCATCAAAAGACCTAGATAGAGACCACGTAACACTCCGTATGTAACGCTTGACAATGCTCCTCATTTTTTAGTATACTATACTATCAAATAAGAAATAAGGAGTAAATTATGTCACATTGGGTTAACGATTCGATAATCGATAACATCATATCAGATGTCGCAGACATGGCTGATAAAGATGTAGTCATGGCACTAAAAGGTGCAAACATTTCAAAAGTCGCAAAATTTGATGGGTCAACTCATGGTTGCAACATCATAGACTTTGCAAGAGAAGTTCTGATCGATCAAATGTGGGACGATGTAGTAGATGCTGGTTGTCCTCATGGGTAAGATCAAATATCTTAAAGAAATCACGAAGTGGGATGGGGATACCCCTAACCACACCTACATGGTAAACGAGAAGGGTCACCTTGTCGGATACATCAAAACTGGTACTAAAGAAGAGATAATCTTCAAGAAACCATCCAAATTGTTTTCTAAAAGTTATAGGAAATTCATAGAGTTACGTAGGGCTTGACAATACCCCCTACTTTTTGATAGCATATACACATGACTGAGAAATTAAGAAACCAAAAAGATACCCTTGCGAAACTGATGTCCCAAGAGGACATTACAGTTGTTCACAAGAAAATCCCTACTGCATACTTTGATGTTAAGAATAGGATACTTGCTTGTCCTATCTTCAAAGAAGATATCTCACCTGAACTCTATGACTTGTTCATGGGTCATGAGGTGGGTCATGCATTGAATACACCATACGAGGGATTACACTCCACTCTTAAAGAAAACAGGACTCTAAAAGGTTACCTCAACGTTATCGAAGACGTGAGGATTGAGTCAGATATTAAAAACAAATTCCAAGGTTTGAGGAAGTCTTTCTACTCTGCATATAATGAGTTGATGGAAATGGACTTCTTTGGTCTTAAAGGTAGAGACCTTCAAGGACTTTCACTGATTGACAAAATCAATTTGATTACTAAAGTTGGTTCTAGGGTCAACATCAAACTAACTGACGAAGAACAAGTCTTCCTTGATAAAGCTTACGGTTGTAAGACTTGGGAAGATGTTGTAGAAGTTGCAAACGAAATTTACGAGTGGTCTAAAGAAAACGAGACTAGGGATGAGAATGACGAATCAATCGTTCCTTCTTATCAGTATGATGTTTCAGAAGATGAATTCGAAGATGATGAAGATGACTTCAACGACTTTGGTGGTGATGACACTTCAGGTGATGAGTCTTCTGATAGTGGTTCAGGTGATGATGAATCAGAAGATGAAGAAGAGGTAGGAACTTCTGATTCTGCTGGTGATAGTCTTCCTGATGTTGAAGACTTAGACGAAGACACTGAGACTTCAGAATCTGATGCAACTCCTGAAGAAAATCCTAAAGATCAAATCAAAGACACTGGTACTAAAAACCAAACTGGTAGAGAAGGTGGTGAAGGGTATGATGATGAAGATGGTGCAAGAGAATCACTGACTGAACATGCGGCTCACAACAACGAAGACCAGTTTCTTTCAGAAGAGAATCAAGTCATTTCTCAGTTCTCTTTAAAAGAAGCATTCGCAAACATGAAGAATGATGACATGGTTGTCCCATACAAAAAGGTCATCGAAGATTTCAACAAGTTCTTCTATCCTAAAGAAGAATATTCTAGAAGTGATAGAGTTCTTTCTCAAAAACTTGCAGAACATAGTGGTAAGAAACTGGTTGATAAAAACAAAACCATTGTCTCTCACATGGCAAAAGAATTTGACATGAGACAAACTGCACAAAGAAGTGTCCATGCATTTACTGGTAAGACTGGTAAGTTAGACATGAATAGACTTGCGAAGTATCAGATCGTAGATGATGTTTTCAAAAGAGCAGTCTATCTTCCTGATGGTAAGAACCATGGTATCACTGTGTTACTTGACTGGTCAGGTTCTATTTCAAGGGAAGTCAAAGACTTGATCGAACAAACACTTATTCTTTCTGAGTTCTGTAAAAAAGTTCAGATTCCCTTCAGAGTGTATCTGTTCTCTGATGTGTATGCAGGTTACATGGACAAAGAAGAAGGTAACATTTTCAGAAACTATCCTAAGTTAATCGAAGTGTTATCCAATGAAATGTCTAGTAAAGATCATAAACTTGCATTGACTGTAATGGGTGCATTGTTCAATGATCACTTCACTAGAAGTTTCTCTTGGAGGAACTATGAGAAACATGTTGCAGATTTCAATGAGTGGTTCTCACCAGTTCATGAACATGCAGGTGGGTATCTTGACCTTCCTTACTCTTGTCCTAATGCATACAACTTGGGTGGTACTCCACTTGACCAATGTATAGGTTACTTGAGAAAACTTCTTCCTGAGTTCAACAAACAGTATAATATTGAGAAGTCAATTCTCACAATTATTACTGATGGTTACTCTCACAGTGGTGACCTCTATTACAAAAAAGATGCTGAGGTTAGTGACATCAATGAACAAATGGAAAACATGGATGACACTAGTTCATGGAGGTGCAAAAAAACAAGACAGTTGGTTGACCCTTATAACGGTAAAGTTTACACTTATAGTGTCACAAAGGACTATGGTTCTGATTCATTCGATACAACTCAGAACCTCTTAGAGTGGATTTCAGATACTACTGGTGTCACTGTTACTGGTTACTTTGTTTGTGGAAACAAGGGTGATGCAATGAATGTTCTTTCTTGTGCCACTGGTTCTTGGAGACATGAAGACGATTGGTTGGAGATTAGAAAGAACGGTAAAGTTTACAAGGTGAAAGGATACAACAAACTCTTCATCACTTCAACCAGTGCATTGGGTACTCAGGGTACTGACGAATTAGATGATGAATTGATTGGTGCGAAGAAGACTTCAATCCTTGCGAAGTTCAAAAAGAATCAGAAGTCAAAATCAACTTCTAGATTCTTGACCACAGAATTTATAAAGGAGATTGCATGATGTATGATAATTATGATGCGAGTGAATATTTTGAAGTCCTGAATCAGATACGTGAAACAGGTCAGATGAATATGTTTGGTGCCCCTAAGTTTCTTCAAGAAACTTTTGGGTTAAGTAAAGGTGAAGCACTTCACGTGTTTCAAGAATGGACTAAGGAGTTTGAAAATGGCTAGAGACGCTATACAAATTGACCAAGAATATTACTTTGGTACAATGAACACCTCTAATGCAATGAGTAAACTTGCAGATGCGATCATGGATGTGGGGCCATCCCCATGCATGAAGTTTGAGTGTCCAAATATCGAGAAGTGTAAAACTGAGGGTGTCGAGTGTAAGGCATTCAGATTTTGGGTAAACAATGGTGCAATGGAAACCTACTCTAAAAAAGAGGGTGGAATGGTATCCATAGAGAAGGATGTTGGTAGAATTTTGAGAATTATTGAATAAAGTGCTTGACAATGCCCCTCACTTTTTGTTAGCATATACACATGATGAGAAATAAAACGTTAATTGATAGGAGACAAAATTATGGCGAATAAACGTTCTTACGATAGGTCTGAGTCGATAAATATCGACGGCAAACCTTTCCACTTCACTCCTGATAGGAAGGAGTTCTTGGATGCTCTTCAAAAGAAGTATCCTAACCAAACCTCTTTTACCAAAGAGGATTTCGAAAATCTAGGACATTTCCCCTACTGGGTGAAACATACTAGGTATAACTTTAAACAGGGTTCGGTTTTCAACCTGCAACCAATTCTGACTCCAGTGACTTCGGTCTCTGAAGCGGTTGTTGCTCCAGTTGCTCCAAAACCTGCTCCTGTTCCAGTGTCAGTTCCTGCACAACAGAATGTGTCAAACATGCCTGTTGCGGCTGCAACTGAGTCAGTGAATATGATTGACCCCAATGTCAAAATCATTCCTGAGAAGATGTCGAACTATGTTCCTTTTGGACACTTCAAAGATGTCAAAAACATCATTAGTTCCAAAATCTTCTTTCCAGTTTTCGTAACTGGTCTTTCAGGTAATGGTAAAACATTGATGATCGAACAAGTATGTGCCCAACTGAAGAGAGAACTCTACAGGGTCAACATCACCATCGAAACTGATGAGGATGATTTGATGGGTGGTCACACTCTAGTCAACGGTAACATTGTTTACAGGGAAGGCCCTGTGATCAAAGCGATGAGGAAAGGTGCTGTCCTTCTCTTAGATGAAGTTGATTTGGGTTCTAACAAGTTGATGTGTTTACAATCAGTTCTTGAAGGTAAAGGATACCTCATCAAGAAAACTGGTGAGTGGGTGACACCTGCAGAAGGGTTCACTATTCTTGCGACTGCGAACACTAAAGGTCAAGGTTCAGAAGATGGAAAGTTCATTGGAACTCAAATCATGAACGAGGCGATGTTAGAGAGATTCGCAATTACCATGCAACAAGAATATCCTCCAGTGACTACTGAGAGAAAAATCCTTGCAAAGGAAATGGAATTGACTGGTTCGGTTGACCAAGAATTCGTTGAGAAACTTGTCGACTGGGCAGACGTTATCAGAAAGACCTTCTACGAAGGTGCGATTGATGATGTCATCACCACTAGAAGGTTGGTTCACATCGTGAATGCATTCAGAATGTTTGGTGACAAACTCAAGTCCATTCAAATGTGTATCTCTAGGTTCGATGAAGAAACTAGGAATGCAGTCCTTGACCTCTACACCAAGATTGATGCAGGGGTCAATCTAGACGATTCAGAAAATCCTATTGACGAATCAGACTCTTCAGAGTATAATGGTTAAGATGTTTGGGAAAAATAAAATCGACTACAAGTACAATGAGGGAGAACTCTTAAAGGAGTTCTCTCAGTACATTGATAAGACTTACGACCAACATTACAGTTTGAACAAGTACCAAAGTACTGAGTTTATTATTGACTCAGGACATGGTGAAGGTTTTTGTATCGGAAATATATTAAAATATGCACAACGATACGGAAAAAAAGATGGGAAGAATAGAGCAGATATCCTGAAGGTATTGCACTACGCTTTGTTTATGTTATATGTGCATGATAAGGAGACTAAATCGTGATGAAGATTAGTAATAATACGAGGGATATCCTCAAAAACTTTTCCACTATTAACAGTGGTATTAAAGTTGGAACTGGTTCAAAACTGCAGACCATTTCTAACATGAAAAATATACTTGCAGTTGCGACAGTGAATGAATCCTTTCCTAAGGATTTTAGTATCTATAACTTACCTGAGTTTCTAGGTGCAACTTCTTTATTAGAAGACCCTGACTTTCAGTTTGGTGATGCAAGTTTGACTGTTGCAGACAATAACTCAACTATGTCTTACTTCTATGCAAGTGAAGGTATGGTTGTATCACCTGAGAAGATGATCACAATGCCTGATGCAGAAATCAAAGTTGATGTGTCATCGACACTACTGGGTGAGTTACAAAAGGCATCAAGTGTCTTAGGTGTCAATGACCTAGTGTTAGAGTCTGATGGTACCAAGGTGACATTTACTGTCAAAGATAAAAAGAATCCAACTTCAAATACATTCTCAAGGATTGTAGGTGAAGGAAATGGTGTTAAGTACACCATGAATTTCAAAATTGAAAACCTTAAAGTACTGGATGGTAACTATGAGGTGTTTGTTTCTTCGAAGGGTATTTCAAACTTCAAGAACAAAGATGTTGACTTAGAGTATTTTATTGCACTGGAACCTGATTCAAAATACAATGTTTAATCTAAATAATGTTGTAAGGATTGTGCCAGTCTCTGCAAACCTTACGGGAGCTATCCAATCTCATCATCCTTCAAGGGTGGGTAGCACTGTAAACTCGGTGGGGGGTTTACACCTATGACTACAGAATTTTTATACGTAGAAAAGTATCGTCCTCAGAACATTGAGGACACAATACTTCCTCAAAGACTTAAAGACACTTTCAAAGAGTTTGTAAAACAAGGTGAGGTACCTAACCTCATGTTATGTGGTTCTGCAGGTGTGGGTAAGACTACAGTTGCGAAGGCACTATGTAATGAACTAGGTGCAGACTACATTGTTATCAATGGTTCCGACGAAGGACGATTGATTGATACACTCAGAACTAAAATCAAAAACTTTGCATCTACAGTATCACTTGGTGGTGGTTCTAAGGTTGTAATACTAGATGAGGCAGATTACATTTCTGCAGATTCAGTGCAACCTGCATTGAGAAACTTTATCGAAGAGTTCTCTTCTAACTGTAGATTCATATTCACCTGTAACTACAAGAACAGGATTATTCCACCACTACATTCAAGAACAACGGTCATTGACTTTACACTTACACCTACAGATAAACAAACACTTGCAGGACAATTCCTTGGAAGACTCAAAGAGATTTGTGATGCAGAGAGTATCAAGTTTGATGAAAAGGTTTTAGTAGAACTGATACTCAAATTCTTCCCTGACTTTAGACGTTGCATCAATGAAGTACAACGTTATGGTGTTAGTGGTGAAATCGATACTGGATTGTTATCGACACTTAATGAGGAAAAACTTACCCCATTAATTAATATGATTAAAGACAAGAATTGGAGTGGAATGAGAAAGTGGGTTGGTCAAAATTCTGACAACGACTTCAACACTCTGTATAGAAAACTTTTCAATGCACTTGAAGTGTCATTGGAACCACAATCTATACCAGCTGCAGTCTTGTTGATCGCAGACTATCAATACAAGTCTGCATTTGCTATGGACTCTGAGATAAACTTTGTCGCATGTTTGACTGAGATTATGTCGGAGTGTAAATTTAAGGAGTAATTATGACACAATATGAAGATCAAGTTGAGAGACAAAGACTACTTTTAGAAGCAGAAGTATGGGCAACGTCTTTCACTGCACTGCATATCCACAGTTTAAATTCAATGTGGTATGACACTAGACCTCAGGATACTGAAGATGGTAAAATGGTCACAGATATCCAATACAACAGTGGTCTAGTTAAACGTACACTATCAGATGGCAGTGTTGTATACTTTGGTGAAGAACTAAAAGGTGATGCATTGATTGATGCATATACAAGAAAAGTTCAACCAAGTCCTGAACAACGTTTAATGAATGCCTAATACCAAAACCAATCCATTTGATTTCGTAAAATCAGTTTCATCTACCAAGAAAGATATCATGGTAGATGAAGTTGAAGAGAAATCATATCAACCATTTCTTGCAAATAAGGCCTTATCTTACCACCAAGATTCAATCTTACTTACTAATGAAATGAACTGTCATCACGGTTTGGACAACCGTCTTCAGTACCTGTTTTTCCTAAATACTTTGAGAAAACGTAATAGATTTTCCAAGTGGGAGAAACCCTACATTAGTAAGAAAATCGATACCGTAAAAGAGTATTATCAGATATCAACAAAAGAAGCCAAAGATTATGTCAATCTACTATCTGATAAACAATTACGTGAATTGAGAAAAAGAATGAACAAAGGTGGTTCAGATAATGGATGAATTAGATCAAATAACAAAAGACTTAGTCGAAATCACATTTCCACATAAAGACGATTTTTTAAAGATTCGTGAGACACTTTCACGAATAGGTGTTGCATCAAGAAAGGAACAAGAATTATTTCAATCGTGTCATATTTTACACAAAAGAGGTAAGTATTACATAGTACATTTTAAGGAATTGTTTCAGTTAGATGGGAAACCAACTAACTTCGATGAATCAGATGTTGCGAGACGTAACACTATAGTAGATTTATTGAAACAATGGAACCTATTGAGTGTGGTGAATCCCTCATTGATTGAGGAACCGAAAGCACCTTTATCTCAGATAAAAGTGATACCTTTCAAGGAAAAATCACAGTGGAAACTCACTACTAAATACTCAATTGGTAACTCAAATACCTAAATATACTTGCAAAAATAATTTGGAGGTAAACCTATGTTCTCAGGAATTATAGACTTTATTATGGGTATTTGGAACTTATTGATGATCATCCCAGTGGTAATCTCAATTTGTTCAGTTATAGTATCACTTACACCAACACCTCAGGACGATAAGGTCTGGGCAAAGGTGTATAAATACTTAGAGGTCTTAGCACTAGCAATAGGTAAAGCTAAGGACAAAAATCCATTATTGGATAAGTAATAAACTAACGTTAGGAGTATATTATGGAATTTTCATACGTAGTGATTGGTCTTATTGTGATCGGACTCGTATATTTCGTTGTGAAGGAAGAGAAGGAGAAGTCCTCTTCTACACCTTCAACTCCAGCACCTACTAAACCAGTTGTTAATGCAGATGCAAATAACAATGGTATCACTTCTAAAGCAGAGCTCAAGAAGTTGACAAAAAATCAACTGATTGAATTTGCAGATAAGAAGAACCTGAAAGTTAAAAAGTCAGGTACTAAGGCTGCTGTAATCAACGAAATTCACAGTCAGTTGAAATAAGTACTAACAAAACTTAACACTAAAGGGGACACTCCGTCCCCTTTTTTACATATATAAGACTGTAGGGAAAGACCTACGCAACAAGAGGAATATGTTATGAGAGCAGTACTAGCACTCATCATGTTGTTTCCCCTCGTAGCAGTATCAGAGACGGTTATCAATTATGATGATGGTTCAACCTACACCTTGTCCGAAGGTGAAAAAATTTATGTTTCCACTACCAAAGTTTTTAATCAAAAGAACTATAGTAATGGCAGCGTTCATTTTACATTAAGAAGAGAACACACTTCAAGAGATTACGTGCCACAACCAACTGATGGTATGACGGCAGGTAGTCATGAATGGTGTAAAGCATACGTACCATGGTCAGAGGGATTCACCTTTGCTATGCAAACATGGGTTCGTCATTGTGATACTAACAATGATGGAAGTTATGGTTGTGGTGATGAGACCTTTGATGCATCTGAAGATGGGTCTGTTTGTCCTTCTTAAACTATAGGGGTCGAAAGACCCCCTTTATATTATGGAGTCGTTATGGACTATATTGAAGCAGATTACATCGAATGTGATGTAGTCAATTATGAAAACTGTATTGGTATGGAAACCAATTACTCTGATTTCGAAATGGTATACAGGCCTGGTATGAACGTAATTCGACTGGGTGTATATGTTGATGATAGAATGGATAGTCGTAGAGTGTTCGGTTACATTCGTCAACTAAATGAAATCTTCGCATTGAATGGAATCCAAATCCACATGGAAGCTGCATTTGTAGAACCTGTAGATATTGAAAACACTTATGATGAGTTGGGTAATATCGAACTCGCATATGACTTAGAAGACTGGCATCAGTACTCACCATTCTATGAAAAGGCATGGTTGGTTGATAAGTATGAGGCAGATATGGTTCATGTCATGCTTGATAACACTCAGGACTGGGAAGTTTGTGGTGCAGGGTGGCCATGGAAAGGTGAAGGTATGACTGCAGGGATGACTGCATGTTATTCTAAGAATGATATCGCAACCATTGACCCTGACCAAGACACTTCAACTGAATATATTTTTGCACATGAGATAGGTCATCAATTAGGACTTGCACATACTAGAGATGAGACACCTACATTTACTGTTGGTGCAGGGTATATGCCAAACGATACCCAAGGAACTATCATGTCTTACGCAAAAAACAGAGTTCCTTACTATGCAAATTGTTGGGTTAAAGTTGATGGTGTAAGATATGGTGACCCTCAACATAGGGCAGATATGGCAATCAATGCAGCCGCACCTACAATCTCTCTCACCTATGAGAACTTTGGGCCGTATGACTTCCCTGTTATTGCAGAAGAAGTGGGTAACTCAAACTCCGAAAAAAGGTTCGTAGACCTCATTTCAAATTTCTGATAAGCTGTCATTTTATTGACAGGCAAACAGTCTATTTCCATAAATAATCGTATGGAAATGTTTGACTTGATAACTGACGTGGGAACTCCTATCGCAATGGCAATTGTGATGGGTGTCTTCATTTTTATCGTACTCAAACAAATCCTTGAAGGTATAGTAGACGATATAAAAACGCTTACCATGTTCTGTGAAAGTTTAGAGAACCGAGCAAGAACAATGTCAAACGAAATGATTAAGATAGACATGTTAGTCTCATCTGCATTAGAATTGAGACCTGATATCGATAGAATCTCACGATCAGAAAACTTCATAGAAGACGGTAAACTCGACGTGAGGAGAGACTAATAGCGCATAGGACACACGGACAATGGATTTAGATATAGCAAACCTAATTAAAGATTACGGTTTTCCTGTTGTCATGAGTGTTGGTATGGGGTATTTTATCTTCTTCATTTGGAAGTTTATCTCTGAAAGAATAGAACCTGAAATTGAAAAGATGCACATTGCATTGATACGTGTTATTGATCAAACTAGGATGTTAGATCAAGACATGATTAGACTTCAACAAAAAGTTAACGTAGTCTTAGAATACAGAATGAAAGAGAAAATAGAAGAGGACGCCCTATTGAAAGGGGTGAAAAAGAATGTTAAAAAAAGTATTAGTAAGTAGTGCAATTATATTCGTTTTGTTCTTACATGCACAAAACGTTTATGCAGACGAAATTAAATTTGGATTTAAGAACCCCAGCTTTAGTGGGGTCGGTACAGGTGCCCATTATTTGACTATTGAGAACCAAGAGTTCTCAAGGAAGAAACAAATAGAGGATGCCTTGGAGGCGGCAAGGAAGGCCGCAGAAAGAGAAGCGGACAATACCACGCTTGCAAAATTTATCAGAAATTTAGAATCGAGAATTTACGCACAGCTATCTAAACAGTTAGTTGAATCAATGTTTAGTAATGATACTGCATCAAACTTTGGGTCATTTACGCTTGAAGGAAGTGTTATTACATGGGAGGTAATAACTAACGCAGACGGAACTGATGTTATCAAAATGACTATTATCGATACCGAAGGAACAACAACAGTCATTGAGATACCAGTAGGAACAGGAAACTTTGGACAAGACCCTGACACTGGTGGTGGAGATGGTTAAGTATTTACTTGCATTAACACTTCTTATAAGTGGATGTGCATCAGTCCCAAAGTGGTCTGATAACCCAGCAGACTGTGCCTATGAAACAGGTAGGTTCGATGAAGGGTTTGGTAAAGACGTAGTTACAGGTGTTGCAAAACAGGTTACACGTAGATACATTTGCGTAGAAAGTCCACAGGTAGTTAGGTTACCTTCCTACTTGGAACTTTTAAAACTACCACCTGCAGAAGAGAGACCAATTGTAACTGTCTATAATTTTTTAGACAAAACAGGACAAAGAAAGTCTGTTGATAACATTGCATCATTCTCAACTGCCGTAACACAAGGTGGAGTAGAGATGGTTATCGATGCATTAAAAACTGCAGGAGACGGAACATGGTTTCGTGTTGTAGAAAGAAATGGAATTGATGCATTAATAAGAGAGAGACAGATCATACGTTCTGCAAGACAGGAGTATGCATCTGCAACAGGGGATGACCCTAAAGGAATTCAACCTCTATTGTTCGCAGGAATGATAATAGAGGGTGGTATAATTGGCTATGATACCAATATTAAAACTGGGGGAACAGGCGCAAGAACCCTCGGCATTGGTTATTCGAGACAGTATCGACAAGATGTTGTCACAATTTCTATGAGAGCAGTAAGTGTTCTCACTGGAGAAGTTTTACTAAATGTACAAACTCGGAAAACTCTTTTGAGTTACGGTTCAGGAGGCGATGTTTTTAGATTCGTCGAACAAGGAACCCAACTTATAGAGATTGAAGACGGTGTGGGTAATAATGAATCAGTGACTTACGCAACACGAACAGCGATTGAGGCTGCAGTGTTGGAATTAATCTACCAAGGACACCATAGGGGTTTTTGGAAAATAAAAGGGTATAACGAAAATGAAGAAACTAATTAGTTTAATTTTATTAATGTCGACTGGATTCGTTTTCGCACAAGCCACTGATGATAACGAAATTAAGATCACTCAAACTGGTGACACTTTGAAACTTTATATTGACCAAGTTGGTTTTGGTAACAAAATCGGTGGGGACAATGGTTCCTCAGGTTCAGTATCAAGTACAATGAGTATCACAGGTGCAACATTAGAGTTTGATTTAGATTTTACAGGCAACAACAACGTCCTATTCGGGCCAGTTGTTGCAGATAGTTCATACTATAAGTTGGACTTCACTGGAGATTCTAACTCAATAGATTGGAACATCGGTTATCTCGGCAGTGCAGATAGCTCTAACATTAATTTTGACGTAACTGGAAGTTCTAATACTTTTGATATCGACCAAGGTTATGTTACTAGCGCAGAATCTTTAGACGCCGATCTAATATTGATCGGTAGTTCGAATGTTTTTGATATTGATTGGGAGGCAGACAACCTGACATGGAATTTTGATGTCACTGGTTCCTCAAACAATATTAATACTTTACAAAATGATGCAAGTGACTCATCACTTACTTTTACACTTGATGGGGATAGTGCAGATGTAGATATTAACCAATTAACAGGTACCTGTCCTTCAGGTGCATCAGGTTGTTCATCACCTACATCAATCTTAACACTTGACATTACGAGTGACAATGCGATCATTCAAATTAATCAGAAAGACTCAGCTAACGATTCTTAGTTTGTTGTTTATCAGTGGGGTTCATGCAAATGACCCCATTGGTGACATTGTAGAATCAACAGGAGTGGGTGAACTCCTACGTGGTACAGAGTCATATCCACATTCAGTCGGTAGTGATGTCATCCTCTATGATGAGGCAAGAACTGGTAATGGTAGAATGAAAATAGTTCTACTGGATAACGAGTTTATTGATATGACTGAACAGACTAGGGTCTATATCGATGAAGCATATTATGACCCAAACCCTGACCTATCCAAAATGTCAATCAGAATGGTGCAAGGTACAGCTCGATTTGCATCAGGTACAGGTCAAAAAATCAGAAAGAAAAATATCAATGTGTCAACACCTACGGCACAAATCGCAATCAACGGAACAGATTTTACAACGAGTATTGATGAGATCGGAAGGTCACTCGTTATACTTTTGCCAGATGCAAACGGAGATGCATCAGGTGAAATAGTAGTGTCAAACTTAGGTGGAGAAGTGACACTCAATGAGGCGTATCAAGCAACTATGGTATCGTCTTTGGATAGTCCACCAACATCATCTGTAGTTATAAATGGTATCACACCTGCATTGATTGACAATATGTTTATCGTCAATCCACCTACAGAAATCAAACAAGCAATTGAAGACCAAGTTGCAGATGACCAAGACCAAGATCAAGGAATACTAGATGTAGATTTCCTTGAGTTTAATGAATTAGAACAAGATGCATTAGAAGACACTAAAGAAGATTTAGAGTTTTCAGAATTAGACATAGATTTATTAGATGTTGATTTCCTTACTGACCTATTAGATGTAGTAGAAGAGTTAACAAGAACAACAGTCGCACTGAAAGATGTGCAGGCAGACTCAGGTGGTGGAACTGTTACACTTAAAGGTGCAGTTATGGGATTCAATAAAGATTCACAATACAATGTCTTTGTACAAGACGGAGACTTATATTTTTATCGTAATGTAAACGGTGTTATTGAGATAATCATACAGAATGGGAATTCAGGATTTATAGATACGTATGTCGAAGGCTATCAGGGTGTTATCGAATTCGGTAACGGAGACCCAGCAATCGAGATTTTTATAAATCAAACTAACTAAATAGTAAAGGAACTTAGGAGACTTATATGGATAATTTAAGAAAACTTCTTGACTGGCATGAGAACTGGAGTTACAAGTGGATTCAATCACTTGGAATTACAGAGTACCATGCAATGTGGATTTCATTCACAAAAGGTCTAGTTTTGGGATTATTATTAGCATGGATTTTTTAAATAAAATAAAACGTTTATTTTACAAGTACTGGGTGGCGCCTTGGGCGCCATTCATCCTTTTTATTGGTGTCGTCCACGCAGACGATAACTCAATAGATATCAGACAAGTTAATAGTGGTGATAATTTAGATTTAGATGTAACACAACAAGGTTTTGCAAATACAGTTCTCTTTTCTTTTGATCATCAAGACAACACTATAAAGTTAGCTCAAAAAGGTAACAACATGTACATTGGATATACTGATGCATGGGGTTCAGGTTATAATTGGGGTGGAGACTTAGACGGACAAGACAACGATATAGAAATCAGACAAAGATGTTCCTTTGCAACATGTAATGACAATGATTTCCAATTCCACATTCAAGGTAATTACAATCAAGTTGTCTTTGGTCAAGGGTATGAACTTAATAACTCACTTACACCTACTTGGGATTATGATGGAACAGAGCCTGGTGGGAACTTTGTAAGATTAGATATTCATGGTGACTACAATGACTTTAAAGGAAGTCAGAAACAAGATTCAAGTAGTATAACTCATTCCATGACTTGGAACATTTATGGTGACTACAACGATGTCTTCTCAAAACAATTGCAGAACGGAAACAAGACACTCACAGGAACAATCAATAACGATAACAATGAAGTACATGTTGTTCAGAAAAAGACTGGAGCTCATACTGCAACCATAACACTAGGTGGAACCTATGGGACGGATTTAACTCTGACTCAAACAGGTGACACTAATCAAACATATTCATTAACACAAACATGTCACACCGTAGGTGGATGCACTGTAAATGTAACTCAGGGAAACTAAATGACAGAGTGTCCTCCTGAGTTTTATGAATGTCTCACCGAAGAAGAATACGATGAGATTTTAGACCTATTTGTAGAGAATGATATTGCAATGCCTGAAGCAATGGGTGATGTGGAAGCTGCATCAAACTTTGCATGGGAGATTTTATTTTTATCACCATGGGAACTTGCATATATCGGTATACCAATGTCCGTACTTGCATTTTACGGATTATCAATCTACGCAATTTTTAAATATATTCAAAAGAAATTTTCATAATGTATAGTTGGAAAACAGTCTTAGTGACCATTTCACTATTGGTCGGACTGAAGGTTTGGTCACCATACGTTGTTGAAAATATCCAGTGGTCATGGTTCGACTTCTTACATCAGACTCAAGAACGCCTGGCGACGGAGAATATTGTTTTAGTAGATATTGATGAAAAGACACTTGAAGTGTATGGACAGTATCCAATCAAACGTAGTATCTACAGGGATATCCTCTTAGACACTCATTACACTAACACTCACGTATTTACACAATTATTCAGTAAACCTGACCGAGACGCCAGCGAAGATGAGATGTTCGCCGAAGGATTAATCAATCGGTTGACAATTCTATCTGCAGCTCCATCTGCACAAATACAAAAAGGTTCTGCACCTTTTGTTAACACTTCTATATTTGGGGGTGGAGATATCAAAGATAGTGTATGGAACTTTACAGGAATCGTTGCACCACTTCCTATCTTACAGGATAACACTTATGGTGTAGGAGTAACAACTGCAACACCACCATTCGCAGGAACACCAAACTTTGACGGAACAGTTCGTTCTGCACCACTAATCGTTACTGCAAATGATCAGATATATCCATCTATAGTGTTAGAGACACTACGTGCATTTTATGATCAGCCCAATTATCAAACAAGAGTTACACAGGAAGTCGGTATAGAATGGATTAGAATGGGGAGACAACCTCCTATCGAAACCACACCAACAGGAGATATTATGATTTCCTATTGGCATGATTTCGAAAGAATATCTGCAGTAGATTTACCTTCTAGTGATGTACAGAATAAGATTCTGATTTGGGGTCTGACAGCGGAAGGTCTGAATAATCCAGTTTCAACTCCAGTGGGTACAATGTATCCCCACGAAGTTCAAGCCTCAATCCTCCAAACCGTCTTGCAAGAAGCTCAAATACAACAATCCTACTATCTTGAATTTCTAGAAGTTGTTCTTCTTCTGATAGTTCTGATATTAGTGTTGGTAATGGTCTACAAACTTCCCACAACTTTTGCGGCTCTAGGGAGTCTAGGTGTTGTAGGATTTCAGGTGGGTGGGGGTTTCTATTTGTGGTCTTCAAGTCTCGTTCTTTTCGATACTTTCTACTCATCAATCGCCTCCTTGATTGTTTTTGGACATGCATCATATAACAAATACTATGTGACATTTCAACTCAAGGAACAGATTAGAAAACAGTTCCAAAAGTATTTATCTCCTGAGATGGTCAAACAACTACAGGATAATCCTGACATGCTAGTGTTAGGTGGTCAGAGAAAAGAAATGACATTCCTCTTTATGGATATCTGTGGGTTCACTCCAATATCAGAACACTATAAGAATAATGATGACCCTGAAGGGTTAGTTATGTTAATTAATAAATACCTTGATACCATGACAAAAATAATATTGTCGAATGGAGGAACCATCGACAAATACATGGGCGATTGTATCATGGCATTTTGGAATGCTCCCTTGGACTGTGAAGATCACGCAGAGATGGCAGTAAAAAGTGCCCAAGAAATTTCGGTTAAGGCGGATGAACTTATTAAGGAACTTGAAGTTGAAGGTCTTCCTTCTATTGATGTCGGTATCGGCATCTCTACAGGTGAGTGCATCGTTGGAAACATGGGGTCAGAACTTAGATTTGACTATTCCGTCATTGGAGATGCCGTCAACTTGGGAGCTAGACTCGAAGGTCAAACAAGAAATTATGATGGGGTACGAGTGTTGTTATCGGAAAGAACTTATAGATTATGTCCATCAACAGCATTTACAGAAGTCGATAGAATCCTTGTTAAGGGAAAATCCGAAAAAGTTACCATATATACAGTTTAGAGAACCAGCAGATATAGAGGTATGGGCAGTGTTTGTTGCATTACAACTTGCAGATGTTTGGTCAACATCTAAAGGTATGCAATATGATTGTGTTTATGAATTGAATCCACTTTTGCCTCGTATACCAACATTAGGTGAAATGTTATTTTTAAAGAGTGTAATTCTTATTCCTTCTTATAGTGCAATTCACGAAGCAGTGACTATTACAAACGAAGACTTGTATGCACCAATACTTTTAACTTCAATGGTTGTCCATAATAACATGCAAGTTCTTGATAGAGTAAAAGGTACTTGTAATAAGAGATAAATAAAAATAATAATAATAACGGAGAGAATGATGCCAGTGAAATTTGGAAAAACTTCAAAACAAATAGATCGTGCTACAAAGAAAGTTTCTATTGTACATGAGTACATGAAGACTAAGTCTAACCAAGAACTAATGGAAGCTTATAACAAACCTGTAGTTCCTAAGTTAAGACAGAAAGTTAAGAATGAAATAGTGAGACGTAATAAACTAGGAATTGCAAACATCGTGTTTAAAGAAAAGACAGATGACATTCCAGCAAGTATTTAAAGAGTTATACAAACAAGAGAAAGTTGTAGAGTACCAATCTCTTACATCCGATAAGGTGCATAAAAGAAGATGCACTATCCCTAGAAAATTTCAAACAGATTCAGACAAGATTATAGTATGGGATTGTGACACTTCATCATACCACGATATTCAAATAGATACAATCCTTAGCATACAAAACGACTAAATACTAATGTTACAATTATGTGACAGAAATGAGTCAAGTAGGAAACGAAAAAGACCATGTCGCAGAAAGTAACAACAACAATAGGAGATAGATATGCTAAGATATGCATTAGTGTCTGCCTTGCTACTTCTCGGACTTCCAGCAACAGCAGACGAAGACAAAACACTAAAGAAGTCCGAAGTGAAACAAGTTATTTTCTATAAAGATAACGTTATAGAATTTGAACTTCATGATGGGTCATTTTACGAAGGCCAAATACTCACACCTGACTGTCTCAGAGGAAAGAAATCTTTTGAGAATCGCAACGTCATAAAAAATACCTACAAAGTGTATAGCACCTACGGTTTTAAAACCTGTAGATTTTCAGATTTAGTTGAGAGGATAGCATGAAGAGGTTATTCAAAAAATTTGATAAGTTTATGAAACGAAATCGGTTCCATAAGATTTGTAATAAATTTCTAACATTAAAAAAAATACCTTTTTTTTCACAAAAAAGTGTGTTATAATGTATAAATAAAAATGCAGTTTATTTTTTTATTAATTTAGACTGCATTATAGAAGAGTGACCAGTTTACTGGATACCACTCTGAACATCGACTGAAGTAAGGGAGAGTTCTTCGTAAGATAAACAATCCTACTACGGAAGTCACCTCTTGATGGAAAGGTAAGGGAGAGTTCTTCGTAAGATAAACAATCCTACTACCACACAGATTTGAGAGTTTTAGTATGATTTATTATTTTATATAATGAGATCATACAACTTAGTATGATCTCTTTGTGACTTCAAAAGAGCTTTTCGAAGCTCGGTTGCAAAGAGAACATACGCCCTAATGCTCAAAAGAGGTTAGGTATTTTATTTAAACTTGCTTATTAAAGGAGAAACAAATGACTATCTTTGACGATATCTATGGGAGATCATTCCCATTCGCAATTGGGTTCGACAGAACTCTTCAACTTTTAGAAAAGGCTTCAACAGTCCCATCTAATATTTCTTACCCCCCTTACAACATTGTGAAAGACGATGATGAACATTATCGTGTGGAACTTGCAGTTGCAGGATTTGATAAGAAAGAAATCTCAATCTCAAAAGAGGCAGAGATTCTTACTATCGAAGGTAAGGTGGAATCAAAAGATGAACAAGACTTTATTCATAAAGGTCTTGCATCTAGATCATTCAAAAGAACATTTACACTATCAGATGAAATTGTAGTGTCAGGTGCATCTTTAAAGAATGGTATCTTGAGTGTTGCACTTGAGAGGGTGATTCCTGAAGAGAAGAAACCAGTTTCAATCAAAATCTCTTAAAAAACCCCCTATACATATATACAACCTCTATGTTATAATGGAGGTTGTATTCCTATAGGAGAAATATATTATGAACTTTAATATTGAATATGGTACTCCAGTACCTGACGTTACATTCCCTGCCAGAGTTGATGGGGATTGGACAACCCTGAGTACAGGTGAACTTTTTGCAGGTAAGAAAGTAGTGTTGTTTGGTTTGCCAGGCGCATTTACCCCTACTTGTTCAAACAATCAAGTTCCAGGCTTTGATAAACTTGCAGATCAATTCTTTGATAAAGGGATTGATGCAATCTATTGTCTATCAGTAAATGATACATTTACTATGAATGCATGGTTCAAAGAATTACAAGTTGAAAATCTCATCGCACTACCTGATGGTAATGCAGAGTTCTCATCTTTGTTTGGTTCACTTGTTAAAAAGGAGAACTTAGGATTCGGTGCAAGATCATGGAGATATGCAGTTGTAATCGAAGACGGTAAAGTTATTCAAAGTTTCATTGAGGAAGGTTGCGAAGATAATTGTGCAACAGACCCTTATGAGGTTTCAACACCTGAAAATGTCCTTGCAAACATCAGATAACTTATACCAAGTTCTTAGGGAACATTCAAATTCAGTGGGGTTACCTATCTTGGATAACCCCACTTTTGAACGTGTAACTGAGGAATACGGAAAAGATTTATTTCGTGAAACTCTCGCAGAGTTTATTGCGAAAGAACGTCCTGAGTTTCCATTAAAGAAAATCTCTGAAGAAAAGATGAGAACTACTTTTCTGAAACTTCGTGACTCAGACCCATTTTCCATAATGACTGCATTTAAAGATTTGCAGAAAGAAGTGTTAGAGAAATATGATGATTACTCTTACAACTTCCAAGAGTATGGATTGGGTTTTATCGATGCACCATCACAATACAATGATGCATCAAATTATTTTCACCAAGACTTGAGACTTAACTGTGGAAGTTATGGTTTCAAAGCACCAATAGATGTATGGACAAATGGTACTGCAAAAGAAATATGGAGGTGTCTAGGCCCTATATGGAGAGGTATCAATGAGGTTAAGAAGACCATAGTTAAAAGTGTTGATGGTACTGAAGAAGAAAAACTTATTGGTGGTAAACTAGATGAGAAGAGTTATATCTCTGCATTTAGATTAGGAACATACATCGCAACACAATTTAAACCAAACGTTGCAAGAACTATCTATGCAATGACTAATGCACAAACAGTTCTTGACACTTCATGTGGATGGGGTGATAGATTATGTGGGTTCTATACATCGAATGCATCACACTACATTGGTTGTGACCCTAACCCATATACATTCACTAGATATAAAATACAGTGTATCGAATATGAAAAGATACTTACAGGTAAAGAACCTGACATCATAGAACAGGATAATTATTTCTCATGTATTGGTTCTAAGAAAGTAGAGATATATCGATGTGGTGCAGAAGACTTACCATATCATACACTACCACCTATTGATTGTGCATTCACATCACCACCATACTTTTCAACGGAAGAGTACAACAAGGGTGGAGAACATGAAGAAGATCAATCATGGTCAAAGTTTAATGAATATGACAAGTGGAGAGACGACTTTTATCTACCAGTGTCACAAAAATCTTTTGATGCATTGAGTGATACAGGTGTTCTACTTGTAAACATTCTTGACCCCAAAGTCAAAGGTAAAAGATACAGGTCAGGTGATGAACTCGTACAAATGTTATTACCAAATTTCTTAGGACAACTGGGAATGAGAATCATGCAAAGACCACAAGGTAAAGCAGTATTCAAAGACGAAGATGGAAACTTTGATAAAGAACAGATGGAAGAGTTTATGGATAAACTTTACATGGAAAATGTATGGTGTTTCAGTAAGTCACCATCAGTAGATTTATTTGAAAGTGTAAAAGTTAGTACACTAGAAAACTTTTTTTAATATGAGTGAAACATTTAGAATAGTTGAAAACGAAAACGAAGAAATGGCAGCTATTGAAATCATGGAGGGTGAGTTCAAAGGTTGTGTATATCAGTATGGTAAAATACAATTCTTTGAAGATGAAGTTAAATTAAGTTTCGAAAGATTCATTCGAAGATTACCTGAAAATGACCCAAAGGGTAGGTCTTTAGAAGAACTAAATACTGATACAGATTTACAAACAGTAATGGGTAATATTCTTGTACACTTAATTGATGAACAAGAAGGATTTGAGAAGGAAAAAAATGGCAGAAACAGGAAGAATGATACTGAAAGAACTGACACTGACGTATCCTGATGGGACTACGCATGTCATCTTTCGTGACGTAAAAGAATATGACAACGAAACTGAGCAGAATACAAAAGATGCTGAGTTGGTTGCACTCCTTAATGAAGAGATTCGTCAAGGTGAAGAACTTAATACAGGAGAAGAAGGTGAATAGAGAAGCAGTATTTGAACAACTAAAAATTGACGAAGGAGTCGTATATGAAATCTATCATGACCACCTCGGCTATCCCACCTTTGGAGTCGGTCATCTTGTCCTCGAATCTGACGAGGAACATGGTCAACCAGTTGGAACACCAGTCTCAGAAGAAAGAGTTAAAGAGTGTTTCGAGAACGACCTTAATATTGCCATCAGAGAGTGTGACGCTCTATACGAAGATGGGACATTTGACAACCTACCTGACGAAGTCCAGCAAATCTTGGTTAATATGATGTTCAATATGGGTAGAACTAGACTATCCAAATTCAAGAAAATGCATGGTGCAATTCTTGAGGGTGATTGGAAAACAGCCGCAGTTGAAGGAAGAGATTCAAAGTGGTATCAACAAGTAACCAATCGTGCAGAGAGATTAATGTCAAGGTTAGAGAATGTCTAAAGTAAAATGTTTAAGACTCGCAACAGGTGAAGTTGTAATCGGATTCTATAAAAAGTTATGGAATGGAGACGTACAGTTAACAGATGTTAAACAATGTCTTGTCCAAGTCGCAGAAGGTAAAATGGAAGTAGATTTAGGTGATTACTTACCATTTGCAAAAGAATACACATTTGTATTTTCAAAAAATCAAATATTGAATGTATTCGATGCGAAACCCCAACTTGAACAAAACTATAAAATCTCCACTGGAAATAATATCAGGGGACAAAGAGGAAAATAATATGAAAGATATGACAAGTGAAATTCTCGCAAGTGTCATCGCACATGCAGATGGCCAAATCGCAAAACACAGAACTAATGTTTTAGTTCATTGTAAAAATTCAGTGGGTGTCGCAGAACACGGTGACCACATTGAAACCGTCCAAAAAGAAATGGAATCTATCGCACATTATGAAGACATCAAAGATGTGGTGAAGAAACATTTTTCCGATTATACAGACAGAACTACCTTGACAGAATAGACCTACTGTAGTATCATTACAGTATGGATTTCTACACAAATGTAACACGAACACGTGACAAGATTCTTGTCATAGGTTATCAGGGTAACCAAAAGAAAAAGGTTACCATTAACTATCGTCCAAAACATTTCATTCCATCCAAGAAAGGTGAGACACCTTATCGTGCATTAGATGGTCGACCACTTGAAGTTGTTGAACTCAACTCTATGGGTGGTGCAAGAAAGTTCAGAGAAAAGTATTCAGGTGTCGAAGGATTCCAAATCCATGGATACGACAGATACGTTTACACTTACATCGCAGATAAGTTTCAGGGTGACATTGAATACAATCCTAAACTAATTAAAACTGCAACACTTGATATTGAGTGTGAGTGTGAAGATGGATTCCCTGACCCAACACTTGCAACTGAGAAAGTCAATGCAATCACCATCAAACCATTCGGTAAAGATGCACACGTCTTTGGTATCGGGCCTTGGGAACACAATAGAACAGACATCGTTTATCACAACTGTAAAAACGAAGCATTCCTACTTACTGAATTCCTCAAGTATTGGAGAAGTGAATGGTTCGACGTTGTTACAGGATGGAACGTAAACAGTTTCGATATCACATATCTTTGTAATCGTATCGACAGACTCTTTGGTGAGGGAGAACACAAGAAACTTTCTCCATGGAACATGTCTGATGTCAGAGAGTTCACCTCGCAAGGTTATCAGAAGAACATGGTCTACACTTTATATGGTGTTAATGTTCTTGACTATCTTGAACTCTATCGTAAACATACATTCGTCAACCAACCATCCTACAAACTAGAAGCAATCGCACAGGTTGAATTGGGTACAGGTAAGATTGATTACTCAGAGTATGGTTCACTTCATACACTTTACCGACAGGACTATGCAAAGTTCCTAGAGTATAATCTCAAAGACGTTACACTTGTTGAAGACCTAGATGACAAACTAGGATTCCTAGAACTAACACAAACCATGGCCTACAATGCGAAGTGTAACTACATTGATGTCTTTGGTATGGTGAAGTATTGGGAAACCATCATCTACAACTTCCTTAAAGATCAAAACATTCAGACACCACCTCAAAGACTGAAGAGTGGTAATGATAAGACACATGCGATTCAAGGTGCATACGTCAAGGAACCACTAGTTGGTGGTCACAACTGGGTTATGTCTTTTGACTTGAACTCATTGTATCCACACTTGATTATGCAATACAACATTTCACCTGAGAAGATGGTGACTGGTAATCGACAAGATGTTAATGTCAAACGAATGTTGGACAAAGAGTGTGATCTATCCTACACCAAACAACAAGATTTAAGTGTCACACCTAACGGAGTCATGTTCAAACGTGACAAACAAGGATTCCTTCCTGAACTCATGGAAAAGTTTTACGATGAACGTAGGATGTGGAAGAAGAGAATGATTGAGTATCAGAAGGAACGTGAAGTTTGCAAAGATACTAAACGCAGAAAGGAACTTGATGTTCTTATCAAACGTGCATACAACAATCAACAGGTTCGTAAGATTGCACTGAACTCTGCTTATGGTGCTCTCGCAAATCAATACTTCGCATTCTTCTCTATTGATCTCGCAGAGGCGATTACACTTAGTGGTCAGTTGTCCATCCAGTGGGCTGAGAAAACAATCAACAAGTATCTCAACGAAGTGTTAAAGACTGACAACAAAGACTATGTGATTGCAATTGACACTGACTCAGTATACATCACCATGGATGACATGGTTAAACAAATCTTCCCTGAAGATACACCTAAAGAAAAGATCATTGACTTCCTCACTAAGGCAGAAAGTCAACTAGAAGATGTCATTGCAAATGGTTACCAAGACCTCGCAGATTACACTAATGCATTCCAACAAAAGATGCAGATGGGACGTGAGGTAATTGCAGACAGAGGTATTTGGACTGCAAAGAAACGGTACATACTAAACGTACATGATAACGAAGGTGTCAGACTCGCAGAACCCAAACTTAAAATGATGGGTATTGAAACTGCAAAGTCTTCAACACCAATGTGGATTCGTAAGAAACTTGAAGATGCATTCAAGGTTGTCATGCAGGGTAACGAACAAGAACTATGGGAATTCGTAGAGACTGCACGTAAGGACTTCAGGAACCTACCTGTAGAGGACGTTGCATTCCCACGTGGATGTAAAAACCTGATTCAGTATGCAGACAGTACTAACATCTATTCTAAGGGTACACCGATTCACGTTAGAGGTTCTTTGTTATACAACCACCTTCTCAAGAAGAAGGAGTTAAACATGCGATATGAAATGATTAAGAATGGTGAGAAGATTATGTTTACATATCTGACACTACCGAATCCCATCAATGAAAATGTAATCTCATTCACTGGAACACTTCCACGTGAGTTTGATTTACACAGATTCGTTGATCACGATTTACAATTTGATAAGGCCTTTGTGGAACCACTGAAGGCAGTTGTTAACCTGATCAACTGGAACGTAGAACCAGTTGCATCATTAGATTCATTTTTTGGATGAGAAAAGAAGAGTTAGTTGAATTAATAAATGGTCTTCATCCTGAAGATACTAAGGGTGAATTGACAGGTGTTTTTATTGGAAGATATGGTGAGATAGTCAGTACAGATTCTATTCGTATTGACATGGACGGTGGACGAGTAATTCTTGCACAACACGGTAGTGGTGAGGCAGAAACTAACAAAAGGAATTGGGAAAAAGAATTAGAATTTATTAGGAATAGAAAATGAAACACTTGATACGATGGATGAAAATTAATGCATTCGTCAATTTATATTTGGGGATTATCTTAACAATGGTATTGATTGCACTAGTAGTTGATATCACATTAGATAGTTATTGGCACACGAATGAGTTTAAGGATTTGTTGTTGAATGTGGCACCTACTGATTAGTATAAAGTTTTATGTGTATAGTGTGCTGGTTGCACATATTATTGGACTTACGATTATGTTTCCAAATGAAATGTTACACATATTCGCATTTATAGGTGCAATAGTGATTATTATTACATACGTCAAAGAAAGACTCAGATTAGAAGACCTAATGATAGCTGCAGAAAATCTATCTATAGAACCAGTACCATACCCATACGAGGTGCATAACGAGATTGACCTCAAACTAAAGTCTTCAGGTTGTTATCTTACATAAATAAATGTGGGGTTACACTCTCAGTTGGAGGTGTAACAGATTTATCCAAATTTGGAGATAATTATGAAAATAGTAATGTATATGTTACTATTTTCTGTGGTATTACTTCCATCATGCGCTACAGTTGGTAGTGTAATTGAAGGTGGTAAAGAATTTACAACTGGTGTTGTTGACGGTGCAGTAAAAGGAACAAGAACCGTTGCAACAGCAGTAGCAGACGATGTAGTATCAGTCGGTACTCTCGCAACTGAAACTGTAATAGGTGTAGTAGACACTGTTGCAGATGAGGTTGACAGACAAACCGATGAACTACAGGAGACGCCTGAAAAAAAGTAGAAGAAGTCATTCCAACAGCAATGTTGCTAGAGGCAATGATGCTCTACTGTTCAGAGTTCCCACAGAAATGTAGAACTGTTAAGGGGGACTGAGTTCCCCTTAACTTTATGAGAGAAATAAAAAATGTATCAGTATAATGTATCAGTTATAAAAGTAGTGGATGGTGACACTATAGACGTGGACATCGATCTAGGATTCGGCATGACCTATCGCAAACAAAGAGTTAGGCTCATGGGTATCGACACGCCTGAATCTAGAACAAGAGACTTGGTTGAAAAGAAATTTGGAAAAGCATCAAAGAAACACTTAAAGAAACTTCTAGAAAGTGGTGAAAGAATTTCTCTTATCTCACACGATAAAGGTAAGTTTGGTAGAATCCTTGGAGAGATTTACATTCATAACAATGAGGGTCATCCTCAATTCGAAACAGAAATAAATGTCAATCAACAAATGATTGATGATCATCATGCAGTCGATTATGGTGGTGGAAACAAAGAAGAGATCGAAGCAGAACATCTAAAAAATAGGGATATATTAACTGAATCAGGTGAAGTAGAACTATGACACTTGATCTCTTAGATTGTTTTTACTTAGGTTCTATCCTAGTGATTATGGGTTTTGTCGCCCACATGGAAATGCAAATAAGAGTGTTACGTACTATGATGGAAGAACACGTCAAGTGCGAAGTTAAATTATCAGAAATTTCAAAAGAATTAAAAAAAACCCCTTCACAAAACACATAAACTAACGTATAATGTTATTAAACATTATGGAGAAGTGTTATGTCGTTTATTAAAGACTTAGTTAAATCGAGTGGGAACGAATATGCATCCATCGTCGCAGATGGTGTTTCCGCTGGTGATGTTGATTCATTCATAGATAGTGGGTCATACATCTTTAATGCATTACTCAGTGGTTCACTTTATGGTGGACTACCCAAGAACAAGATCACTGCAATCGCAGGTGAATCTGCAACTGGTAAAACTTTTTTCGCACTAGGAATGGTAAAACAATTCTTGGAAGACCATCCTGAGGCGGCCGTAATCTACTTTGAATCAGAATCTGCAATCAGTAAAGAAATGATTGAAGACAGAGGTATTGATGCAAATAGAGTGGTGATTGTTCCAGTCGTAACCGTACAAGAATTTAGGACACAGTCCATTAATATTCTTGATAAGTATATCGAAACCCCTGAAGACAAACGTCCACCTATGATGTTCGTTCTTGATTCACTTGGTATGTTATCAACAACCAAAGAAATCGAAGACACTGCAGATGGTAAAGAGACAAGAGACATGACGAGAGCACAGATTGTAAAAGGTGCATTCAGAGTCTTAACTCTTAAACTAGGACGAGCAGGAGTTCCAATGATTGTAACTAACCACACTTATGATGTGATTGGTTCTATGTTCCCTCAGAAAGAAATGGGTGGTGGTTCAGGTCTCAAATATGCAGCCTCTTCCATTGTCTATCTTTCAAAGAAGAAAGAGAAAGAAGGAACGGAAGTCATTGGTAATATCATTCATTGTAAGAATGCAAAGAGTAGGTTGACTGTTGAGAACAGAGTCGTAGATGTTAGATTGACATACGACAAAGGACTTGATAGATACTATGGTCTACTAGACCTTGCACTTGCAAGTGGTATCTTCAAAAAGTCTTCAACAAGAGTTGAACTACCAAATGGTAAAACAGAATTTGGTAAGACAATTAATAACAACCCTGAAAAATACTTCACTGATGAGGTGATGGAACAAATAGAAACAGTGGTACAAGATTACTTTAAATATGGAAACACGACTAGAACAGACAATACTGAAGAATCTGATTCAGAGTGAAGAGTTTGCACGGAAGTGTATTCCTTTCATTAGATCAGACTATTTCACAGACCCTGAAGAGAAGGTAATATTTGAAGAAGTAAGAAGTTACTTTGACAAGTATACTAAAAATCCTACAACAGAAGCACTTCTCATTAATCTTGACAACAATACGAATCTGAACGATTCCGTTGTCAAGAACACAAAATCTATTGTAGAGAAAATCGGAAGGAACAAAGAAGAAACACCACAGGATTGGTTAGTAACTGAAACTGAATCATGGTGTAAAGATCGTGCAATATACATTGCAGTGATGGATAGTATCAACGTCCTTGATAAAACATCACAACGGTCTACTGGTGAAATACCTGAACTATTGAAGGATGCACTTTCCGTGTCTTTTGATACTCACATTGGACACGATGTCTTAGAAGATGCAGATGCAAGATTTGAATTCTATAACACAGAAGAAGAAAAGATTCCATTTGACTTGGAATACTTCAACAAGATAACCAAAGGTGGTCTACCAAACAAGACACTTAACATTGTTCTTGCAGGTACTGGTGTTGGTAAATCATTGTTCATGTGTCATCAGGCTGCATCCTGTTTAATGATGAACAAGAATGTATTATACATTACACTTGAAATGTCAGAAGAGAGAATCGCAGAACGTATTGATGCAAACATCATGAACGTTCCTATGAAAGAACTTCCTGACATGAACAAGAAGTTGTATGATAAGAAGATTGAGAAACTCAGAGAGAAGACTAAAGGTAAACTGATTGTCAAAGAATATCCAACTGCATCTGCACACGTAGGTCACTTCAGACATTTGATGCAGGAGTTAGATATCAAGAAAGACTTTCAACCTGATATCATCTTTATTGATTATCTAAACATTTGTGCATCACATAGAATCAGGCCTGGTTCAGGTGCAAACTCTTACACTTTGGTCAAGAGTATTGCAGAGGAACTCAGAGGACTTGCAGTGGAGTATGATGTACCAATAGTGAGTGCAACACAGACTACACGTAGTGGTTATGGTTCAACTGATATTGGACTTGAAGACACTTCAGAATCATTTGGTCTACCTGCAACTGCAGATTTGATGTTCGCATTGATTACCAGTGATGAACTAGAAGAACTAGATCAGTTAGTAGTGAAACAATTGAAGAACAGATACAACGACCCTACAATTTTCAAGAGATTTGTAATCGGTATTGATAGAAGTAGAATGAAGTTGTATGATTGTGAACAGGAAGCACAAGAGGAACTTATTGAATCTGCAGTGGAGAATGATGACACTCCAGTGTTCGATAGGGGTAAAGATAAATTTTCGGACTTTAAAATATGATTAGAAAAAAGAACGTACAAAACAGAAGAAAGGGTGCCTTGGAAAGACTTCTAAAGGTAAAGGAACCCAATGATCGTCAAAAAAAGGAGATAGAAGTTCTCCAAAAAAGAGTAAATATTGCTTGACAATGGGGGTCACTTTTTCATATAATAGTAGTATGAAAATTAGGAATGTAATCTTTGACATTGACGGAACAATCGCTGACGTTGAACACAGAAGACATTTTGTGGAACAGAAACCTGCAGATTGGAAGTCTTTCAGAGCAGAAACTGTAAACGACACACCTATGCAGTGGGTTGTTGATGTCGCAAAGAGATTCATTGCACAGGGAGATCATGTTGCATTCTTCTCTGCAAGAAATGAGTCTGAAAGAGAGATTACTGAAAAACAGATTTCAGAATGGGTTGGGGATGGTCACAAAGGATTATTTTTAAGACCTGATGGTGACTACAGACCTGATGAAGAGTTTAAGTCTGACCTTGCAGACACATTTGAAGAAATGGGTGGTACTATTGACTTAGTGTTTGATGACAGAAATAAAGTTGTCGACATGTGGAGAAAAAGAGGAACCACTGTAGTGCAAGTTGCAGAAGGAGATTTTTAAGACCAGTAACACCGAGGAATCGTCAACCTCTCCAGTAAACTGGGTACAAGAACTAATGACGATGGTGAAGTACGAAGGTTACGGTCTAGAATCCTCTCAACACTGCTGAAGAGTATTGAATGACGAGAGGATTCGACTTTTTTAGGGTCGAAAGACTCGGCGAAGGGACAAGGATTCAAGTATCACAAAATCCACAAGTTTATACATGATTGATGTGTGCGAATCCCCCCTCGCTTTTTTTAAGCCCTGTTCGTCTAGTGGTTAGGACACATGGTTTTCATCCATGCAACAGGAGTTCGATTCTCCTACAGGGTACCACTTTAAATAGAGGAGGAACATAGAATGGGTTTACTATCAATGTATTTTCTATCATTGACAGTTGCACTGTTAGTTTGGTGTTTACTATCTCTTAAAAAAGTTTAAGTACACGGTTCCATGGTGTAATTGGTTAACACGCTACCCTGTCACGGTAGTATTAGGGGTTCGAGTCCCCTTGGAATCGCCAATTTTGAGGGTATGACCCTGTAGTAATATGGGGTCTCAATCGGATGCTCGGAGTATGTAAACCCTACTGCCCTACCCTCCTTTTTTCAAAATCCCCTTGTCCTGAGGGGTTTTTTATAGTATAATAAAAGATGGTACTTCTCAAAGGTTGTCTTGATCACACGAATAAGGGAGAAGCTAAGTTAGTCAGTTAAAAGAATAGCCTACCAAGATTGATAAGCCATATTATTTTATATAAATAATATAATAGGTATGAAAACATTGAAATCACAGGACGTTATTGGTCTTCTGCAACAGAAGATTGAGTTAAAAAAGGCACTTCGTCAAGCGAAAAAGGACGGAGATAAGGTTCTTATTAACAAAACATCCAATAAGATTGTTCGAATCGAAGATAAACTATCCCAATCGCACCTGCAGAAATCCTAAATAGTAGTGTTATAACACTTTCACGGAGAATAAACCATGGCATGGGTAGACGAAATAGCATCACTGCAAACAAGAATAGATGACACTAATACAGTTATCGCTTGGTTGAGTGGTACAAATCAAGAGTACACAGTTAGAGGTTACACTGCAACAGTAAATGGTCGTGATGGTTTTTGGGCTGCATGGAGAACTGCAAATCCTTCTGCATCATCATCGTCAACAGGAGACGAACTTGCAAACTTTAATGCATGGAATGAATGGAATGATGCAAATCAAGGTGCTGATTGGTCTGCTGTTACTGCTGAAAAAATCACTGCAATGACCACACAAAGAGACGAATATATTTCTGATAGAGATAATCTTCAGAACAATATTGACACTGGTGTAGTTGACGCTGGCGCTTAACAAAAAATAAATAACCATAAATAGTAGTATTACACAGGAAATTGTGATATACTACTATTATGGCAGTCAAGAATCTACATTTAGAACACATAGAAGACGAGATCATCAACAATGGTATTGATGGTGGGCGTGCATCTATAAACTTCCTTCGTGGTCTTCGTGACATGATGAAGGGAAACACCAAAAAGGGTGTCAATATGACAGTCAAATGGGATGGTGCTCCTGCAATCTTTTGTGGGAAACATCCTGAAGATGGTCGTTTCTTTGTTGCAAAGAAATCATTATTCAATCAAACCCCCTTATTTTACACTTCAGAACAAGAAATCAAAGATGCATCTGAGATATCAGGAGACTTAGAAAAGAAGTTCCTTACATGTTTTAAGTATCTTTCAGGACTGTCATGGGGTAACGAGATACTTCAGGGTGATCTAATGTTCACTGACGAAGACAAACAGATGGTCAAGGACGACTTCGAATCCTATATTCAGTTTGGGCCTAACACTATAGTGTATCGTGTTCAAACAAAATCAGAACTAGGTAAACAAATCGCTAATGCAAAACTTGGTATTGTATTTCACACTACCTATACAGGTGGAACTATCGAGGACTTATCTGCATCATTCGGTGCAAACATATCAAAACTGGGTGCATCTAAAGACGTATGGATGGATGATGCATCCTATAAAGATGTATCAGGCAATGCGACACTTACTGCAACTGAGACACTTAAACTATCAAACTATTTGACTGCAGTGGGTAAACAATTCCACAATATCAAAAGAAAGGACTTAAAGAAGTTCAAAGAAATACAACAAACAATAGAAAAGAAGGGGCCAGGTGCAACCTATAAAACCTATTGTAACGCACAGATACGTCAAGGTAAATTCAAACCAAACTACAACGGTTATTTAAAACACTTCGAAAATTATTGGAGAGTGAAGGTAGTTGGTAAAGTAAAACAAGAAAAGACTAAGGCAATTAAGAGAGAGATTGGTGAACAACTCTACAATGAGTTACGTGCATTAAAGAAAATGATCGAAGCACTAACCAAGTTTCAAGAATTGATGGTTGTTGCAAAACAATTAATCGTAGATGGTTTGAATAAAGTTAAAAGTATAGGTACATTTGTTAAGACCTCAACAGGATTCAAAGCAGTTAATCCTGAAGGATATGTTGCAATTGACCATGAAGGTAAGGCAGTTAAGTTAGTAGACCGAATGGAATTCAGTCAGAATAATTTTAATGCTGCTAAAAATTGGGATAAATAGTATAATGGAATTAAAAAGTTTCAAAAATTACTTAGATGAGATGCAAGAAGCAGACTCAATGGCAACTCGTCTGAAGAAAAAGAAAGCATTCCAAAAGAACAAACATAAGATTCTCGCAAAACGTAAAAAGGCGATGAAGAAAAAGGTTCTTGACCCTAAGAAACTTATGAAACGTGCAGAGAAACAGGCACGTGGAATGGTCGCAAAGAAACTCTTACAAGATAAAGATAAGAATGATTTGGGTATGAGTGGAAAGGCTGCATTAGAGAAAAAATTAGACAAGAAAAAAGGTGCAATTAAGAAACTTGCAAAGAAACTCTTACCAATGATTAGAAAGAAGGAACAGGAGAAGACTAAGAAAAATGCCAAATAAAACATTTACATCGTGGTTATCAGAGGCAAAAGGAAAAGGTGCAGTGTTCACCTTTGGTCGATTTAATCCTCCTACAAACGGTCACGAAAAATTAGTTGATAAGTTAAACAAAGTTGCAAAAGGATATGGTGATGCATTATTGTTTTCATCACATTCAAACGATAAGATTAAGAATCCTTTATCGCACAAAGATAAAATTAAATTTTTACGTGCATTCTTTGGTAAGAAGGTAAATGTTGTCGATGCAGATGTAAAACAGATTTTTCAAATCCTAACATTCTTACACGATAAAGGTTACACTAAGATTAGAATGGTCGTAGGTTCAGATAGAATTAGAGAGTTTGACACTATCATTAACAAGTATAATTCGGTGAAAGGTCGTCACGGTTTCTATAAATTTGATGAGATTCAAGTTATATCTGCAGGTGATCGTGACCCTGACGCCGACGATGTATCAGGAATGAGTGCATCTAAAATGAGAGCATTCGCAGAGAAGGGTGACTTCGACTCATTCAAAGATGGGGTTCCTTCTACTGGTAAACGTCATGCACAGAAATTATATAAAGCAATACGTAAGGGAATGGGTCTAACAGAAGACTTATACTCTGCACCAAAATACATGGTAGAAGACTTAATACAAGAGGGTGTGTATGACCCAGGCATCTTCAAGGCAGTGTTCTTGATGGGTGGGCCTGGTTCAGGTAAATCAACAGTTGTTAGTGAACTAGGATTGACTGCATTAGGATTGAAGATTGTAAACACTGACAAGGCATTTGAGACTGGTCTGAAAAAGGCAGGACTTGGTCTTGACTTGAGAAACATGGATGCAGAACTTAGAGACCCAATCAGAGCACGTGCAAAAGAGATTACTGCAAAAAACATGAGTGCGTATATCAGAGGTAGACTCGGAATGATATTTGACACTACAGGTGCAAAGGCATCCAAGATTAAAAACTATAAGAAGTTATTAGACAATGCAGGTTACGAATACAAAATGGTATTCGTTAACACTTCATTAGAGTTTGCACAGGCAAGAAATGATGAACGTGCAAGAAAACTTCCAAAGGAAGTTGTAGAGAAAGATTGGAATGCATCACAAAAGAACGTTAATGGGTTTAAAAAGTTATTTGGTAAAAACTTTATAGAGATTGTAAATGATGATGATCATGCAGCTTTAAAGAAAAAGGTTAATGCATTGTATGGTAAGATGATGGGATGGTCAAGTTCATTCCCTGCAAACAAGAAAGCACTTGAATGGAAACAGGCAGAGTTAGATGCAAAAAAGAAGTAGGTTAGTATGTTAAATCAATTAAGAGAAAAGATTAAGACTGCACAGGACAAAGACATTGAGGACAAAGAAGGTTCTCAACCTAAAAGATACTATGCAAAAGATGCTGACGGTGACGAAATGTCAAAGTCAACTAAAGATGATCGTGCAGCTCATTTTGCAAAGAATAGTAAAAAAGATGACGATGATGCATCTGCGTACAAACCTGCGCCAGGCGATAAGACTGCAAAGACTAAACCATCACAATACACTAAACAATATAAGAAGATGTTTGGTGAAGATGCAGTGTCTGATTTAAAAGCGAAACATGCAGATGACATGGAAAAACTCAAAGCAAGACACGAAAGAGAACTTGAAGCACTCAAGAGTAGACAAGACAGACAAAGTGACACTGCAAAGGCAAGTGTAGATGCAGAGAAGGAAAGAGAAAAACAAAGAAAAGAAGTGCAGTTAGAGGCAAATGAAAAAGTTCTCAAAAAATTAAAAAAGATTAAAGGTCTAACAAAAGACCAACTTAGAGTTTTATCCACAATACCTTCACCAATGTTAACGACAGTAGTTAACCAATTATCTACACTGGTTATGAGTGAAGAAGTACAGGAAGGTAAACTAGTTGCAGATGTAGATGCAATTCTAAATGCAATGGTTAGTGAATTTAAGAAACAATTCGGTAGTCTCTATAGAAAGAATAACGAAAAGGGTCTTGCAATGTTGAATCGTTTGGGTTCAATGATTGGTGCAAAAGCATCAAGTAAGATGCAACAGAAAGGTAAACTCTTTTTGAAGATGGAATTAGGGCCTGATGCAGATGCAGGAGACTACGTAAAAGATTTTAGGAAATCAGATGCACCACAATTTAAGGGAAAGTCTGATAAAAAAATAAGACAAATGGCGATTGCAGCATATTTGGATAAGAAGGACGGTAAATAAAGATGGCAACAACGTATAAAATAGTCGCAGAAAAACTAGGTGGAACAGACCCTGCAACTTTTAACCCCAAAGAAGGTGAAATATTCTATGACCCTTCAACAGGTACACTTAAAGTGTCTGATGGTACTACTGCAGGTGGAAATGGTCTACCTGTAACATTATCAGGAACAGTAACAGGTCATTTGATACCTGATACAAACGATGCATATGACTTAGGTAGTGCTGAATATAAATTTCGAGACATGTATTTGTCAGATACTACCATTCACACTGCATCAGGTTCTATCTCAACAGAGAATAATGTTTTATCATACAACGGAGAACCAGTCATCTTAGAATCACATTTAAAGTCTATAGTTGCAGAGTCAACTTCATGGGAAGACTTTCAATCAAGAGTAGGAGAATTATAATGTCAGGTAATAAAACAGACAACGGTGTACACGAAGTGGGTACAGACGAAATAAGAAATGCATATCAAGACGATACGCCTGGGCAAACTATTGAAGAGTATATCGAAGAGGCACAAAAAGAACTGAAGAATAATAAAAAGAAACACTTCAGTCAAGTGTTCCAAAATCCTCTCAAAGGTTTCCCTTATAACGAAGAATTCCAAGTCACAGAGATCAAAGAAGACTTAGATGATATCGAAGGTCTTATTGATGAAGAACTTTTGGAGGCATCATTCCCCTCTAATCTTATCAAAAAGGCACAAGACATCGCAAAGAAAATGAGTGGTAACATGACTGGTGCATATAAGAAGATTGAAAAGATGAAGAAAGGTCTTGGAGATCATCCAAAAGTTCAACATGCACTCAGACTTGCAAACGAAGAGACACTTGAAGAAGATTCATTTGCAGACAAGTCAAAGAAAAGTGGTATCTCAGTTGCAACACTAAAGAAAGTGTATGATAGAGGTGTCGCAGCTTGGAAAGGTGGTCATAGACCAGGCACTACACCACAGCAGTGGGGACATGCAAGGGTCAACGCATTTATTGTCAAAAAGAAAAAAGGTAATCTAAACCACGACCAAGATTTAGCATAATGAAAACACTAAAAGAACAAGCTCTTGATCAAGTCATCAATGACCTTCAGGAATCTAAAACTAACTTCATTGACAACCCATTTAGACTGGGGTCATTGATGTATTTTGAAACTATAAAGGAAGTGAAAAGACTTGTTCATGAACAAAAATACAGACTTACAGAAGTCGACAAACACATCCTAGAAACTGATCTAGGTGATTACGAAGTCTATGAGGGTGAGTTGGTACCCCTAGACTGTCCTATGATGAACATAGTAGAAGAGGAAGAACCTGAATTAAACAAACCTAAGAAAGGTGGTTCTAAGAAATACTATGTTTATGTCAGAGACCCCAAAACAAAAAACATCAAGAAAGTGTCATGGGGTGACACTACAGGATTAAAAGTTAAGATAGATGACCCAAAGGCACGTAAATCATTTGCAGCTCGTCATCAATGTTCAACTGCAAACGACAAAACAACAGCATCCTATTGGGCATGTAGACTTCCATACTATGCAAAACAGTTAGGTTTGAGTGGTGGTGGAAACTTTTTTTGGTAAACCATATATATTAGAAACGGAGTTAATATGAGTCAAGTGATACATGAATATTGGAGAGACGATAGAAAGGCTGTCGTAAGATACACTGAGAAAGGATTTGAAGTTGATCTATTTCTGAAAGGAGAAATCCAAGAGATCAGAGAAGTTCATGATCATTCTGAAAGTTATGCAGAATCATGTGCAGAGAACTATGTCGATGGAATTTTCGATGCAGTTCCCAATCCAAACGCAGTGGGATATTACGGATATAATCAAAAAACAGATAACTTTTATCCTGAAATAGATGACTAACCCCTACAAAGAAGAAATCCAAGAACAACAGGGTACAGGACGTAGATATGTCTTGCGTACATTCGACGAGTCTGTTGAACTAGATGATTTGGTGTGGCATCGTGACACTACGTCTAGGAAAGTCCACGTGTTAAGTGGGTCAGAATGGAAGATACAACACGATGATGCATTACCCATCGATTTAGAGATGGGTAAAGAGTACTACATTCCCAAGATGCAGTACCATAGGTTGATAAAAGGTGAGGGAAACCTCGTAATAAGAATAGAGAATATATAAATAATACTACTATGAGTTATAAGTCAGAAAACTGGAAAGAAAAACTTGAGCAAGTTCGTAACCACGTACAACTGAAAGAAGGTTCAGTGGAGAAGAGCGCAGACGAGATTCTTAGTGATCAAATCGATGAGGAACTTGCAACATTCTTTGGAGAAGACGAGATTGTTGAAGACAATTTAGAATTAGATGAGAAAATTGTAGGAACTGGTGATGCAATCAGTAAACTCTTTAAAACTAAAGATAAGAAAGAAATTGATGGTATTGCAAATCTTATGAATATGACAAGTCTAAAAGTTCTCCAATCAATGCAGAAACAAAATCCTAAAGGATTTAAAAGAATGGCCGCTAAAATGGGTGAACTACCTTCTATGGAAGAAGTAGAAGTCCAAGAAGAAAAACTTTCAGTAGAGAAGACTGTAGAAAAACTCACAGAAAAAAATATGTTGGGTCGTCTTGCTAAGCAACTCCAACTGAACGAAACTGGTAAAGAACAGTTATTCAATTACTTTGAGAAAGGGGAGTTAAAACAATGATCGACGAACTAACTAAGTCACTACTTCAAGATGCACGTGCAATCTTAGAGGGTAAAAAATTAGACCCTGTTGGTAAAAGAGATGCAGACGTAGATAATGATGGAGACGTAGATTCTTCAGACGAATATCTAGGAAAAAGACGTGATGCAATCAAGAAGGCAATGAAGGACGAAGGTAATGCATTTACTAAAGCACTTCAGGCCGCAAAAGACAATGGGGATAAAGAATTCACATGTGCAGGTAAAAAATACCAAGTGCAAGAAGTAGAAGAGATGGTCAAAGAAATGTCTGAAGCTCATCACGATGAAGACGAGAAAGAGGACGAAGACGAGAAAGAATCAGAGGATAAGTAATGAACCTCTTTCAATCCTTAAAAGAATCCGCTAGATTAGAAGAGAACTATAGAACTCTTGCCCGTAAAGGAATGGGTACAGAAACTAAAAACTCTGCAAGAGTTGGTCTAGAGTTAGACTTCTATGAACCAAAAAACGGTGACAAAAGATTCGGAAAGATTACTAAGATGTCTTCAAAAGGTTATCAAGTAAAAGATGACAAAGGTAAGACATACAGTTTCTTGTTCCACGACAGAAAGAAAGCACAATCACTGTTAAAGGGTAAATCAGTATCCCTAAGAAATCAAGTAGAAGAAACACAACTTGATGAAGTCACTGATAAAGAAATCAATGCAATGAGAAAAGTCTCTAAAGACATGCAAAAGGTCTTAGTGTCTTATCAGAAGATTGCAAACATGGGTGACAAAGAACTCAAAAACACAAAACACAATTACGATTACGAACAGGTTCTTAAAGCAAGAGATACAATCTTGTCAATGATTGGTAAACTTCAAACTAAACAGACCATAGAGAAATCTATGAAAAGAGAAGAACTAGAAGAAGGAACAATGGCAATTGGTATCTTTGATGACAATCCTTCAGTTCAAAAGAAAGCAATTGCAGGAATGCGAAAACTTGTCAAGAGTATAAAACCAAGCACTAAAGTAGGTTCACCTGAGGGTAAAAAGTTTTTCAAACAGTTAGATTTAAAATATCTATCAGATGATGAACTTGCTGATGATTTTGCATATCCAAAAAACAAAAACATGACTGTCAAAGACCTAATGAAGAAACACGAAAAGAGATTAGGTATTCAGTTTGAAGAAGTCGAAGAAGCAGTATCACCTGCACAACAGGCTGCTATAGCAATTGCAAAGAAAGAGAAAGGTGAAAAACCTAAAAACGAATCAGTCATGGACTCATACAGAAAGATGTGGGAACAAGGACAAAAGTATGCACCTAAACAGGAATTACCTGAACAGGACTTACAAGAGATTGCAGTCCCTAGAAAGGAATTCGAAAAGATTAAAAAGGGTAATACCGTTTCAGTAGAGTTCGATTCTTCAATGAAGAAGGGACACAAAATGGATTTACTCGTAAAGAGTATTACTCGCAGTAACAAATACAATGTTGATAAAATCAACATGGTTGCAAAGGATGACCCTAGAAACAAGACTAAGTTTACATTCTATAGTCGTGGTGGTAAAGACGCTACACTTGCATGGGGTGATATGGCAACAGTGTTAACAAAATACAAGGTAAGTAGGTAATGTCTGAGAGTGTTGAAAAACAATTAGAGAAAGTACTTACCACAGATGCAAGGACTAAACTCTTCAAAGAGAAATTGAAGAAGTTAGGTTATGCAAAAGTAGAAGCGAAGAAAGTCAACAAGATCATGGAGAAGATCGGTGATTTTGGAATGATGTCTGATGCAGGTAACAAGAAAGTTGCACGTGCAGTTTCACAATCTAAGAACGAAGCAGACCTTAGAAAGAGACTAGACAAAATCGCAAATATGGCAGGGGGTAAATACTCCGAAGCACAGGATGACGATGTCGTCCAAAGAGCTATCCAAGCACTAGATGACAACGCAAGTGGGTCACAAGCATGGGCAGACAAAAACGTAATGGTACAATTGGGTAACTTTAAAGACCTTACAAAAGATGGTGAAATCTCTACAAATGACAATAAGAAAAACAAGGTCAAAAGAGATGATGCAGTCAAAGTTTATGACACATTAATGAAGGTTAAGGCTCCCATTCGTACTAAATATATACAGTTATTACAGAAAGATAAAAATTCTTTCAAAAAGACTTTCAACGCAATTTTGAAGGTCGCAAACAAAATTTAATTAGGAGAAAGATATGGCACTTTGGGGATTATTAGACGACGAGGCATCAAAACCTAAGTATCTTAATACTGCAGATAAGGCTAACACATACGGTGCAGACAACGCTGAAGTTGGTGCAAACGCTGGTGTTAAGTCAGAAGGTTGGCAGTTAAGAAAAGTAGTAGGTTCTAGAACTCAATGGGAGACATTGGTTGCAATGTCATCAGGTTCAATGGGAGCAGACGTTGCTGATTTCGATGACGATTCAGATGTAAACACACCTGACGTTGACGACGATACAGTACTCGCTGACAGTTAAGAGATAAATTATGAAATATAAGTTATTGGCAGGACATGAAGCACTACAAGTTGGTTCAACTAACGGTAGTAACTTCGGTTCATCAACAGTTGTTAGATTATACAATAGTGACACTGCATTTCACATAGTGTCAGTAGAGACATCTGCAAACGTATTAATTGGGGATATTCATATAGGTGCAGGTCAATCAATCGACTTACACAAAGACCCAACTGATGAAGTTTTTTCAGATAGTGCAACTGTTTTTGGAACTCCAGTAGCAACAAACGCATAGGACGTATTATGAAAAATTTTAGAGAATTTGTAACAGAACTTTACAGACCATCAACTTTCTTTGGTTCAGGACTTTCATCTGAGAAAGTTCCTTACGAAGTAACAGACGAAGATGTCAAACAAAGAATCAACGCAATTTTAGGACACACTGCAGTATCAGAATTCCTAAACCCAAAGGCCGCTGTAGGTCAAGTGGAATCTAAACTTGCACAAGTTGGTATCAACAGAGTTGTACATCCTTCAGACGACCCAAGAAATGAAGTCGCAGAAGAAGACTTCGCAGGGTCAGGTGAGATGGTAGTATCATTCTCACAATTTGGTGAGATCGTCGGTAAGTCAGTCGATACGCCCATCGATGAAATTGAAAAAGAAGAAAAAGTCATCGATGTAAAATTCAAATATGAACAACTAGACAACGGTTCTTTCAAAGTCTACGGTTCATTAGTGTAACATTTGGGGACTTTGAGTCCCCTTTTTACATTCTAAATACTTTATATTATGGGATTATTTGATAAACTCACATCTAAAAACTTTCAGGCATTCGCATTAAAATACTACGATGACCCTCAATGTGAGGACATTGAAGATTTTCAAGAAGACCTGAGACGTTTCCGATACCTCAAAAGACTTCTGTATCGTCATCATGAGTATGGTGAGGTTCGTGAACGTTTGATGTTGAACCACATTATAACACTTTTCAATGTGTTTGGTTTTGAACCATGCATGAGAATGTTAGAATTCAAAATAAAAGAAGACACATACTGGTCATCCATTAAGACTATGTTGATATATCTAGAACTAGTCGATGAAGATTTCAAAAGCAATATCCCACTAGATCAGAAATTAATTAGTAGGTTAAGGGAACTTTAGCTCCGATAGCTCAGTTGGCCAGAGCAGTTGATTTGTAATCATCAGGTCGTCAGTTCGAATCTGACTCGGAGCTCCACCGTTCAAAACACCTAAATAGTAGTATGAGAGTAGTAGATACATTAATAGTCTTTCGTATTTTAAAGATGTTGACTACACCTTTTACCAAACAAGCCGCATATAAATTTGGGTTTATTGATGATAAGGGTAACAGAATTAAACTAAAATCTGTTGAAGGGTCAAATCAAAAAGTCGAGAATAACCCTAAAACTGCAGAGGAAAAGGCATCACTTACACCTCTACATAGACTCGTCTTTAATCTAAAGAAAATTATCGAAAAGGTTCCGTTTGGTAAAACACAATTTGCATCATACGCTGTTGCACTTGCATTGTTGAAAGAGAACCAAGAGTTAGATGATGATCAATTAGAGAGACTAGAAGAAGAATACTACAAATGGTTGAAGGAAGAAGGTATCATCAATGCAGAAATGATTGCAGAAGAACTTGCAAACATTGATGATCTTGAACGTGGTAAGTATAGATTAAGAAGACATACAACACAAGTGAATTACCCTTTTGAAAATGTCTTCGAAGCAAAATCGGAACTATTTGTAAACAACCTACACTCACAGTTTTACGGTATAAAAGTATACGCAGCTGTATGTGAAGGTAAAAGAATACTGGTAACTGCAGATGATGTATATTGAGACAATTCAAACCATCAATCTGATGGGATTCGCACCAAAAGACGAATTAAAGAAACCCAAATATAAAAAGATTGAAGCATTCTCAGGTGACTGGAAAGACATTACACTTCCGACACCTGATAAGAACGATTCTAAACAAACACGTATGGAACTCGAAGAAGTCAAAAAGATGAGAGATTCCATGACTAAAGAACATGAATTAGAATACGTCAACACAGATGAAAATCCATACTATTACATACAAGAATATATGGAGGAGAACGAACTGTATTATGATGAAGAACGACTGGTATATCTTGGTCAACAGGCAAAACCAATCATTAAACACTACAAGAACATGTTTAATAGACCAAGACCATATCAAATCGCAGAAGCACTTAATATCCCTTTCGATAGATATAAAACGGAGACTGCAAAGACTCCATCGTATCCATCAGGACATACAGTGCAACCAAAATTAGTTGCAAACTATTATGCAACAATCTACCCTGAACATAAGAATGGATTATTTGAAGGTGCAATCAAGTCTGCAATGGGTAGAGTTAGAATGGGAGTACACTTCCCATCTGATATAGAAGCAGGACATGACCTCGCAAACAAACTGATGAAGTATCTGAAGTTTGATATGATGGAGGATGCACCAGTCAACGCAACAGGAAGTGCAGTCGCAGGAACAGGTAGTGACGTTGCACATTGGAAACCTAAGAAAAGAAAAAAATTATATGATGTGTTGACAAGACTTAGATAAATTATGAAATTTTTGAATTATCTTGCATTATTTACATCGTTGGGCATTGCTGGTATTGCAGCCTACTTCTCAGTGTTGGGACTTGCAACTATATTTGCAGGTGCGTACATGGGAGTTGTTATAATGGCAGGTGCATTAGAGTTTGGTAAGATAGTTACTGCAACTTATCTCCATCTCTTTTGGGAAAAACTAAACTATATGAAGTACTATTTGACACTTAGTGTAGTAGTACTCATGTTAATCACATCACTTGGAATCTTTGGATATCTTGCAAAGGCATCATCAGACACATCTTATGCAACTGCAACTGCAAACTCAGAGATACAACGTATCGACGGACTGATTGAAAGAACAGAAAATCAGATAGATTTAGTAGAACAAAGAATTACTGCACTTGACACTAATAGTGTCGATGTAACAGATTCTGTAAACGCACAGATAGAAATACGAGATGGTGCGTGGGATAGAGTTCAAGGTGATATTGATTATGCACAAGGACAAATAGATAGTCTACGTGCAGAACTTAAATCATTAGATGATAGTGTCAATGATTTAAGAAGTAAAGGAACCGAAACGATTACTTTGAATGAAGGGTTATTCAATGATGAGGTTCAGGTAATCGATTATGTTGCACAAGCAGAAGAGTTATATGCATCTCAGAAGGAGCAGAGAGACCGTATAAGAGCAGATATAACCGTTCAACAAGGAAATATAGACAAATATAGAGAACAGGCACAATCCACCATTAATTCTGCGAATGCAGAAATCAACAGACTGCAGAACCTATCCACTGGTGATCTAGATGAGAAGATAGTTAAGACCAATGAATACAATGCAGATATAGATACACTTCTTGACACTATACAGGAGTATAAGAACGAAAGATTTGTATTTGAACAGGAAATACTCGGTTTTGAACGTGAAGTAGGCCCTATAAAGTACATTGCAGAGGTTATTTACGGTCAAGATGACTCTGTCAAGTATCTTGACAACGCTATTAGATGGGTCATTTTTGCACTTATCTTTGTGTTTGACCCACTTGCAGTGTTACTATTGATTACTTCTGCAGGACTCATTGCACGTAAAATCGAAGATGAGAAACCTAAAGTAGTCGAAAATAGATACGTAATACAGGTACCAAAAAACAGGGTTAAAGACCTCTCTAAAGATAAATAAAGTATCAGAAGAGGAACTTAACCATGGTCGAAGTCGCAGTTGCGATGAGTATGGCATCCTCTGCTTATAATGCAATCAAAAAAGGTATGGAGATGGGTCGAGAGGCTCAAGACGTGGCGGAGTTCTTTGGTCGATGGTTTGATGCAAAAGAAAATATAGCAGAGGCAAATCAATACGCAAAAAATCCATCAGTATTTGGAAAGATGTTTTCAGGTAAAAGTGTCGAAGCACAGGCACTTCAAGTTACATCTGCAAAATACAAAATTGCACAAATGGAGAAAGAACTTAGAGAGTATCTTATCTACACTGGTCAGTCTGATTTCTATGAAGACATGATGATAGAAAGAAGAAAGATAAGAGAACAAAGACTCATTCGAGCACGTGCAAAGGCAGAATTTAGAAAAAACGTACTAGATGGTATTGCAATCTTTATAGGTGCAATTGTTTGTGCAGTAATCATTGCAGGAACAGTAGCAATTATTGTCTAAACAAGGTTGTAATTTTATAAATAATGTAGTACAATTCAAACTAGGAGAACACAATCATGGCAGCACCTGAAGGATACGATACCCCAACAATTCCAGGCATGGATGACTTGGCAGGAAGACTTGCATGGTTCAATGGCGCAGGATTACCACCTCAACCTACTGGTTATGCAGACATGGAAGCAGATGACCCTCAAAAGGTTGCATATGATGCTTCAATGGTCACACATGGCGAACAGGTTGCAGAAATCCAAGCATTGATCGATGCAGAATAGTTAAAAACCCACTAGATTTTCTCTCAAAACCATAGTATAATAGATACATGCTATGGTTAGAGAGAAAATATCTCAATATGGTCATGTCCTCACTGGACAGGGCTAAATGGGTAAATGAGAACACATTAAACCACAGATGTCCATACTGTGGTGATTCATCTAAAAACACATTCAAGGCACGTGGTTATCACTTTGCTGTAGACCAGTCGTACATCTATAAATGTCACAATTGTGGTAAATCCACATCATCAGTTAATTTTATAAAGGAAAACTTTCCTGTGATTCACAAAGAATATGTGAAGGAATGGTTGAAAGAAAGTGGTAAGGGGAGACGACAACCTCAACGTATGCCTCCCTCAAGTGCATTCAAATTCAAACCCAAGGTTGACCGTCAAGAATCACTATATAAAACTGAAGAGACATTGAAAGCAGTGTGTCACGGTGCATGGGATAAAATTGTTGCAAGAGAGTATCTTCAACAACGTCTAATTCCTGATGATGCGATAAGATCATTATGGTTCGTCCAAAATGCACAATCACTCTCACATCTGTCTCTCAAATATAAAGACAGAGTCTTGGGTAATGACCCTAGAGTTGTCATCCCATTCATCAATGATGATGGGGAATTGTTAGGTGTAAGTGGACGTGCAATAAATGACTCACCATTACGTTACCTTACCATGCGATTCATAGATGACGTTCCACTCATCTATAACCTGAATAATGTGGACAAATCAAATACTATCTATGTCACAGAGGGGCCAATAGATAGTTTATTCCTACCAAACAGTATTGCAGTAGGTGGTAGTGATTTTAAAAAGATTGATAAGAATTTAAAAGAGAATGCAATACTTATCTACGACAACGAACCTAGAAACGAAGAAATCATCAAGAAAATAGATGGTGTAATCGATGACGGATGGAACGTGTGCATTTGGGATGATAAACGAGTAGGAGAATTAAAAGATATAAATGATATGATTATGAGTGGACTAACAGTAGATAAAGTAGTAGACATTATTAACTCTTGTACATACAATGGTCTCTCTGCAAAATTAAAACTAACGGAGTACAAGAAAATATGAGTAACACGGACATCAAGGTAGTCAAGTCTGACGGTTCAAAAGTAGAAATCAATTTAGATAAAATCCACAAAATGGTAGAGAAGGCCTGTAGAGGTATTACAGGTGTATCAGAGTCATTGGTTGAAATGAATAGTGGGTTACAGTTTTATGATGGCATCACCACTAAAGAAATCCAAAAGATACTTGTCAAGAGTGCAAGTGATCTGATTTCGTTAGAATCACCAAACTATCAATTTGTTGCATCTAGACTACTATTGTTTGCAGTTCAGAAACAGGTGTTCAATACTAAATGGAAAGACTCAGAAATCTATCCATCACTCAAAGAGATTGTAGAAAGAAATATAGAACATGGTGTGTATGATGATGACATACTAAACCATTATTCAGATGAAGAATTTGAAACACTGAACAAATACATCAAACATGGTAGAGACTTAGATTACACTTATGCAGGATTGCAACAGGTAGTTGATAAGTATTTGGTTCAGGACAGATCAACAAGTACTGTATATGAAACACCACAGTTCATGTACATTTTAATTGCAATGACACTATTCAAAGAATACAAGGAGAATAGACTTGAATACATTAAACGATACTATGATGCCATATCAACTTTCAAAATTAACATACCAACACCAATCATGTCAGGAGTTAGAACTCCACTCAGACAGTTTGCAAGTTGTGTCCTCGTTGACTCCGATGATACCTTGGGGTCAATCTTCAGTTCAGACATGGCTATCGGAAGATACGTTGCTCAACGTGCAGGTATCGGAATCAACGCAGGAAGAATCAGAGGATTGGGTGCAAGAATCAGAGGTGGTGAAGTCCAACATACTGGAGTTATTCCCTTTCTCAAAAAATTCGAATCAACAGTTAGATGTTGTACCCAAAACGGAGTCAGAGGTGGAAGTGCAACAGTCCATTTCCCAATCTGGCACCAAGAAATCGAAGACATTATTGTCCTTAAAAATAACAAAGGTACTGAAGACAACAGAGTTAGGAAGTTGGACTACTCGATACAGTTATCCGAACTCTTCTATAAACGTTTCCTTTCAAATGGAGAAATAACACTATTCTCTCCACATGATGTGCCTGGCTTATATGATGCATTTGGTACACCTGAGTTCGATGAACTCTATGAGAAGTATGAACGTGCAACGTCCATACCTAAAACTAAGATTAGTGCGAGAGAATTAATTACTGATTTATTAAAAGAACGTGCAGAGACTGGCAGAATCTATATCATGAACATAGATCACAGTAATTCTCACAGTAGTTTTAAAGACAAAGTAAACATGAGTAACCTATGTCAAGAAATTACACTCCCCACAGACCCAATCGAACATATCGATGGTGAGGGGGAGATCGCACTGTGTATATTGTCTGCAGTTAATGTAGGACTTATCAAGGAGGATGAACTTGAAAACCTATGTGACCTTGCAGTAAGAGGACTGGAGGAGTTAATCGACTATCAGAACTATCCAGTCGAAGCCGCAAAGAGGTCAACACTTGCACGTAGATCATTAGGTATTGGATACATTGGTCTTGCACACTATCTTGCAAAGAACAAACTCAAGTACAGTGATGAAGGTGCATGGTCTTTGGTGCATGAACTTACAGAGAAGTTCCAGTATTATCTGTTAAAATCGTCCAACACGGTTGCAAAAGAAAAAGGTGCATGTGAGTATTTTGACAGAACAAAATATGCAGATGGTGTTTTACCTATCGACACATATAAGAAAGATGTTGATGAGATTACACCTAACAACTTATACATGGACTGGAAAGGACTCAGAAAAGATATCAAAGAGTTTGGATTAAGACACTCTACACTGACTGCACAGATGCCTTCAGAGAGTTCTAGTGTTGTTTGTAACGCAACAAACGGTATTGAACCACCTAGAGACTATCTAAGTGTCAAGAAGAGTAAGAAGGGTACACTGAAACAAATCGTACCTCAGTACTCACACCTGAAGTCTGCATATACACTACTATGGGATATGAAAGACAATACAGGATATATCAATGTGGTTGCAGTGATGCAGAAGTTCTTTGATCAAGCAATCTCAGGTAATTGGTCATACAATCCTGAGAACTATGAGAACGGTGAAGTACCTATTTCAGTTATGGCACGTGACTTATTGACTACATATAAGTACGGATGGAAAACTTCTTACTATCAGAATACTATGGATGGTAAGAAAGAAGATGTATTAGAAGAACTACCAAGTGCAGTAGATGATGCAGCTAACGTAATGAGTAATTACCAAGAAGATGAGGAAGACTGCGAGGCATGTGCAATATAGGATAAAGTAATGACTATACCATTTGAAAAGCGAACAGTAAATTATATACATCATCCCTATGGAAATGAAAAGGGTGGTAAAAAAGTATCAGGTAAAACAACTCCTGAGACATGGGCATTGTGGAAAGACAGATACGTAGTTTTACGTAATTTTATCCCTAAAGAAATTATCAACATGACACTTGATGCATGGAAAACTGTCGAACAGAATGAGAATTGGGACAGTGCAATCATGTATCGTGAAGAAAAAGATATCACTCACATGACACCTGATGATGCGATAAACAAATCTAAGGGTGGTTACTGCACACCATGGGCAGTTGCATTACACAGATATATCAGAGATAGGTTGACTGATGTTATAGACATGAACCTAAAAGAAACTTACTCTTACACACGTAAGTATGACAGAGGTGCAATATTAACTTCACATACTGATAGACCTTCATGTGAAATCAGTGCGACACTTTGTTTAGACTATCATACTGATGATGGTAAACCATGGAAGATATGGGTACAGAATGATCAGGACTATATTGACTTCGAAGATAACAAAAAATTAGTTGAAATAACACAGGGTGTCAGTCCACGTAAGAGAATTGAAAACGGTGCAAAGTGTGTTGAACTAGAAGTTGGTGATATATTATTATATCAAGGCCCTAACATACCACACTGGAGAGATAGATTACTAGGTGATTATAGTTATCACATCTTTGTGCATTTCTTTCATCAACATTCTAAAATAGGAATGATAGATGGTGCAACGTATATGCCTGAAGACAAGATTGCTGGTGAGCACATCGTGTTAGAATACGATGGTAGAAAGAACAGATATGAGACAAACATCGATGAGTCTGCAGATAGAAGAAAGAAATTCATAGATTTTATTAAATGGTGGGATAATGGATTATATAGAGATACCAAAGGAAAGAAAGGTGATTACTGTAATAACTATGACCATCTTGTGCAATTTGAACCGAAGGAGAAGAAATGATTTTTGAATGCGAAGGCCATCAAGTGTCTATTATTCCAAATGAGAATTCTAGACGTTACACTATCACTGAATTTTATAACGGACAAGAAGTAAGTTTTAGAAGAGAAACAAAAGAAAGAGCAGAAAAACTTGCGAAGAAGTACAAGGACTTAGGATATGACAGTTTTTAACAAAAAGAATGTAGACTTCACCAAACAAAAGATATTCTTTGGTGAACCTTTGAACACTCAAAGATTTGATGAGTTCAAATACCCTATATTTGATAAACTAACACAAACACAATTAGGTTTCTTTTGGAGACCTGAAGAAGTGTCATTACAAAAAGACAGGTCTGATTACGCAACTCTGAATGATGCACAAAAACATATTTTTACATCAAACCTGAGATATCAAACACTTCTTGATTCTGTTCAGGGAAGGGCGCCCTCCATAGCATTTTTACCCTTTGTGTCCTTACCTGAACTAGAGTCTTGCATTATCACATGGGACTTCATGGAGACAATCCATAGTAGATCATATACACATATTATTAAGAATGTATATGCAGACCCTAGTGACATCTTTGACACTATCTTAGATGAACCTGCAATTGTAAAACGTGCAGAAATGGTAACAGAAAAGTACGACGAGTTTATTGCATTGGGACGAAGAAGGTTACTAGGACTCAAGGTCGATGACTATGACTTATATAAGGCATTATACCTTGCACTTATCTCAGTTAATATCCTAGAAGGTATACGATTCTTCGTCTCTTTTGCATGTTCATTTGGATTCGGAGAACTGAAACTGATGGAAGGTAGTGCAAAGATTATATCTTTCATTGCAAGAGACGAATCACAACACCTTGCAGTGTCACAACACATTCTGAAGTGTTACAAGAACCATGAGAACGATAAACTCATGAACAAGGTCATGAAGGATTGTGAGAAAGAAGTTTACGAATTATATGAGAATGCAGTCAGTCAAGAAAAGGAATGGGCTGAGTTCTTATTTAAGAATGGTTCTATGATTGGACTAAGTGTGCCTTTGTTGAATCAATATATAGAATATATTTGTAATAAGAGATTACGTGCAATAGGACTAAATCCTATCTATGATATCTCTTCAACAAATAACCCTTTACCATGGACTAAACACTGGTTCAACAGTAGAGGACTACAGAATGCACCACAAGAGACAGAGATTGAATCTTATGTGATTGGTGGTATTAAACAAGATGTGTCAGATGACACTTTTGCAGACTTTAAATTATGAGAAAATGGCACGAAATATTATGGGGGTCTAAGGAAGAGGATGATGCAATACGAAAGGTTGCAGAGAAATCTCCTGACCCTGATGAATTAACAATCGAAAATGCTTACAAGACTAGATGGATTTGGTATCACACCATTTTAGGTATTCTGATTGCAACAACTAATCTAATCTTGATGGGTATTTTCATATTACTGGCAATAAAACTATGATAGAAATATACGGAAAACCACAGTGTCCTTTTTGTGACAAAGCAAAAGCATTATGCGAACAGAAAGGATATGCATATTCGTACCTGTCCTTAGGTACAGATTTTACCACTGAAGAGTTGTTTGAAACCTTCCCAACTGCACGTACATTTCCCCAAATTAGGGTAGATGAGGTCAATATTGGGGGTTATACTGAGCTCAAAGAGTGGTCAGACAGTCAGATTGGTGACATAACCATCTGATTTTAAACGAAAATAAAAGAGCTTGACATTGTGCGTACATATAAGTTATACTTACCCTCTAAAGACAAACAAGACGTGATCTGTGCTAGATGGGTGCATCTATTTCGAATGATCGATAGGGAGTTTCAAGAGGTAAGGGTATATACTGCAGGATTAGACTTCTCTGAGTCAGATGCAAAACATCCACTTCCCTATGCAGTATTAGATGGTCAAAAGAAATCATTTGAATCTCTATGGGATAAAATCATTGTCAAGACTGGACTAGCGAGAGACGATTACGTACCCAATTATGACGACTAAGAACATACAACTGTATTGCGATCATTGTGATCTAGATATGGAACTGAAAATTAAATTAGACACTACAAATCATGAATATGAGGAGGAGTTACCTCCTGTTGAATTCTGTCCATTATGTGGTGAAGTTATTTACGATGACGAAGAGGAAAGTGAATTAGAACATGACGAAGAAGATATACTTTGACAATATCCATGTTGATTTCCACGGACAAATCCGAGACAAGAAACGTATAACGAAGTATGTACGTAACGTGTTGCATTATTTTATGCCACGATTACGTCGAAATGTAGTCATTGATATCTCATTTAAGAAAGGATTAGATGGTGATGTCTATGGTTACTGTTTAGGTGATAAACACAACGTAGAGATTGAGATATTCAAGGGTAATTTGACACTTGATCAGATGATGTTGACACTTGCACATGAATTAATTCATGCAAAACAGTTTCTGAAGGGTGAATTATCACCTACATGTCGTAACTGGAAAGCCCACAATGTGGTGCATAAACCATACTCACGACAACCATGGGAACTGGAAGCATACAAAAAAGAGGAGTTAATTCACGACATGTTTTGGGTAAAATAAGTGTTAAAAAAGCTTGACAAAGCTACCCAAAATGCACTATACTAACAGTATGGAAAATAAAGTAGTGAAAAGAATCTTCGTCGATATGGACGGAGTGGTTGCCGATTTCCTTGCAGGATGCAGTGAAATGTTGGGTAAACCATTAACCAGTGATGACGCTGGTCATTCTGAGTATGACCTCAGGAAAGAAGAATTAACTAACAAAAGACTATTTGGACTATTACCTCCAATGGTCGATTATGCAGACCTCATAGGATACATCAAACACACTGGTGTTCCTTGGGAGATACTAACTGCTGCTGGTAAAGTGAACAGAGAGTTAGTAGTGTATGATAAGAACAAGTGGGTAAGAAAGTATATCGACCCTACAGTGGTTGTGACTTGTACTTACAGTGGTAGTCAAAAAGCTGCATTTGCAGAGAAAGGTAGTGTCCTTATTGATGATAGACCAAAGAACATCAAAGCATGGGAAGATGCAGGTGGTATCGGAATCATCCATGAGAGTGCAGAAAAGACTATAAATATACTAAAAGGTTTGAGAAACGGTAAGAGTGGTACCTAGGAACGAGCAGGAAGAGTAGCCCCCTGCATTACCGTTTCTCATTTTAGAACCATATATAATAAGACAGGACTTAATCCTGTCTTTTCGCACATGAGGTGAATATGAAAAAATTTTGGTTATGGGTGAAGTCCCTATTTACCACACGATATAAGGTCACAGTATCATTCAATAAAGAGTGGGGTGATTCTGATGATCGTACATACGTCACTAAAAAGGTATTAGTGCAGAAAGAAAAACATCTAAAGTTCAGAACTGAGGAAGGTAAGATCGTAGAGTATAGAAGTTCTGCAGGACTGAATTATATCATAGAAGACTATGAATATGGAGAAGAGTTATGAACCAATTATTCATTGGAATCATTCTTGTACTAGGACTGGGGTCTTGGTACCTATGGAATGAAAATCAAACGTTAACAGCAAACAACGTCAAGTTGGAATTCGCAGTAGAAGAACAAAAGGCAGCCTTTAATGCGATGAAAGAATCGTATGAGAAACAAGGAGTATCCCTACAGAACTTACAACGTGCAAATGCACGAATCGAGGCAGAGAAAGACCAGTATTTGGAAATCTTTCGAAAACATAATTTAGATAAACTTGCATTGGTAAAACCAGGCCTGATTGAAACAAGAGTAAATAATGGTACCAAGGCAGTATTTGAGGATATAGAGAATGATAGCAAAAACATTAGCGCTCTCGACACTACTAATAGCGATTAGTGGGTGTTCACTACTTGGAACTAAACAAGTTGAAATAGTAACAAAACCTGTACAGATTGATATAATTCAACCTACACTACCAAGAGACATTAATCTACAAACTCCAAAATGGTATGTGGTATCAGAAGCAATTATTGCTAATCCATGTATCAAGAGATTACAGGATGATGGGTCTATGAAGAGACCTAAGACATGTCTACCTGAAGACAGAGAATATCCTGAGTGGCCTGAGGGTTATACATACTTAGACAGGTTCTTAGATGACATGAAGAAACTAAATGGTGGTGACGTAGTATTTGTTGCAACCACAATAGGTGACTACGAAATGATGTCTGCAAACATGCAAGAGATTCGCAGATACATCAGAGAACTAGGAGAAGTCATCGTATATTATCGTAATGTAACACTACCTGATGGACAAGAAGGTATTGGTGTGGAAGTGAAAAAGAATGAGACCAAATCAGACTAAAGAACAACAGTACTCACCTGCAAGGGGTGAGATACTCAGATTGTTCCCTACTACCATGTTCAGAGGATTCATGCCTTTGGACACTAAACAAGTTTGTGACGATGTACGTGATATTGTCAAAGAGGTAGAGGAACGAGAAGAGAACACATGTAACAATTACACTACCTATTTCATACAAGATATTAGAGACAAACAAAAACAGTGGTCATGGTGGAATGACTTCTCTAATGTCTTAAAGGACTCATACATTGAGTTCATTACCACTCAATATAACATGACAGTTAGAGACTTAAACAGACAAGACATACATCTGTTTGCATGGGTCAATAGATACACTAAGAAACACTGGCATGATACACATAACCATGTCAATGCATTAGTGTCAGGTACCTACTATCCTCTTGCAGAGGGTAAACAACCAATTAAATTCTTTAGTCCATCAATTAGTGCAGACTTTGGTACACGTGCAGAACAAGGAAACATTACACTAGATGGATATGAAGATTGTGAGTTTTGGGGTACTACAGGTGTACAATCAGAAATGAGACTGTTCCCACGTGATGGAGAATTCCTGTTGTGGCCTTCACACTTACTACATGGTGTTGGTCTGGCAGATGATGATGCACCTGATGATTATGAACGAATATCAATATCATTTAATTTAGATCATAGAAATGCACAAGACTTAAACGAGTGCAGAGAGAATGGTACACCACTCTCATACGACTTTTTACCCAAATGAAACCATATATTACAGAAGAACTGTGGAAATTAAGTCCACACTTAGAACCAACATTTGATGAGAAGACTCAGGTTGTAACCATCGATAACTTCTTTGCAAATGCAGAGGACATACATGAACACTTATCGACACGTCCTGTACCCATGTGGAAATATAACAGTGAACGTGATAGTCGTAATGGTATTGATTATAATGATTGTCGTGTTGTAGATTTTGTAGGTCATCCTACACGTTTATATGAAAACAGTATTGAAACTATGAAACAAATCTGTAGACGATACTGGAACAAAGCGAACTATCATTGTAATGATAACATAGAGATAAATTGTTTTCAACCACTTGCAGTAACTGATAACAAGTATCAACACTACCCACATACAGATAGTGAGTTAGCGACTGCAGACGATATGTCGACACTTAATCTGATAGTGTATCTAGATAAGATCGAAGATGGTGGTACTGCAGTATATGGTGGGGAGTGGATATGGAATGCAGAACATCAGAATCTATTGTATCCAGTAGAAGAACTGTTTACCATTGACCACATCATACCTGCAAAGTTCAATCGATGTGTTATATTCCCAGGCAATAGATTGCATGGTGCATACATAAACGACTACAGTAAATACAAAGACACATGGAGATACTCTTATGTGCGATTCTTTCATCCAACACTATAATGGCTAACTTACACATACTCAAGAAACAGAATAACTTTGATAGGTCACCAAACTTTTTGATGGTTGGTGATCAACTATTAGATCGAAGAGACTGTGACAAAATTATTGGTCACCACCTTGCATTACCCTTTGAAGATATATGGGAGAATGTAGATGGTATTGGTGGTAAAGTCGCTGCTAAGAATGAACGTGCAATGGACTCTACATGGAAATACGAATCTGACTTTAAAGAGTTCACAGTGTTGCATCCTGATGAACAACCATTTGATGAATGTATGGAGATTGTAACACCATACTTACCTAAGAACGAAGATTACGATGGTGTCAACTATGCACAGATCATTAGATACAAAGAAGATGCAATGTTCCAGTGGCATAAAGACGTTGCAGATGGTAATGATACTGCAACTGCAATATTTTTCCTTAACGATGAATATGAAGGAGGTAGATTAAATGTCGAAGGACATCTTATACAACCTAGACTAGGTACTATGGTGACATTTAATAATTCTACTGAAAGATGGCATAGTGTTGAACCCATATACAAAGGAGAAAGATGGGTGTTAGCAATATGGTTTGGTAGATATCACGAAACAACAATCGAATCAATAGATGGAGCTGATGATGAATCAGAACAATACGCAGAAATGCAGTCAGTGTCAGACATTAATCGATCTGACGAAAGTTAAATATTGGAATGATGATAGTGGACTACACGTATTTTGCGATGCATATTGTAGTCACGACTGGCACATAGAAAGAGATAAGAAAAGGAAGTTCAAGAAGAAGGTAAAATAATGTATGCATTACAAGATGTCGAGTCACGTAAGTTCTTTGGATTATTCATGCATATACCAAAGACTGCAGGTACCTTCATTCGATCATATATTCGTGAAGCATATAGTGGTAAGGTAGAAATACGGAATCCACATCACTTTTTACCAACGTATGCAGATGAAAGGATAAAACAGAATCCTTATTATCAATCCATACTTGATCATCCGAATTTACCTATCGATGACTATGCACATCTAACACTTGAACAGGCATTTAAAGTGTTCCCTACACTCAAGGAGTGGATTGCAGATCACGATATAGACGTATTCACTGTTACACGTAATCCATACGATAGATTTGTGTCTGTTATGAGGTTCATACCAGTGATGATGAACTTAGATATGGATATAAAAGGAGTCCCTAAGTTTAGAGGACAATTGAAACCACATGAGTTTCATGCATTATATACCAATCTCTTAACATTGCCCCAAGCAGAATGGATTATGCATGAGGGTGAACAGATATCTCGTATTATCAAGTTAGAGGATGTCACTGACACTATAGTGTCTCTCACTGGTGATCTTAAAGTTGACTTTCGAGACAGATGGTGGACTAATGAAGATGCGAGTAAAGCATTACAACTTGATTTCAATATACCTAAGTTTGACCTAGATATAGAGACACGTAAATTTGTGGAATGGTTATGGAAAGATGACTTTGATTTGGGGCTGTAGCTCAGTTGGGAGAGCGCCTGATTTGCATTCAGGAGGTCGTGGGTTCGATTCCCTCCAGCTCCACCATGAGGTGATATGTATAGTATAAGAAACGCAAAGATAGAAGACAAGGATGATTGTCTAAGAATACAACATCAGAATGGCATACAATCAGACGAATACTTGTGGGATGAATACAAGTGGGCATTTGTACTTAACAATCTACATGACTCATGGGTGTTGATACACGATGAAAAGGTTGTAGGATATGCAGTCGGATTGATACGTACTATCACTGAACAAGACTATTTTCCACTTGACTTACAAGGAGAGATAGGTTGGTACTATATGGACTTGTGCGTAGAAAAACCACATAGACATGAGGGAACTGACACCATAGTGTCATTTGTCAATGACAGGTACCCATTGAATTACGCACATATACAAGAAGAAAACATAGGTGTATGGAAGGCAGCCATACGTAATGGGTGGCAGAAGATCGGTCTTGTCAAAAACTATTTTGATAGTGGGGATGCATATACCATTATACATGAACAATAATTTCGGAGAGGTGGCAGAGCGGTTGAATGCACTGGTCTTGAAAACCAGCATACGTGAGAACGTATCGAGGGTTCGAATCCCTCCCTCTCCGCCAGTGACTAACTAACAGGAGAAAGTCATGAATGTACGAGAACTAGATGTAAAGATTCGACAATGGCACCACGACAGAAATCTTATCGAAGGTGCAAACGATAAAGACCAAGTATGCAAACTGATTCAGGAGGTTGGTGAACTCAGTGATAATGTATGCAAAGGTAACGATATCAGGGATGATATCGGTGATTGTATTGTAGTGTTAACCAACATTATGGAACGTAATAATCTGACACTACAGGAATGTATGCAAACTGCATACGATGATATCAAAGATCGTACTGGAACCATGATCGATGGTATCTTTGTAAAGGATGGGTATCATAAACCTATTCTACCATGGACTGAAGCGGAGGAACACTTCTAGTGTCTGTATTTAAAGGAAACGTTAGAGACGTTGTATTTCAAAATTGGACATTCACGGTATCAGATGATGGTATTACGTTTGAGTCTGACCTGTCTCTAAATGAGTTAGGACTAGAGAACCACCAAGACCTACAAGTTGAATTGGTCGATGGGTGTGTTAAATTGCGTAAGAAAAACCCTTTACAAACTGACCTAGATTTAGTATAATAACCTTATGGGTTATTTAAATCTAAGTAATAGTATTCGTTATGGGCCTCATGGTAAAAGACGTAAAACACGTGCATTTACTAAGAAGTCAAAACGTACTAAATATAATGAACTAATCGCAACTCAACAAAAGATTTATGATCAAGTGATGCGAGAGGTGAAAGAAGAGATTCCTTCACTCAAAACTAATGCAACAGGGTGTCTCACACCACGTGTGGAACCCATGCAATATACAGGTGAACGTAAGTTACTGGGTATTGCAACAATGCATAAGTCTAATCTTGTTCCAGTCTTTGCAGAAGAGAATGGTGGTTCACAATATGCAAAAGACCTTGCGAGGATGAGACGGTGAATGTGGTTGAAGGTTTATTATTAATAGGTGTCATGGTTGTCATATATAAGTATTACAACGATGATAATAACAAATATTCATAATGGAGAATTAATAAATGGCTATTGAATTAGTATGTGTAAAGACGAAAGATAATGGAGTGACCTCTGAAGATATCAATCGTTTTAAACTATCATTAGATAGAATGCGAGTGACACGTTCTGATGGATTTCAATTCTGTCGATTGAACGTACTCACTGATGATAAGACTGGACTCGACGAAGGTATTCGTGTGGTTCCGTATCTAGGTAATGAAGAGATTACCAATCCCAACTTTCATGCAATTGAATTGCACAATTACGATGACTACTTTGGTACAGGTACCAAGACTATGTATTTTGATGCAAACTGTATTGCAAGAGACTTAACTCAAGGGTTCTGTTTCGATGGTATTCCTGATAGAGGGACTACCAGTGAGACAAATGTTAAATTCTCACGTGAAGACCGTGATCGTATCGAAGATGAGAACCTTGCATTCCTACACCTTGCACCTAACTGGTGGGCCGTAGAAGAGAATGCACCTAAGTATTCAGATTGTTACTTTGGTTTTGTCGCAGGTGACACACGTGACCTCTATCGTAAATTCATGACAGACCCTGCAGGGTATCAAGAGAAATACCAAACACTGGGTGAGTTCTATGAGAACGAATTCGAAGGGTACGTCTTACCAGTACCATTGGGTGCTGTCGGTGGTTATTACGTCAATGATGAGACTAAGAATCGTGCAGTCAACGCCCATTTTGAAGAAAAGATCAGACCTCTCTATGAAGAAGACCAAAACCTATGGAGAGGAATGGGTGGTGAACCTGAAGCAAAATATATCGAATTCGATCATGAATATCGTGATATCACCAAACAAACGTCTATTCTATACCTAGACAGAGGGGAAGACAACATCGACCCATTTGCAGATAGGTATCTCCACCTGTGGGTATTGTAAAACAAAACATACACTCACTGTGGAATAACGATAACAAGACATTAATTTTCCACGATAATGGGGGTCTAACACTAGACCCCTTTTACTATAAAGAATATAAGAACTTTCTCACTCTCGAAGAATGCAACACACTTGCACGTATTATCATAGAGGAAGAAGAACGCATTCTGAATATACCCAACGATAGCCAGAAACCTTACGAAGGGTTAACTAAACAACACACCGTATATAACTGGTTCAATCATCCTAAAGTGTCGTTTTTGAATATACCACAACGCCTCGCAGAGTTACCTGAATTTAACACTTGGAAGTGTTATCTATTTCAGTGTTGGACTAATATACTCCGTCAAGGAGAGAACCTTAACAAACATGCACATACCTATCAACCTCCAAACCACCTCTATGCATGTAATATATTCATTCAAGGTGACACACGGACTGGTACACACTACTACGCCGCAGGAGGGTACACACCAAACGAAGTAGGGACACTCACCATCGTCGGACAGGAACACGAACACGAAGTCAAAACCAATATATACCAAACGCCACGGATATCAATGGCAGTCGATGTTATGACTAAACCGTATTTTATGCAAAGAAACGAGAGGTTTACTGAGAGGTATGTCTGTTATAAAAATGACGCCGTATTAGAAAAACCCTTGTGTATGCAACTATAGTCATATACGCAGTAATCGTCGTACCTATCCAAAAGGGGTCAGACATACCCCAATAATCAATACACAACCATAACCCCATTAGATTCAATGGATAATTAATCAATAAGCCTGTAAAGACTGTAGTAAAGGTTTCTTGGTGTATCTTTCTTGTTTTAGGCGACACGTTCTATATCCTCAGACACATCAATAGGGTCTATGTAGATGGAAGGTTCTATGCATACAATAACACAACCTGTAAGAAGGTATTTAACCAATATCAGAACGAATGTAAGAAATATCATACATGCGATATAAGGATTATCTCTGAGATATTGGATAATTCTTTCATAATACTTCATAAGTGTATTATATCATACACTAAGTGGTTGATGTAAGGGGGTTTTAATATATTTTTATGGTGATCATGGTGCGAGTGAATATATTAGTGTGACAAAGTGTGTGAAAGTGTGAAATATATTCGTATTTAAGCATGGTGGGAGAAAGTGGATTATTTTGGGTTTTGGTGGTGTTGTTCGGAGAGGCAAACACGATTTCTAATTAGGAGTCAAGCACTTTCGGAGGGTCTCGGAAACCCCTATAAACAGAGGGTCTCAGAGGTGGGGTGTCAGCGTGATTTGCGTATATGAGGGCTTGACAATACCCCTAAACATTTGTTACTATAGGTACTATAGGAGAAGTATTATGATTATTAACGGTATTACTGGTACACATATTGCAACAGATACCCCTGTTGATATACCTTTTAATAGTAAACAAATGCAGTTAGCATTAGATAAAAACCCTGACACTATGAACACTTCATGGGATATGGTCTGTGCTATATGCGTATGTAACGGTTTTATAGACCCTAGAGGCAACATGTTTATTGATTCTCTAGTGGTGAATGGTGTTTCTAGACCCTTTCACTAGGGTATAAGGCTTGACAAAGGGGTGCATTTTTGTGTATAATGTACTTGAATGATGGGAAATCGTCTTCTGGCGGTCATCGAATTGGGTTCTGACCCCATGATATTGACCTAGGGAGTGACTCCACTGTTAGACGAGAGTACCAATATGAGGGTTTAATACCACTGGTAGTCCTAAAAAAGAGTCGCAATCTTTCTGACTGGTGGGTTTTCCCCTTGTATATACCATGCTTATATGGTATAATAGAGTTATAAGAGTGACCAGTGAAGGCTCTTGTATTCGTTATGAATAATGTGACGGCGCTGGGGCTGTGATGCCGACAATCACCATGGGGGGATGAGAGAGACCCCCAAACCCTTTGCCAATAAGGGTTTCAGAGGACTGATAAATGGAAGGATAAGTTGTATGCGAATGTTTGATGTATTTTCTATAGATCGTAAGGTCATAGGGTTAGATCGCACAGTGAAATCACCACTGGAACAACGCAATGACACACCACTGTCTCTCATGGAGGCCTCTAAGTTGGGGTCTGCACTGAACAAAGAGGGACATGTCGTAGAATTGCGCCAGCGTGATGATGATGACTGAGGTGACCTGAGACAAGGGTACCCCCCCTAAATGCTCTTAGAACAGTCGTATGGGACTCCTAGAGTGTTTGAGAAACGACTAAAGACCCCTAGTGAATATTTCTGAGGAGATTATGAGACCACTGCGAAAAATTATTTTTTGGGTATTAATTATATCCATATTCCTTTTATTTCTATATACCAACCCCTATTGACAATGCTGTTCACTTTTTCATATACTATAACCATGATGAAATTTTTAACTGAACACGGACTCTTCGACTGGGACTTTGTCTCTACGTTGGGTGGGTTAACGACTTTAATAACCTTAGGACAGGTGTTATGAAAAATTTTTTTGGGGTATTTTGTGTTACACTACCTTTTTTACATGGGTGTGTTGTGGTTGACTTTGAACGTGACCCCATTAAATTCGAATGTGATAATCGTGGGTGTGAAGCAAGAACAAACATTCTAGTGTGTACGGAAGACAATACTCACTGTGAATATATTGATGTTCCTGTGATCTTTGATAACCTAGACGTAAAGGTTGACACTTATGATTAATTTTGCATGGACAGGGTTAAAAAATCTCCTAAGTATAGTATGGTTTATACTGAACCTTTGTACGGTGGGCTTAATATTCCTTATTCTCGTAGTGTATACTATGGTGCCGAATGTATGGAATGACCTGATGATTTATTTGTCTACTTTATAAAACCCCCTTTACAAACGTAGAGGTGTATACTATAATGGTACTGTAGTCCAAAGTTGACTGCAGTTTTTTTATAATATTTTTAGTTACAATTTGTAACTAAATTTAGTTACATCAGAGTCTGAAGTGACTCTAAAGGAGAAGAACAATATGATATTATATACTCATAAGCAAGCAACCATATCAGATGAATTGTTTGCAGAATATAAAGAAAAAATCCGAAGAGTAGGTGCATACCCTAACGTCTTCAAAGATTATCCCAAACATGCAATCAAACTCATAGACCCACGTGTCATTAAACTTGATGCGATAGTTCGTGATGATTTTTTTAATCAACTTGCACGGACTGGGGTTAATAAAAAGAAAAACGCAATATGGAAAGACATCGATAAGAATGGTTTTTCCTTTGGTGAGGTTCCCCCTATCGTTTTGTATGTGGTGGAGACCGATACCTATTATCTACTAGATGGTGTCACACGTGTTGGTAAACTGGATGAAGACTTCGTCGAAGAATGTATCTTCGAAGTGTTCGAGATTCAAAACGAACCTTCTGAAGCAAAACTCAACGACATTCGTGTTTCACTGGGACTCATCTACAACCTCTACAAGAAACAAAGTGGGGATGCGACTCTAGAAGATGTCAAGGTGGGAATGATCACCAAGACCGAAGGTCACTTCTCTACGTTAGGCCAACCTTACGACGAAGATCAGATCAGTACTTACGTCACTGCAGAAATGCAAGAGATTGATGTCAATGGAGTGTTTACGGATGCTCAGATTGCACAGGTGGTGGACTATGTGGTCAAAGACAAGATCGGTGATGACAATGGAGTCAGACACTTTCCTAGTGGTGCGAGTAAATCCAAGATATGGGAACTGATGGGTATCGACCCTGATGGTCGACATACCAAATGGATACTTGCAGCTGCAACTTCAGAAATGAAAATCTTTAACATGGTGGCGGAGTTAGACTTCAACAAGATTGGTTGGGAAGATGTCGACACGGTGAATATATTACTATACTGTGGTACCGTAGGTGGTTCCACTGCGAAAGAGAAAAGAAAAGATTGGGAACACCAACTCTCTACTGCATTTGAAAAATTCATGCGAGTGAAGAAAGGTTTTATGAACAACACTGGACGTGTGGTCAATGCAAAGAAGAGAGGTGCATTACCGACGATTCATTTACACTCTGCACTTCCAGCGGTATGGGCGTATGATGAGTTGTATCCTATGAACAAACCTGTCAAGTTCAAAGGTAACAAATACCTGAACCCTGACAACCTAGACACGGAGATTTAATGGTGTCAAAATTACAGTTCACTGATGAACAGAAAGAACAGATTGGAAAACTAAAATCCAAACGTATCTTTAAGAGTGCAACACCTAAGTACACTCTTGACTGGTACGTGAAATGGGTTGCAAGTTTTTTCGTACTGGGTGCAATGTCCCTACGTGGTATACCTGAGTATAGCATGTTGGACTTATACCTATCCTTAGTGGGGATTACACTATGGTTATGGGTGAGTATATTATGGCAAGATCGTGCATTGATCTTGTTGAACGGAGTTGGACTACTGTTTCTGATTCGCACATTAGCAGAAAAGATACTATTAGTCTAGTCTAAATATAAATATGAGAATGGTATTACAGAACTACGGTGACTGTGTCATTTACACAGAGAGACCGTTTGGGTACCGAAGGTACATCGTAGAATGGGAAGATCACAACGAACTCTTTTCAGGTCTATGGTATAAAGAAAAAGATGTGATTGAACATGTCGAGAGACGACTGTTCTTTGCAAAAGGTGATGATTATGATCGAATGGCTAATTAATTTATTTTGGGCACCACTGGTGTTCTTACAATTCTTTGTCATGGCAATCTTTTGGACAACCATGATAGGAATCACTGTTGTAAGTTTTAAGTATGCTTACAACGAATTTATGCAACCCTACTTAGAGGATTACTTCACTGCAAGAAGTAAACGTAGAAGAGTAGACGACGACGATATAGACTGGGAGTCAGGTATATGAGCGACAGTATGATTTTATTACACATAGTGTTCATTCTTGCATGTGCAGGAGGAAGTTGGGTAGCAGGTTGGAGTCAAGGTAAGAAAGACATTATCAATATGTTCATCGACGACGGCATCACCACTTCAGAAAAACTTATAAAGTTTTATTCACTCGACAAAAAATAGTGAACACTATATAAAAAGACAACAAGGTATATTATGGACATATTAGCGATCAATACATCACACGATACTTCTATCGTAACTGCGAAAGATGGTATCATCACCAACGTATGGGAAGAAGAACGACACAGACGATCTAAGTACTGGTCACCGAAACCTTCTGACTGTAATCTGTTAACACTAGTGCAACGTGGAGTGTCACAACCTGATCACCTCATCTTTGCATCATTCGACAGACGAGTCCTCCGAATAGAATTTTCCAATGAAGTCAGAGAAGACCGTTTACTCCAACGTGACATTGCAAATGCATTCGCACACGAACAAGTCACCATGAGTCGTTTACGAGACATCGAAGAAGAGTTCAATAAAGACCAAGAAAGAAAACGTATCTTCATTAATCATGATAAAGAAGGTGACAATGAAATCAACAAGGTCATTTCAGAACAGTTAGAATCAAAAGAGTTTGTCTTTGATGAAACCAAACACCACCTGTATCATGCAGAGAGTGGTTATTACTTTTCACCATGGTACAAAGATGATGAACCTGCAATCGCAATTACATGGGATGGTGGGGGCGCACAACCCAACTACAAACAGTATCCCAATTACCAAGAGATCGAATCCATTTATTTTTGCGAAGGTAAAACCAAACAACCCAAGTTACAATGGCAACGTCTATCCAATCATCGTGCATTAGGAGAATGGAAAGCACACGGTTTTCAAAATATGTTAGAGAACTGTTTAGATTGTCCTGATGATGCAGAGGTCATCATCGAAGGTGTTCCAACAGTGTTAACGTCTGCACCATCGTGTGGAATGAACTTCAGTAATCTATCCTATGCATTGGGATGTGATGCAGAAGGACGTGCAGCTGGTAAAGTCATGGGGATGGCTTCTTATGCAGAACAACCTCCAAGAGACAATGTGTTTACAAGACATACCGTTGCACAACAATGTGAGTTAGAGTCCCTAGAACACTCTGTAAAGGTTATTCAACGTGCATTAGACCTAAACCCTAACTGCAATCGAATCGTGCTCTCAGGAGGGTTCTCATTGAACTGTACGAACAATTACAAATATATGGAAAGGTTCCCTGAGGTTGACTTCTTTGTTGACCCTGTACCTCATGATGGTGGTACTGCAATAGGAGCCGCACTTTGGTTACATAGGGAGTTATCATCATGATCGTTACACAAATACACAGAGACTTAGATTCCGTTCTAGATGAACTGATTGAGAATCAACAGATTGTTGCAATCTATCAAGGTCATTCAGAATGGGGCCCACGTGCATTGGGTAATCGTTCTATCATGTTTGACCCTAGACATCCTGATGCAAAGAACATCGTTAACTCCATTAAGATGAGAGAAGAGTACAGACCATTTGCATGTAGTGTATTAAGAGAACATGCGAATGAATATTTTTATATGAACCAGTTAGAGAAGTATGGTTCACCTTACATGTCTTTTGCAATTCAATCAAGAGACAAAGCATACCAAGAGATTCCTACACTCGTTCATGCAGACGGAACCTGTAGAATCCAAACGGTTACCGAAGAAGACAATCCAGTCTATTATAATCTTATCAAAAAGTTTGGAGAGAGAACTGGGACTCCTATTATCTTTAACACTTCATTTAACCTAGGTGGTGAGTCATTAGTGGAGAGTGTCTATGATGCGATTGACACTTGCAATCGTTCAATGATTAATCATTTGTATATTCCTGAAGAAGAAGGAGATATATACATACCTAATGAAGCACTAAGATTCAAGTCACCTGACCCTGAAGATTATGAAAACAAGTTCAGCGAAAGCAAAGGGTAGAAAACTACAACAGTGGTTTACCAAACTTCTAGTCGAGACACTAGGGGCAGACGAAGAGGACATTGAATCGAGACCGATGGGTTCTCAAGGTGAGGACATCATCATGGGAAAACAGACTAGACAAATCTTTCCTTATAGTGTAGAATGTAAGAATCAGGAGGCAGTAAACGTGTGGAAGGCATACGAACAGGCAACTGAGAACTGCAAAGGATACGAACCATTGGTTGTGATTAAACGCAACAGAACAAAACCACTAGTGTTAGTGGATGCAGAATATTTTGTGGAGTTACATAAGAAATGAGTGAACAAATAAGAACAGATTTAATGGATTCTAAAGTCCTAGATTTTCCTGAAGAGAAACATGATCTAGGAGACGGAAGAACAATAACAGGTAAGTCATCAGTTGAAAGAGTTGATGGTATGACTAGGTTACCTTTTGGGCCACCTATCTATGTTGGTAAACTTGCAAACTACGTAGTGCATGAAGTTCAAAGTGCAATCGACAAAGTACGTAGTGACCCTGAGAGAGACTTTGGTGATAGACTTGCAGGACGAATCATTGAACAATTAAACATTAGTGACATAGTGTCAGACAGAGTGTACGGTCACCTTATGTTACACACTAAAAACTTCTTAGAAGGAATTGAAACTGCAACTGGTTATGCGGCAGACGAACTACTTGAAAATTTAAAACAACAACAGTTGGGTGTCGATGCATTGTGGGTCAACATTCAAAAGGCAAAAGAATACAATCCTCCCCACGTACATGATGGTATGTTCTCTTTTGTTTTCTATGTACAAAATGACATTCCTTATGAGGAGGCAATTCAAAATCATTATGACAATCAGAAAGGTCAACAACTTGCAGGTTCACTTGAGTGTAGATACGGTGAACACATTTGGATGAACTTCTCACAGTTTCAACACTATCCTAATGTGGGTGACATCATCATGTTCCCATCATGGTTACAACATAGTGTCCACCAATTTTATCAAGAGGACAGAGAACGAATTAGTGTTGCAGGTAACATACAACAATTTTATCCACCAACTATAGAAGAGTAATGAACACCATACAAGAGAGAATGAGAAATAAGGCCATCGATGCACTCGGTCAAGTCGAGGGTGTCATAGATGATCTTATGGAAAAAAAGAAAACATCATTCTCCATGTATAAACTTTTAAAACAGTTGGGTTATAGTTCAAGAGTTGTTCAGTATATGAAAGGACACTTTGATCACATCGTCTTTGAATTAAAGAACGAAGAAAAGTGTGAACAACTATCAGAGGCATACAACTTCCTCACTGCAAAACAAAAAGAGAGAATCATCAAAACCATTCAAGGGTTTGAAGATGACATTGACAAATACATTGAAGAGTACAAACCAGTTCGTAAGGTTCGTATTAAAACTCCTGCTCAACTCGTTAAGAAGTTACCCTTCTTAGATGAGTGGGAACAATTTAAATCTGTAGACCCAAAAGAAATCATTCGTGCAAGAACATTATTTACATACAATACTTCAAGTAAGAAACTTACTCAGTTCGATGGACACTTGAGTGTCAAAGGTTCACGTATCATAGGATACGACTCATGTTCAGAAAAGACCTTGACAGATTCCAAGTTACTTGATAGACTGTATAGAGGTGGTAATATTATTGCACAAAAGTTTATGGAAGAGATTCCAAGAAGTAAATTAAAAACAGGAAACGATCTTATTACCAAAAATACATTATTAATAAAAGTGATTAAATGATTTTAATAGATTTTACTCAGACCATAATTGCAGGTCTGATGGCACAATTGAAGATGAATGATGGTGAGGTGTCGGAAGATTTACTTCGTCACATGATTCTTAATTCAGTACGTAATTACCAAAAGAGATACAGTGGTGATTACGGTCAAATAGTTCTTTGCACAGATGCACCTAATCCATGGAGAAGAGATTACTTCCCACAATACAAAGCGAATCGTAAGAAGGCTCGTGATGCATCTGACATGGATTGGAAGTTTATCTTTGATACACTACATCAAGTTAAGATGGAAATCAAAGAGAACTTTCCGTACAAGTATATGTACGTAGAAAAGGCAGAGGCAGATGATATCATTGCAGTGTTAGTAAAACACTTTGCAGAACAAGAAGACATTCTTATTGTGAGTGGAGATAAAGATTTCCAACAGTTACATAAGTATCGTGGAGTGCAACAGTTCTCACCTAACCTGAATAAAATGATTCAGTGTGATGACCCTGATGTATTCCTTAAAGAACATATCTTACGTGGTGATAAGTCAGATGGTATACCAAACATTCTATCTAATGATAATTGTTTAGATGAAGGTATTAGACAAACTCCACTTCGTAAACCAGTGGTCGATAAGTATCTCAGAATTAGTATTGAAAACGATGATAAATACTATCGTAACTATTTAAGAAACCAAACTCTAATTGATTTGGATTTCATACCTGAAGATATGGAAACTAATATCCTTAACGAGTTTGATAGTTTGGATGTTCCTAGTGGGTTAGTGTTTGACTACCTAAGGAAACATCGTTTGAATGAACTTCTAAATAATATTGAGGATTTTAATTTATGAGTGAAGAAAAGAAAAGAGGTAGAGGGAGACCAAAGGGTGCTCCTAACAAACCTAAAATGGAATTAGTGACTGAGAGAGTTCGTCTTACTAATGATGCAAACGTATATGAGATTCTTTGTCAGACTGACCTAGTGTTAGGAGAGAATGAAGAGTTTGCAATCAATGGTCTAAGAACTTTTGCAAGTCGAAACGGTGCAGTAGAAAAAGTACTGCAATGGTTATTTGATGATAATATTAATTCAACACTACCTGATGGTAAAACACCTTACGGTGAGAATCAGGCACCAGCTGGAGATTTATCAGAAACATCATTGAGATTTGAATTTAAAAAGTTCAAGTATTTTGTAACAGAACAAGTACCACAAGTTCGTAGAGAATCATTGTGGATTCAACTGTTAGAAGGCATTCCCAAAGAGGAAGCAGTGTTAATTGATTTAGTTAAAGACAAGGTAAATCCTTTTAAAAATATCAATAAAAAGTTTGTTCAGGAAGCATTTCCGAACACTGTATTTAACTAAATATTAGTGTCGCCAGAGACTATACATAGAAACACCAAGGAAAGGGGATTAATCACTTTCCGATATAGAACCTTTCTAGTCGTGTGCGACTCCATGGATATTATGAGGTAAAATTATGGCAGAAGATGTGACCCCATCAGAGTTTAGTCAAACTCCACCTGAACCTTCAGAGAAGGAACAGATACAAAATCGCATTAACAATTTTAAAGTAGGTGTAACACCACAGGTTGCACAGATCACTAGTGCATTGTTAGAATCACATTTAAAGAACGGTCAGGCAAAGTTAACAGAACTTGAGGCTTTGATTGCAGTACGTGATGATGTAACTAACGGTCTTGCAGAATACAATCGTTCAGTTGAAGTTGCAACAAATAGATTAAATGAGATTGCAGTTGAAGAACAACAGGAAAAAGAAATTGAACTTGCAAAACGCAGAGAACAAGAGAAACAAAAATTAGTTGAAGAAAGACAACTAAGAAAATCATTAGAAGATAGACTTAAACATTTAGAGGCATTGTTGGGTGAGTCTAAGTCTGCAGTAGAAAATATTGATAGACAAACACCTGAACAAGAACAATCTGACCATTTTGAGTCATGGGAGAAATGGACACCTCCGACACTTCAACCTGAAAAACCTAAGTCTAAAGCATGGGATTTAATTCGTGCAGGAAGACCAAAGACTGTAGAGATTGAAGAAAACAATATCACAGAAGAACCTGCAAAAGGTTTAGACGATGTAACACCTGAAGAGTGGGACAATGCAAACAGAGGTCTCTATCATCATCTAAAGACTGATGAAGAACATTCAGAGTCTGTCGCAAAGGATGGTGCAACCCTTCATCAATCAGAAGTCACAACACCTTTCACAGAAGATAAAGAACTTGCAGAAAAGGTTGAAGAGACAAAACAAGCATTCAAAGATTTTAGTGAACAAGAGATCAAAGATTGGGGTGAAGACTTACCTGTAGAATCTTTCACTGATGAAGATTATAAAGACCCTGCAGAAGATCAAACTGCATGGGAAGAGTGGCAGGATACAGAGGATTCATTACCTGACCTTGAAGACATTGAATCAGAATTTAATGTAACACAAGATGACACAGAATCAGAACCTGACTTTAGTAAACCAATAGTGTCAGCTGGTAATGCACCTAGTGTAAGACAAACATTATCAAGTGGGGACTCCGTCGAAGCGAAGGTACCTGATCTTAAAATCGTAACAACTGCAGATACAGAAGAAGAACTCTTAGAGAAACTCAAAGAGAAGTATGCAGATGAACCTGAACCTAAACCTGAAGAAGAGGAATACGATGAGATTGTAATCCCTAGTCGTTCAGAGTTAGAGGGTTTAACTAAAGCAAAAATTAAACAAGAAGCAGATAGATTAGACTTTGATGTAAATGCAACTCAATCAAAAGCAAAAATGATTGACGAGTTTGTATTACGTACAGAAGAATTTATCCAGTCACTAACTGAAGATGAAGAGAGTGGTTTCATATCTGCAACTGAAACAGATGAAGGTGGTGAAACAGATGGTGACGACGATCACAGGGACGGTGGCTACTTCTAGTCCATCGACAGTTAGAGAATTAAAACAGGACGAGGTAAGTCGAGAGTTTAAATTTCAGCAAGAAGTTGCAGACGATTTACTTCGTTTTGATTTCCCCAAAGACTACACAATGAAATTAGGGTGTCAGTTCGACACACCTTATGTAAGATTATATAAAGACAATGACACTTTAATCTTCTCAGTGTTAGAACAACCATTGGGTGATCATATTCTTTTATCACCTAACTTATGGAATCCAACCAAGTCACCAACAACAACAAGTTTATCTGAATACGAAGATCATCAATTCTTTTGCGTACCACGTCATTATGCAGAAGAGTTTAATGTAGGTGATGACATCACTTACACTTATGTAAACGAAACTGAAGATAGGGAAAGATACATCACATGCTCTACGACAAAAACATAATCCCTACTACTGCAGTTGACCAGTTTGATTTTCTTGAACATAGAAGAGAACAAGAAAAGAAACATTGGAAAAGGATAGGAGGTCAAGATGACCCACTCATGTCGATTCTTACAGTTGAAATTAATACTACTGAGTTGTGCAATCGTACATGTGTCTTTTGTCCGAGACATGACCCAACAGTATTTCCCAATAGGCAACTCCACCTTACAATTAAGGGTGCTGAAACCATTGCAGAAGAATTAGCAGACAATGGATACCAAGGTAAAATATCTTTTAGTGGATTCGGTGAGAACTTATTAAATCCATGGTTCCCACAGATCATATCAACCTTTAGACATGCACTACCACAAGCGACACTAGAGTGTAACACTAACGGTGACAAGTTAGATGTAGATTATGCAATACGAATTGCAAAATCAGGTTTAGACTTACTCTATATAAATCTATATGATGGGCCTGAACAGATGGAACACTTTGATGAGATAATGAAAAGTGCAAGAATCCCCCAAGACAGATACAAGTATAGAATGCATTGGGGTGACTTTGAGAAACACGGATTAATTTTAAACAACAGGAGTGGAGTCATTGACTGGGTCGGAATTGAAGAAACAGATATTAAAAAATTACAAGGTAAACCGTGTCACTATCCTTTTTATAAAATGTTTGTTGATTGGAATGGTGATGTTTTATTCTGTTCCAACGATTGGGGTAGAGAACACGTTGTAGGAAATCTTTTACAACAATCTCTATACGATGTATGGTTCAGTAAACCTATGAATAAAATTCGTAGGAAACTTGCAAAGGGAGACCGTTCACAGTCCCCTTGCAATAAGTGTAGTGTTGATGGTTCACTATTTGGTAAACCATCATTTGACATTGTGAACAAACACTTGGAGAATAGATGATTAAGAAACATAAGAAGATTATGATCATGGGATTGCCTGGTTCAGGCAAGACTACACTTGCAAGGGAGTTAGCGTACCACTTCCTTATGCCTCATATTAACGCAGATACTACTAGAGAGAATTTCAAAGATTGGGATTTCTCTGAGGAAGGTAGAGATAAACAAGCGAGAAGAATGGGGTCAGCACTTTTTGGTATTTTGGATTTTGTTTGTCCTACTCAAAAGACAAGAACTCTAACGGATGCAACCTTTACTATTTGGATGGATACGATTAAAGAGTCAGAGTATGAAGACACGAATGCATTATTCGAACCACCAACAGAAGATGAGTACGATATAAGGATAACAGAATGGATTGGACTAGACCAACTACGCAACTCCTTGGAAGGTTCCAGCCCTGGCATAGAGGGCATCTCGAACTATTTAAGCGAGGAATTTCCAAAACTGGTCAAGTAGTAATACTACTCAGGAAGGAAGACGGTACAGACAGTAACCCATATAATTTTGGGGAAAGAGTAAAATTTATTAGTGAAGACTTAAAGAAACATGGATTCACTCGTACATTGGATTATGATATAGTCGAAGTACCAAACATTACACATATAACTTATGGACGTGATGTAGGGTATAAGATTGAACAAGAACACTTCGATAAGGAGATCGAAGACGTAAGTGCAACAGAAATAAGGAATGGACTCTATAAAGAAAACTCTAGCTAAAACTTTTAGTTGGAGAATTACAGCAACAATAACAACCATATTAATTGCATGGGCGATTACAGGTGACTACAAAGTAGGACTTGCAATTGGTGGAGTAGAGTTCATTGCAAAAATGTTTATTTACTTTATACATGAGAGAGTATGGAATAAGATATGAGAGTAGCAATAACAGGAACATCAGGACTTGCAAAAGTAATTAAGGATACACTAGAGTCAACACCTTTTAGAGGACAGACTATTGAAGTGTCACCTATTCGTTGTGAGGACATAACTGCAAACAAAGAGAACTGTTGGATATACAGAGGTCATAGACCTTGCGATGTTCTTATCAATCTTGCACATCAAGACCAAACAAAGATATTGGGAATTACACATCGTGCATGGGAAACTGAAAAGACCAAATACATAATCAACATTTCATCACGTGCTGCTCGTCCTAACATATCTAAAGGATATGAGTATGCAGCTGAGAAAGCACAACTCAATCACCTTGCAGATAATCTACAATTCAATTCTAAGAAACGATATAAGATGACAACCATTAACTTGGGATTACTTGAACATGATCTACCAAGTGTTAAACATCAGGATGTCGCAGGATTGATACATAAACTTATTACCTCATATCCTGATTATGAAGTGTCAGATATTACACTTCAAGCACATGCAAACTATGTAGATGTGCAAAGTGATAAAGAAACCCTTAAAGAAATGGAGAGGTTTACTAAATAATACTATGAGTATTGAATACAACGACTTTGGATTCACTGCATTAGATGGTGATGAACTTGCATCTATCGACACTAAGATTGTCGAAAAGACCACTAGTGCAACTGAAGTAATCCAAAACTTAGATAACTTTATCAGACCACTCCTAGAAAATCTTGCAAAGGATTCTGATAAAGATTACATCTACTGGCCTAACAGAGTAGAGATCATCAACAAAAAAATCGAAGAATTAAATCTAATTCAAAAAAATCTATAAAATCCATTGACATTGCATAGTATTTTTTGATACTATAACAACATTAATTATGGAGAACCTAATGCAAAACGCAGAAGAATATTATGTGAAACTTGGTCAACGATTGATCAAGGATTGCGAAGAAAACAAGATATATGCAAGTAACTCAAAACAACCATTAGAGAAACAGAGTGAACTGGATGCAAAATGGAATGCAGCTGTTACTGCAGGTAATAAGTTAGTCACATACGGAACTGTATGGACTCGTTTTAAATCTATTGATGATCTGACCCAACTTGAGAAACAGGTTGTGTTAGAACAAATTGCAGTATAACTGCCCTCGTAGTTCAATCGGATAGAACAACGGTCTTCTAAACCGTAGGTTGCAGGTTCGATTCCTGCCGAGGGTGCCAAATGGAGAACCACATGATAAATGAAATAATCAATGTCATTCTTTTATTACTAGTTTATGGGTGGTTATTCATCACACTAGGGACTGTCATATACCTATTGGGGACAGTCTTCTATCTTACCTATGACTTAATACGTCATACGTTGCCTGAGTGGTGGAAATAGGTATACACAAGGGACTTAAAATCCCTCGACTTTACGGTCATGCGAGTTCGATTCTCGCCTCAGGCACCAAAAAATCCTTTAAAATCAGACGTTAAAAAGCTTGACAAAGGGTCTCACTTTTTAGTATACTATACACATGATGAAAAAAGGAGACAATATGGAACGCAACGTAGACAATCTTTTACCCCTTGTGCAGAAATTATGTGATGACATTAATGATCTGCATATCAAGGAATACCCCACACTTACTGAGTATCATACCTATTTTGAGGTTGCACGTAAGTATGTTAAGGTGATTACCAACACTGGTAACCAACGAACTGTTTGGGGTTTCATTAACAAATCAAATCCCAAGTTTGAGATAGGAACTGTTCTCAAAGCTGCAGGTTGGGCGACTCCAACTCTGAATGCAGGACGTGGTAACCTGTTCGATGGATACGAAATCAGAGGGATGAGAAAGTACGGCCCTGACTATTTAATCTAGGAGATATTTTATGAAACTTGTTATTCAAACACAACACAAAGAGAACTACGGTTTCCACGACTGGGATGGTAAGGGTGAGTGTCCTCAATACTGGAAGTTCAAAGGTGGTGACACTTATGTGGTGAATAACTTGTCTTCATCTTCAATGAACAAGATTGCAAATGAGGGTATTCCAACTCTAACAAGTCTCATTGAGTTTTCTCACGATGGGTTTGAGGAGTACATCCTTGATTGGGAAATCGTTGAGGATGATGCTCAGGAATGTGCAGAGTGGGAAAATCCCATTGAGTTTCAATACGTCGATGGTAAGTGGACGTGTCTTCGATTCGTCACCAACGACGAGTATGGTTACATGAGGAAAGAAATCCTCGCAAAGAGTGAACAGTGGACACCATTAAAAGATGGTGAGAGAACTGACTATGCATGTCAGTACAAAGTTAAACAAGGGTGGTTCGATGGTAACGACCCCAAATTAAAAGAATTATTAAATTAGGAGTAGATTATGGCAAATGCAAAATTAGATAAGCTGTATGATGAAAAGTGGGACTTGGAATCTGCAGTTAATAAAGTGAATAACATTACTAAAGATGTTAAGTACATTGACTTCTTCTCTATCTACAACAAGGTTACAAATGTTGCAGAAGAGTTGGGTATGGACGTATCTGATTCATCTGACCTTGAGTGGAAAATCAAAGAAGTCAGAGAAAAAATCAATGCACTTGAATCTGCAATGTACGATTTAGTAGAACCATTTGAGGATGCAGTCAGAGATAAAGGTATCGAGATTGATGACCTTGAGTGGGAACTTGAAGAGGCAGTAGCATGAAATGGTTACTGTTTAAAATCTTTGTAGGGATAATGATCATAGATGAATTCATTATTCTTGCATTAATTATTATGGGGATAATATGAGATTAATTATTGGATTGATACTAGTACTCGGTGGAGTCGGTGGGATGGAACAGAATACGGAAACCCTCTTCCCATTAGACAGTATTAGTGTTATAATAGTAGGGTTAGGATTAATGACTTGGTTTGCTTATGACCAAGAGGAGAATGATTATGACTATTGATAATGATAAAGTCATCACAACGTTTGTAGATGACTGTGGAGTGGAACACCACATTAGTGACTTTGCACCAAGTCCTGAAGACGAACTACCTGAGGGTGTTTGTGTTTGTGGTGAAACCAATTGTGCAGATGAATATGCACATACAACCAGTGGATATTGATGGGTATATTTGATATTCTATTTGGAATAGTTTTCTGCACACTTGCAGGAATTTTTTGTTATGGTGCAATTCATATCAATGAAGAAAGACGAAAGAATAAATATATTCCACTTCCTTGGGAAAAGGGTGGATATTTCGATAAGTCCAAAGTTAAAACAACCGATGGAGATAACACATGAATAGATATGGAAAGGTTATCAATGATCGTGTAAACCGTGATTTTCTTAATACACTCATTGGGTTTGGAACAGGTGCATTTCTCAGTGCATTTTTAGTATTCGTACTAATGTTTTCATCCAAAGTAGAAGCCTACGATGCAAACGGAGAGGCATTCTGTCTCGCAAAAAACATTTATTTTGAAGCTGGTAATCAACCTATGATTGGTAAGGTTGCAGTGTCACATGTAGTGTTGAATCGTGTGGATTCTAGTCTATATCCTGACACTATTTGCGATGTAGTGTATCAGGCACAATGGAAAATTAACTGGAAAGGTAACGAAGTTCCAGTCAGAAACAAGTGTCAGTTCAGTTGGTTCTGTGATGGTAAGTCAGATGAACCAGTCGATAGTAAAACATGGATTGAATCAATGTTAATTGCAAGACGAGTCATGGAAGGTGAGTGGTCTGATGTAACAGAAGGTGCAACCCATTATCATGCAGACAGTGTATTACCTTACTGGGCATCCAGTCTGAATCGTACAGTAACAGTTGACAATCATCTATTTTATAAATGAAGGTTACAAGCGTACATAGAACTAAGTGGGGTTCATACAACGATAGAAACAATAGTTTTGATGATGGAGAAGACATCAAAACTTTTTTTGATATGGTTAATAAAGATGAGTCTTTAAAAAAATATCTCACTTCGTTCTTACCTGAAACACCTGATCATCTAAGGAAACATCCTGATGGTCAGTATGGTGTTGACATAGGTATTGTATGCAAGGGTGAAATCATAGGTACAATAGACATAGAAAGATGGAGAGAATGGAATCCTGACTGGCCAGATTATTATAAACACATTCATTTTCTTGCACGTAAAGAAAAGTTTTTAAAACAATCAGACAAACCATTCTTTATGGCAAATATGAATTTCAACAGAACAAAAGTTTTAATGATATCAAGAAATGATATTGAACAATACCCAACGAAGGAAAAGTATTTCCATCGTAAAGGAGTGTCAGATATGGTTAGAGAGTTAAAGATATCTGATGGAGTTATATTTGGTGAGGGTATCACTGAAAAGGAAAGGAGTATATTCAAATGTTCAGAGAATATTTAAAGAATACAGATTATCCGTATGATGGAGTGCAACATGTTTATGCATTCCCTAATGGGTATGGTGCAAGTGTAATCAAACACGATTACAGTTATGGTGGTAAAAAAGGTTTATGGGAATTAGCGGTTCTCAAAGACGAAGATATGTGTTATACTAGTGGTATAACAGAAGACGTACTTGGACACTTGTCTTGGGAAAACGTCGAGAAATATTTAAAACAAATAATGGAACTGTGAATTTATTTTACTTACACAAAAACCCTGACGTGTCTGCAACACTTCATTGTGACAAACACGTGGTTAAAATGATTATCGAATATGCTCAGATGTTGAGTACTGCACATAGAATATTGGATGGTACACAATACACTGATGCATCAAGTGGTCGCAGGATACAAAGATGGAGACTTGACCCTGATAGAGAAGATATCTTATACAAGGCTTCTCATATCAATCATCCATCCACTCAATGGGTACGTGAAAACAAACAACAGTACATGTATGCATATCACATGTTTGTTTCATTGTGTAATGAATACACTCATAGATATGGTAAAAAACATCTGACCGATACTAAACTCAGAGAGATTCTATACTATTCACCTGATAACATTACACTAGGTGAATGGAAAGAACCACCTCAGTGTATGCCTGATGATGTGAAAGTGGAAAATGATTCTCTTTCTGCATACCATAAATACTATGCAGTCTATAAAAAAGACTTTGCAAAATGGACTAAAAGAGAAGTCCCCCAATTTATGAGTATGTGATATGCCAACATATGTGTTTTTAAATAATGATACTGGTGAGATAGAAGAACATGTAATGTCTTACAAAGTATTAGACGAATTCAAAGAAACCAATCCCCATCTTAGACAACAAGTAACATCTGCAAATATTGTGGGTGGTGTTGCAACCAACTTCAAAGTTGATGATGGGTTCAAAGAAGTATTATCCAAAGTGGGTGATGCACATCCAGGCTCTAATGTTCATGCAGAACATGGAACGAAAGACATCAAAAGAGAAAAGACACTTGCGACTGTCAAAAAGCATGTAGACTTACAGTCAAGAAAGTAGTATAATAAATTATGGAAATTAGAACATCAACACTTGAGATAACTGACTTAGAAAGACTAGACCTTAAAACAGAACAGGTAGATGGTAAACGATTTTATGTCGACACTCAGGGAAACAAATATCCTAGTGTCACAACTGTCACCAGTCTTTTAACTAGAGATCAAATCAAGTTATGGAGAGAACGAGTAGGAGAAGAAGAGGCGAATCGTGTATCGAAGAAAGCAACGTCACGTGGAACACGTATTCACCAACACATCGAAGACTATTTAAGAAAGGAAAAACCTTACATTGAGTTTAAGAATGTCTTAGAAGAGGCAATGTTCAAAGGTGTTAAACCAGTGTTAGATGGTATCATTCCACTTGCACTTGAAGCACCACTATACTCATCACACCTAAAGATGGCAGGACGTGTTGACTGCATAGGAATGTTTGAGGGAACACTAACAGTAATCGATTTCAAAACATCAGAGAAGTATAAGAAAGAAGAATATGCAAAACCTTGGTTTGTTCAAATGACTGCATACTCTCTGATGGTTGAGGAGCTTACAGGAGTTCCTATTGAAGAATGTATGGCATTAGTCTGTTTACCTGATGGTAACTTTCAAATGTTTTTTTGTAATCCTATTGATTATGTAGATGATGTACTTCAACTACGTAAACAATATGAAAATTTATACGGAGTATAGTATGGAAATTGAAGTCGGAAAAGAATATACGATTTATCCGAAATTTAAAAAGTCGTATGTAGAACGTGAAGTGTTCAAAGATAACGATAGTGAAGATAGAGTTGTCATTGAATGTCTTTGGAGAAGTGGTGCTTATATCATTAAGGTATTAGACGAAGATGATAAAGAGCTGTTAGAAAAATATATGTCAGAAGATGCACAAGGTGATATGGAACCTGATGAGTTTTCTGAAAACGAATTCGTAGAATCATTTGATGAGTGTGGACGTGATGTTTATGTTCACCTTGCAGAAGGAAGTGAAGCAGATGAAGATGCAATTCTAGAAGGTGTCAGTGAAGAAGGACACGACTGGTTTTGGGATAACAACTATGATTCGTGGGATGCAGAACACTTCTTTGGTTTACCATTACAAGTAGACCCTGTCGACCCTGATAACAGATATAACTTGAGGTTTTAATATGGCAAATTTTTATGATGAAGAAAAGTTTACTCTAAAACAAGATTGGAACTGGAGTAAAATTATTAACAAGGGTGATGATTGGATTCACCAACAAGCATACGATAGTGCATATGACAATATGTTAGAGTATCTTGAAATAGGAAGTGAAGACGAACTCACTGAAGTCCACTTAGACGAATGTCAAGCACTTATTGATTACTTAGAAACACCTTATTCAGAAGATGGACAAGGTATGGATATGAATGGACATAGTCCAACATACTATGCATATTATAGAGTAATGCAAGATTGGATAGAGAACTTTGATTATGGTGAAGTTGAAGGAGCTCCTTTGATATGATAAGTAAAAAGGAATTTACTGAACAAGTGGAAAAACTTATTAGAGGTGGTAAAGCAGGTGTTATGGATGCAATCGTTAAAGTATGTGAAATGAATAACATCGAACCTGAGGGTACTAAGAGATTACTATCTGACCCCCTCAAAGAGAAGTTGGAAGCAGAAGCACAAGGTTTAAAATTAATTAACAGAGGTAATGGTTCAACAGGAACCATTACTTCATTCTTTAATAATTAGGAGTATATTATGGAAAAAGGTGATGTAGTAAGTGTCGTCGCAACAAGTGGAGAGTACGTAGGTGTACTTGAGACACTTGAACCCCTGACACTTAATAAACCACGAATGGTAGTTCAGGCTGCAGATGGTGGTATGGGATTTGCACGTGGTGTTGCAGTAACAGGAGAAGAGAATCCTGACAGTATGACTTTTGGGTCGTATGTGTTTATTGCAAAATCAAATGATAAAGTGACAGATGCACATGCAACTGCAACTAGTTCAATCGTCAAGGCAGATTCTAAGATCGTTACGTAATGACGAGTCGAGAAGGATATGATGCATATACGTTATACCTTGGGATTAAGTTACACTTCACTTCCAAGGATTATAACTTTATTAAGTACAACGGTAAAGTAAAAGCAGACATCAAATCCTTTCTCAAACGTAAAGACAAATACCACTTTGGTAAATTGTTTAAAACGTATAAGAACGAACTGCAAGATTTTTATATTGCAAACTTGTCCATTAAAGATCAATGGGCAGGTGATCTTCTAAATGAAGATGCAGATAGAGTGTATAAGGACTGGAAGAAAAGAAATCAAAAACTCTTCTACCTATTTGAAACTGAAGTGTCAGATCAATTGAGAAAGTTTAAAATAGATACACTACTGAAAGTTACAAACGGTCAACATCCTCGTTTACTTAAAGCATACATGCGAAAGGAAATAAGTTTAGAGACACTTTGTATTATGGATGAGATTATTGAATTCACAAAAGACTGGGACAGACTTATATCAGAGACCGTTGTCTATCCTGAAATATCAATTAAGATTAATAAGTATAGATCATTTGTACAATTCGATCACGATAAGTACAAGAGGAAACTAATTGAATTATGCTCACAATAGTTGGTAATGGCCCTAGTAGATTAAAATATGATTTAGACTCACTGGAAGAATGGTGGGGTTGTAATCAAATCTTTAAAGATTCGATACCTGATATATTGTTCTGTATGGACATTCCTCAACAGGTAGACATATTTAATAAACAATACTATAAAGAACACAAAGTCGCAGTCGGAGGATGGGAACCATTAGAGATTGAATACTTCCATGGATTGAAGTTAGGACTGGGTGTAGGACAACAGAAAATAAACGACCACGTCGACGAAATCGAACACGACAGATTTGTGGTTATGGGGAATGAATACGAAACTGATTTATTGGGCTATAGCAGCAGTTATCAGGATAACATAGTTATATATAATTTTTTAAATCTCAAGAACCTTTTTACTGGAATGAGTGCATTAGGATATGCAATGGAACAGGGAAGAGAAGAGATTACACTGTTAGGTTTTGATGCATTACAATATGGTGATGTGTCGAATGTATATGAAGGTCAGGAATTTTATCAGACTAAATATACACTAGAGGATAGAGTGTTTGATGCACAACGTTCTCAGTTTATTGCACTCTTAAAGGAGTATAACGAATCTAAGGTTTATTTCAAAAACTCCCTAGACAAGTTAGAACTGGTAGAGTATAATAAACTTAATTACTATGAAAGTAGTGATACGTGGACTTTAGGTCAAGGGTTTGATCTTTAGTCTTAATATAATAGATAAGATGCAATACAATGCTAATACAATAGGAGAATACAATGTCATCTTTAGAAAAACTCAGAGCGGCTATGGAATCCGCTACTCCCCAAACAGGAGGAGAAAAAAAGTCCTATTCCGACGATAGATTTTGGAAACCTGAACTTGATAAATCAGGTAATGGTTTCGCAATCATTCGTTTCTTACCTACCCCTGAAGGAGAAGAAATGCCTTGGGTCTCATACTGGGATCACGGATTTCAAGGGCCAGGTGGATGGTATATCGAGAAGTCTTTAACGACTCTTGGTAAACAAGACCCTGTCAGTGAATACAACACTCAGTTGTGGAACACTGGAATCGAAGCAAACAAAGAACAGGCACGTAAACAGAAAAGACGTTTACACTATGTGTCTAACATCTATGTTGTTTCAGACCCTAAAAATCCTGACAACGAAGGTAAAGTCTTCCTTTATCGTTATGGGAAAAAAATCTTTGAACAGTTGAAAGAGGCAATCAGTCCTGCATTTGAGGACGAGGCTGCAATCAATCCTTTTGACTTGAGAGGAGAAGGTGCAAACTTCAAAATCAAAATCAGAAAAGTAGATGGTTACTGGAACTATGATAAGTCAGAGTTCGAGACACCTGCACCACTTTTTGATGATGAAAATCAACTGAACGACATATATACTTCAGTTAATTCATTGTCTGAGATTATTGCACCTAACGAGTTCAAATCTTATGAAGAACTCAAAGAGAAACTTGACAGAGTGTTAGGTCTCTCAGGTGGAGTAACCACAACATCAACTGCAGAATCAGTTGCAGAAGACCTTGACGAAGTGCCTTGGTCTAATGTTAACACAGAAGGTACTGCAGATGAACCTGTAATCTCATCAGCAGATTCAACTTCAAGTAATAGTGTCGAAGAAGGTGATGATGCGATGGATTACTTCAAGAGACTTGCGACTGAATCGTAAGTCTTGACTTAGGGGATGGAAGATAATATTATGAGTGTCCGTGATAGTCTTCCATACTCACTGAGACCGTGGATAAAAATGGGGGTACTCAGTAAGGGAAAGGTGAATGGTGTAACAGCGGATTCATCGGTGTATAGCGGGTTGCTGTAAGGCGAGGGGCGAATACACACTTTTTTTAAAAACCACCTAGACAAAGTAGGAACTTTTTTTATATAATATAACTATGCCAAGTGTAAGTCCAAAAAAACATCCGAAATCAAAAAATGTTGAGCCCTTCGACAGGATGTTACGTAGATTCAAGAAAGCCTGTGATCGTGCAGGAATAGTACAGGAAGTTCGTTCTAGGGAATATTATATTAAACCTAACGAAAAACGTAACGAAAGAAATCAACAAATCAAACGTAGAAAGAAACTAGACGCTAAGAGAGCAGAACAGAAAGGTTACAGAAGGATTTAATCATGTCTAACTGGCACGGCGGTAAAGGTTCTAAGAGACGGAATTCAAACGAAGAAGCTTATAGGGATAACTTTGATAAAATCTTTGGCAAAAAGGTTGATGTTAAAGTTAGAAAGGAAACCCCTGAGCATGGTAAAACTCAAGTTCACAGAGACAAGTCCAAATATAGTCGCAAGGACTTTAAAGATAAACAACGTGAATTAACTGATTTGAATTGGGATGGTAATTAACTATACTGAATCATTGCAGTTTTTTGTAGTATAGCATCGTCATTACTTGTAGTCTTATTTCCTGATGTAAAATTATAAGATTGATTACTTGTATTATCCATACTCAACACTTGGGAAACTGCATTAGTCCCACCACCACTTGCATTAGAATCTCTCACACTTATCATATCTGCTAATGCTGATGCAACATTCGATGCAGATGTAAATCCTAATGAATCGTTTGGAATAATTCGTCCACCTGTAGACGGTTGAAACACTTCAGGGCCTGCTTCACCAACCATGTAAGGTGTGTTTGCAGATACTGGGCCACCTTTTTCTTTTCCATCTAATAAGTCTGAACCCCATTCTTTTGCAGCATCCCACTTGTCACCGAACCATTCTTTAGTGTCACTCCATGCATTTTTGAGTTTGTCGGTCATACTTCCCCACCACTCTTGAACTTTGTTCCATGCAGCCTGAACCATTTCATTCATTTTCTCGGCATTTGCCTGCATCTTCTCTTTATCAAAACCGAACTTACTCTTAATCCAATCCCATGCACGTGAACCAATACCACTTAACCATGACATAAATCCTTCTGAATTCTCAATCATCTTTTCTCTTGCGAATCCAAACTTACTCTTAACCCAATCCCATACACGTCCAGCGATACCACCTAACCATGACATGAGACCACCACTCTCTTCCATTCCTTCTTTTGCAAATCCAAAGATACTCTTAATCCAATCCCATGCACCTGTTACTATTTTCCATAGAAACCCAGTAAATGTAAATGGTTCATCAGGGTCATCCCATCCAAAGATTCCTAATATGAAATTAATCGCCATGTTGAGAGGTAACATTACAATGTCTATCAATCGTTTGAATAAATTAGTATCCTCATCAAACTCAAAGAGTGAAGTAATAAAGTTAAAGGTTGACTCAAGTCCTCCCCATATACTACCTACAATAACTTTACCGAACTCGTATATCTTACCAAAGAACCATGCAAGTGTATCAAAGAACCAAGGGAACTGTTCATCAAATTTCTTTAATACTTGATATGCGAGTACAACAAGAGCTGCGGCTGCGATACCGATTAGGATGAATGGTGTAGCAGCGAGTAACATACCACCAAGTGTAATGAGTGTCGAAGCTGCGAATGTAAGTGCAGCCATAAGTAAACGTTTTGCACCGACTAGGAATGCGGCACCAGCAGCTTTAAGTGTTGTAAATATTTTTGAAAAGATACCTTTTTTACCAAATATACCCAAGAAGGATTTCTTAAACCCTTCCATTGGATTTGTTAACGCAGTAAATACACTTGCACCTGCACCAACACCTTCTTTGTCACCTTTTGCAAAACCTTTTTTATCTCTAACTCTTCCACCTTTATCAATTTTCTTTTTACCGAAAAGACCATCTAAGAATCCCTGTCCTTTTTCACGGAATCCTTCTCCCATATTACTAAAGTTACTGAAGAATCCTGAGATACCATCTTTGATTTTATCAACAGTGTCTTCTTTTAATATTCCAAGACCGACTAGTGCAGTTAATGCTTCAACTGCACCAAAAACGATTGTAGTTAAACCTGAAGCTGCATCTTGTAAACCTTGGAAGAATCCAGTGAGTTTACCTGTATTAGAACCAAGGTCGACTAAACCAAAAGATAATCCTTTGATACCATCATTAAGTTTATTTGCACCTGCAGATAAACGACTAAGACCACCTGATTCTGTTGCAAGTTCTTTAAAGTTATTAACAATCTCTTCTTCAGACTTAATAATGTCTTCCAAATATTTTACATTCTTATCTTGCAATTCTCTTGCTTCTTGAACTGATTCTTGATACTTCCGTTCTACATCTGCACGTTCTTGGGTAGAGAGATTCATACTTGCTAACATCTCTTGATGCGCTTGTGCATTCTCTGCTTGTTGTGACTTGTATTGATTACTTAGACTTGCAAGTTGATCTTGAAATCCAGTTAATCTTTTTTGTGCCATGACGACTGGGTCAGTTGCACTTTTGAAAGTGCCTGCAAAATCCCCAACTACTCTTTTTAAGGATTTAATAGGGTCTATTACTAAATCTTCTAGTCGTTTGTCGTCTGCCATTTATTTGTTCCTACTGTTTTCCGAATGCTTTACCAGCTTCTGCAATACCAAATGAACCTAGGGTTACTACTACAAATGAAGTGTAGATAGTGTCAGATATAGTAATGTCCTGACCCCAAAATCCAGTCACTAGGTCTACGATACCAAATGCAAGCATCATTAAGAAAGATGCAAAACCAATGATTGATTTTTCATTGATAGTGTTATCATCCATAAACAATGCACTAAAAGTAAACTTTTCTTGTGGTTTCGCACCAGCGGCTGCGATCTTTAGTTCTTTGGACATTCTTTCCATCTCTTTGATCTTGTCTTGTGCCTCATCCAGTTTTAACACTAGATTAGTGTACTTGTCTAGATCAATGTCGACTTCATTTCGTCCAACTTCTATTGTTTCTTTTGCCATTATGTGTCCTCAATTTTAATTAAACTTCTCACGTACACATAATAAAAATTTACCTTCTACGAGAATTCTCTTGTCTCAACTTCTCTTCTTCAAGATAGTTCATCAAGAGTCTAATGTAGACCTCTCTTTCCCATGGCATCATATTGTCCAACTCTGTAAGACTGTACTTATGATGTTGCATCATCTGAAAATTGGTCTCATAATAATTGACCAAAGTTTCATGAGAAAGAGCTATTAAAAAAAACTTTGTAGTCCTACGAGTGTCCTACTCTGTTCTTTATTACACAAACCACACTGGTAGTGTACATCTTTCTGTAATCTAGGTAAGTCTTCAAACCATCTTCCGATTGTTTCGACTTGACCCAGTGTTAAACTTTCGATAAACTCATCTAACTCTTCAGGGTCAGTGTCTGCAACTTCATAAACATTTTCTTGGTCAAAAATTGTGTCAAGACATGTTTTTAAAATTGCAAGTCCTTGGTCAGCTTGGTCTTGGACTTCTGAATACTTATTCATATCTGCAACCGTAGGCATTTTAAGTGTCACACCTGTAGTATCATTTAACATGATTTTATTATCTTCAGGTACTGACCCAACGACTTCTACATCGTTTAGTCCTACTGTTGCTTGTCCTGAACCTGCACACTCTTCTTCTTGACAACTAATTGTCACGTCTGCAGTTTCACCAACTGACTTTGCACGTATTGCCAAGAATAAAAATTCTAAGTCGATAGATGCAAGTTTATCAACGTTTAATTTTCCAAATGTACAGTTTCCGATTAATTCTTTAACTGCACCGAAAATCTCTGCATTATTTTCACTTTCTCTCGCTAAAACAAGTATCTTTTGTTCCTTCACCAAGAAAGGTCTGTATTCTACTTCCTCTCCTGAGTGTGGTAATACGCAGATATGTTTAGGCGTATTCTGAATTGGTAATGCCATAATATTATTTCCTCATTATTAAAAGTAATTATAATCCACCACGTGATAGATTATCTAACCTACTTAATTTTTCATCAAGATTTGATAGTCTTTCGTAGAATTTACCTGCATTAGAGTTAAATCTACTACCTAGTTTTGCACCATCAAGTATGATGTCTAAAATCTTTCTACCTTTATTTAGTAGTCCGCCAGCAGTTCTATCTGCAACGTATTCTGTTGAGAAGAATCTATATGCCATTGTGACGGTAAATCGCATAACATCATCTCTAGTTTGAGCACTCAATTCCATGGGTGCGTATGCGATAGGGTATGCTTCAAAGAGTCTATATCTTAATGCTGACTCTCCATTAAATCTTAATTGTACGATATCGACTTCTCCTACGTAATCATTATAGTAAGAGAAGTATGGGATTGCGGCTGTTCCTTGAGTCCCAAATGTTGGGCCTTGATCTTCACCACTTTCTCCTGCTTCACTTCCATCTTCAGTTAAGTTTCCTGTTTTACCACTGTAGATTGCACTTTGCCATGCCTCTAGTAAGAATCTATCTGCAAAAGATGAGTCGCATAAGAATGTAAAGTCTACGGTTCCACCATCACTTACATTAAATGGCATCTTTCTTATTTGTCCGTACTCAGAGAAGTCTGATGCTTCTAATGATCTGCCTGGCAACGAACATGATTCTACTCTTAGACCTTCCCAACTTAATCCTAATTTTTGTGCATGAAAGTCAACCTCAAATCTATTGGGTCTTGCACCATTATCGAAATGATATTTGAATTGATCTAGATCAAGTGCATTGTCTTTAAAGTCGAATAATCCCATTAGTTAAAATACCTCTTACTGTTTGCATACACTGTGTTTGCATTTTCGTTAAATCTTTGTAGTGGTAACATACTCACTACGTCCCAATGTTCAGGGTCTACTCTTTGAATACGACTGTTTACGTGACCCCACAAATATTTCTTAACACAAGGAATACCATACTTTAAATCTGTAATCTTCTTCAATAGTTCGTATGTTATTCTGAATCTAGTTCGTTCTTCTAGTTCTTCGTCTGTACTAATCTTGTATAATTCATCTAACAACTTTGCACGAAATCTAGGTGCAATGTAGTGTAGATTAAGTCCCATAAAACCCTTTGCATTCTTCTCTAAGAGAATCATGCACGGAAACTTGTCGTACCATGGAAGTGTTTCTTTATGTTTTGCATCATACAAGTATAAGAACATCTCTCCTGTCTTCATCTCAGACGGTTGAACAGTGACACCTTGTGAACGTGACACTTCATCAACTCTTAATCTTATTGTTCTGAGATTCTTTCTGAACCAATCGATACTTTCTGCAGATTTTTCTTCTATCTCTGCTGGTAAAAGTTCATCAAATTGTTCAAATAGACCTGCCATCGTCTATTATTTATATTAATTCGATGAAATGAATACTCTATCAGTGTTAAAATCTCTAATAGTTGGATGTAAATTTAGGAAGTGTACTAGGTCATGTTCCTGTAGAACATACCCCTCTGCAGTCGTAACGTGTATCTTCGAAGTGGGGTCATCACTAAAATATATTTCTAAGTCAGGATGACACTCTCCTTTTAGATAAGGTTTCACTTTAAATCGATTGTGTACTTTGTGAGCAAGAGCGTACATCATTTCTCTATCTTCACCAACATGAAATTCTATAATAGGACTTTTTTTACCTCTATGATTTTGAGGTTCTACTGCAACATGAAGGTCTCTTTCAAACTCTGCATTATGTAAGAAGTGTCCACACCAAGTGTCAAAATCAATGGGGTCTTCTTCTAGAATATCTTTATCATCCCATACAATAAAATTCTGTTCCCATTTACCTGTATGAACAAGTGTTTTGACACGAAACGAGCCTGGATGTACAACCCATTTACCAGTGTCATGATTTATATAAGCTTGTGGAAGTGAGTAGAATCCTCTCATTAATTCTTCATGTATTAAAAACATACACTTAACTGCATGAAATAACACATTGTCTTTTTGATCATTCATTTTTTCCATGAACGTTTCTTTTTGTATGGGTTCTCTGTGTCCATGTTCTAATAGACCTTTTGCAAAGTGTAATGTTGGATGATCAGCATCTACTAGATTGTAATGATGAAATGCATCATTCAATCTTACAAGTTTTGGTTTAGAATATTCACTTACTCTTTCAAAGTCTTCTTTTAATCTTGCAAGATTCTCTTCATCAATTGTATAATTAGGGTTAGTTATATTGTATATCATTAATGTATCTCTCTACTTCCTTTAAATCGTGAGGGGTGTCTACGGACAGTCCCACATCTGTTACTTCTACCATTCTCACCTTATAGTCATGTTCTAAAAAACGCAACATTTCAATTTCTTCCGATCTTTCTAATGGAAGACGTTCTAAGTCTGAGAATCGTTCTAAACTTTCACGTGTAAAAACGTATAAACCCAACTGTTGATAGTATTGTTCCATATCACCTTTAGGATATGGGATAGGTAAACGTGAAAAAAACAACGCACTGTCTGTTACATCGAACACAACTTTAACTACATTCTTATCATGCAGTTTTAAATCGTCATGCATTTTTACATACGCATTTCCTGCCATCCAGTGATCAGGATTTTCTAAAAATGTTCTAACCAAAGTGTCAATAGTGTAAGGGTCGATTAGGGGTTCGTCACCTTGGATATTTACAAAGTAATCTCCATCTAAGAGTTCAATCGCTTTCGCACAACGGTCTGTTCCTGTCTCGCATGGTTCATCAATTACAACACATGGAATTTCATTGGATGCACAATACTGATTGATTCGTTCATCGTCAGTCAAGACTACTATTCTATCTAACGATTCACATTGAAGACATTGATTATATACTCTATGAATCATAGGTATACCACATATTTCTGCAAGGGGTTTACCCTCAAAACGAGATGAGTTCCAACGTGCAGGAATTAATCCAATAACTTGGTTAAGTCCGACAGTTGGTCTAGATAGTGTTCGCATTTTAAATCACCGAATCCATATTTTGCATGTATAAATTTTACATTAGCACGTTCTGCACACTCTTTATCAGATTGCATATCTCCAACGAAGTATGCATCTTTAGGGTCAACGTTTAAGTGTGCTAAGGTATATAGTAATTGATCAGGAGCTGGTTTACCTCTAATTTCCTCTTTAGGAGCGCAGATGAAATCAAATCTAGGAAATTTCTCACCATCTAATATTAAAGATGCAAATACATGTAACACTCTGTCATAGTCTTTAGATGTACATATCGCAATCTTGTAGTTCCTATCTCTCAATTCTTTTAATGTTGATATCGCATGAGGATAAATCTTTATCTCATCTAGTGTCATGTGAGATGCCTCATTATAAGTGTTCTTTATTTCTCTATGATTTTCAGTGATACCGATTGCAGTTAGAATATCAAAGAAGGGTTTACCAATCTGTTTCTCATATTCAGAAAATGGTATGTCAATCTTATGATGGAGTTGCACTATCCCCCATGCCATTTTCATATTAGGAAGAGAATCTATTAACACTCCATCTAAATCAAATACAACTGCTTTCATTTCTTTTTCTTGGGTAGAAGATGATCTTCTGTTAATATACGAAAGTGCATTCTTCGATCTGCACAATACTCTTCTGCGGCTTTCCATTTTGCCTGATTGGTTGCGTAGGTTGCTATCTCACGTAAAAATTTCTGTGTCTTACGTTTCTGTTCTTTGGGTGGTAGTGTCTGTGCCTTTGGTTTAACTTCTATAATTTCACGAACAGACTGACCCTTACTATTCACGTATTTTATATAGAAGTCAGGGAAGTATCTATGTGGTTTCTTATCGATAGGTGATTTGTATGGAATTACAATTTCTTCACTACCCCATTCTATAATTGCATCGTTATTATCGCAATACACCATAAATTTACGTTCCCATAGAGAACGATAGAAGATTTTAGTAGGGTCACCTTTGTATTTTTTATAGTTCTTCGGTTTGAACTTTCCACTGTATGACATAAATAACTGTAAAACTCTTTTAGTTTATTTATAAGGTATTTAAATGTCAAATTTCGTAGATAAGTTACTCGACTTAGTAGGTAAAGCAAACAAAACCATTAATTCAATTAAAGGTATTCAAAGTAAAATCGAAAGATTAAACTATGATAACCTCATTGATGAATTAGGTGAGCAAGCAACTGAAGCGAGAGAGAAACTTAAAGAAAGAAGAGATGCACTTGAAGCACAGGTCAGTTCAGCAGTCGAAGTGGGTTCATGGTATGAAAGTAGTACTAATGTAAGATACCTAGACACAGTTTATCCTCAACATGAATTGTTTAACAATTATATTCATTTTGAAACAAGACCACGTAAACACCAGCCAGGAAATCTAATGTCAGGTCAATCAACACCATTCGATGGATTCTCTGCACACCTATACGTACCTGACTCAGTTATCTCTCAAGCAAACGTAACTTATGCGGCTAAAGACTTTGGCCCTGCAAAACAAGGTTTGATGAGATCAATAAATGCTGCATCTAACGATGTTGAGGGTGATTTCTTAAAGACTGCAGGAGAAGAAGCACTTAACGCAATCAAAGCTGCAGGACAAAACACTTGGAACAAATTAACAGGTGACGTTTCAAACTTCATGGCAGGTCGTGCAATCAATCCTATGCAAGAACAAATGTTGGATGGGGTTGCATTTAGATCATGGAACTTTAGTTATGACTTCTATCCAAGAAGTCAAGAAGAAGCAACCATGGTCAATAATATAATTTTTGGGTTTAGGTCATCAATGTTACCTGATACATTCGCATCAGTAGGTGGTTCAGAAACAGAAAACTTCTTTAACTATCCAAACATATTCGATGTAACTTACGTAGGGCCTATTGCATCCAAATTAGATGGGTTCTTACCTATGGTGTGTACCAAGTGTGATGTTGATCATACAGGTGGACAAAAATTCTCTGTTCATGCAGATGGACAACCTATGAAAACAACAATGACACTAGAGTTTTTAGAAATCAAAATTCTATCACAAAATAATTATCTTGCAATCAGTCCGACTGCAACTGCACTTGGTGCTGGTGGAGAACAAAGCGCAAGTGCATTAGAAGATAATATGAGAGGTGGATAATGGCACAAAAATATTTTAAAAATTTTCCAAAGATAAATTACAAACTCCAAAATGGTAAGTGGGTAACTGTACGTGACTTTTTCAGAAAGGCAAAGATTGAACAGGATGCAGTTAACTCATTAATTGATTATGAGTTTTACGAGATAAAAGAAGGTGAGAGACCTGATATTGTTGCACATAGATTATACGGTTCTAGTAAATTACATTGGACATTCTTCTTAGTCAATGACATGGAAAATTATCTTGATTGGTATAAAGATCAACGCACCATGGAAACTTATATGGAGGAAAAATATCCAGGCAATTATATCGTAGTGCAAAATGTTTCAGATATCATTCAACAAGACAGGAAGTTTTTAATAGGAGAAAAGGTTAGGTCACATAGTGGTAACGGAAGAGTCTTACAAGTGGAACCTACATATAAGAGGATTGCAGTAACAAAAGGTAATTGGATAGTTGGAGAAACACTAACTGGTGAAGTAAGTGGAAAGACCCTTGAAATAAATTCTGTTATTGACATGATAGATGGTGTCGCATACTACCAAGATTCAGAAGGTAAAAGACAAAATTTTTCTGCAACAGGTTATACAGAAGTAAGTAACTGGCAGATGGAAGACGAAGAGAATGAACAAAAACGTTTGATTAAATTCATTAAACCTCAGATAATGTCTAGAGTTGTTCGTGAATTTGAACGTGTAATGAGTAGTTAATGGAACAAAGAAATTACAGGCCTGGTGAGTTTGCACTAGAGTCAATGACATTAGTTAATGCAGATGGTGACACACTTGCAATTGAAGATATTGTTGTTAACTTTCGCATGTATGAAAGTATCTACTCTAAGTTTGTTAGTGCAGACATTTCAATAGTTGACTCCCTCAACATTTTAAAGAATTTCAAACTAGTCGGACAAGAGTATGTTCGTATTGCATTACGTGGTAAAGAAAATGATGGGTCAGAATCTGAACTTTCAAATTCTATTGATAAAGTTTTTAGAGTTTATAAAGTACAAAACAATCTGAGAGTTGATGACAAGACACAATCATACGTCTTACAATTATGTGAACCTCGTCTATTCTATTTACAGAAACAAAGAATAAGTGGGACGTGGACAGGTTCATGGTCAGAGATTTGTTTGGGTGTAATGCAAGATTACGGTAACATGAAAGGAACTGAAATTGATTTTTGGGAAGAATCAGACCCAAGTAACGTTCAATTCATTTGTCCTAATTGGTCAGTTAATAAATTTTTAGACTACACTATTCAGAACGCAGAGAAAGATAATAGTGGTAGTTGGAAACAAGGATTCTTTTTATTCCAAACACTAAACGGTGGTTTTAGGTTTATGTCCATGGATGAAATGTGTGGGAGAGAACACGGACAACAATTTGAATATAGACCTAAGACTTCTCAAATAGATTCACTCAATGCACCTGTAAACGTGCCAGGTGTGGGATTGAATTCTACAATACTTTCATATTCTAGACCTCAACTATTTGACACTTTAAGAGGAACAGTTGCAGGTTCTTATTCTGCAACTATGCATGTATACGACCCTCTTAGAAAAATGGATAGAACATATCATTACGATATGAAAGAAGTTATGGATAAGGGTACACACGTAAGTGGAAACTTTCCAATGGTACGTTTAGATGAACCTGAAGTTATATTGAAGGCAAGAAACCAAACAGACAGTATGTTACCTGCAGATTACGATGAGTTAGATGCAGATGCAGCTCCGAATAAAGCATTCGATAGTGTTGTTGAATACACTTACACTACTACACATTCTTTTGGTGATGCAACAGACGTAACTTCAAACGAACCATTAATAGGACTTAAATCAGATAACACAGGGCCACTGGAAAGAAAGGCATTATTAGAAACACTCCAACAGAACAGAATAAAATTTACGGTTCCTCTCAGAACAGATTTCACAGTTGGGTCTATAGTTAAATTAATTATACCTGAACCTGAATTAAAGAGACCTGACAGTTCGATTGAAAGTAATGTAAATGATAATCGTTATCTTGTAACAGATATGTGTATGGATGCAGACCCAACTAAAAACACAGGGTTTCTTCATATAGAAGCGGTTAAAGAAAGTTTCTCAGGTAAAATAGAAGATTACAGACCATTACAGAACGCATCTGGCCCTGAAAGAATCCAAAATACAGTACAGGATACATAATGAACGCAGAATATTTTTACGGAATAGTTGAAGACAGACATGACCCTCTCATGATAGGAAGAGTACGTGTACGTGTTCATGGTGTTCATACAGATGATAAACTTGCGATTGCAACACCTGATTTACCATGGGCACAGGTAATTCTTCCACCAACGTCAAGTGGTCTCTCAGGTATCGGTATGAACTCTCACGGACTTGTTGAGGGGTCTACGGTATTTGGATTTTGGAGAGACTCCACAAAACAAGACCCAATTATTATAGGGGTTGCGACTGGAGTTACAGTTGATGGTTACAGAGAAACAGTCGAAGGAACCATATTATCTAGATTAGTAGATAAAGGATTTAATGACCCTAGAAGAATGACCCCTGCAGATTACGAAGGAACTGCAGATGGGGCAAACCCTGCACAAAATTCAGTTAGAACTTGGGGACTAGAACAAGCATTAGACACTGCACCTAAACAACCATCAGAAGAAGGAAGAACTGTTAACTATGATGGAACAGGGTCAACTGTTGACCATTATGAAATTGATGCAGAAAAAGATTTACCATTCTATCCATTGTATTTTGATGAATCAGATATTTCAAAGTTTGCAAGAGGAGAAGGAGATTATAGTGTTCGAAACATAAATGAAATTAAAGGTATGGAACACTACCCTAATTCACCTGCAGACCCCAAGTACCCATATAACCATGTATGGCATTCAGAGTCAGGACACGTCTTAGAAATTGATGACACTTTCGAAAAGGAACGTCTTGCAATAGAACATAGATCAGGAACATTTACAGAAATTCATCCTGATGGTTCTGAAGTACATCACATTGTAAATGACCACTATCATGTTGTATGTAAAGACCACGAAATGTATGTTGGTGGTAAAGTGAATATAAGAGTATTAGGTAACGCAAACATTCATGCAAATGGTAATGCAGAAATAACTGCATACGGTAAAGGGTTACTTGATGTTTCAGATGATCTGACAATTAAGTCAGGTAAAAACATGAGAATTCAGGCCGCAGGTGATCTAGTACTTGCTGGTAAGAAAGTTGTATTTTAAATGATATGTCCATTAATATTGAGATTCCTACAGCAATAGTATGTCCTGAAGGGGACATCTTTGACCTTCCATCTAAAGCAGAAATAGTTAATGCATTGAATTCAATTGGTTCTTTACCAATGAAGTTGAGAGCCGCATTCTTAGAAGAAAAGGCAGAAAAGGAAAAAGAAATAAAAGAACTTTGGGACAGATTAAATGACCCAAATTTGACAAAGGAAGAAAAGGATGCTATAATTGAAGAGATTAATGCATTAGAATCATCAATCTATCCTGTCCTCACTGCATTGGAAGAAGAGATTGAAGAGATGGTAGAAGAAGTTGAAAAGGTTAAAGAGAAAATTGAGGAACTTCTTTCACCTTACTGGCAAAAAGACGGACAAAAAAGAAACTGGCAACAAGAAGCGAATCAGGCAGTAACTAAATTCCTCGCAGAATTCCACGTATACGTTCCAGCAAAAATTGCAGAGTTTATCAGTAAATTTGTCCCTATCAATTTTACAATTAATGTTTATGGAATATCTATAGACATTATTGCAATTATCACTTCACCAAACTATAAAAAAGAAATTGAAGCACAGATAATGGGAAGTGAAATCGTTAAAGAGATTCAGGGATTAAGAGGTGAAATCGAAAATCAACATGAAGAACTACGTAAATTAAAAGACGACCCTATTGCATATACAGAGGCAGAAGAAGAGGCAATAAAGGCAGAGATTGAAAGAATCGAAAGTGATATTTTAACCAAGGAAAATTTAAGAACACAATTGGTTGATAAACTATTCTCATTCTTACCTTCCACATGTAGACAATTTGACGGAGAGTATGGTGTTTTAGATGTAGAAGCGAAAGCGCAGTTAGCATTCCAGTGTATACAAACTGAAATTGAAGATTGGTTGAATAACTGGCACGTTAAAGCATTTGAAAAACTTATAGACCTGTTTGATGAAATATGGGATTTATTAGGATTACCTGATTTACCTTTCAGTGAACTTGCAGACATATTATCAATGGATATTCCTGAAATGGTTCATGGAGTCACAGAGATTATTAAAGAGGAGTTTAAGAAAACTAGACTGGGTATTCAATTACAAATCGATGAAATTGATAAGTTACTAGAAGAAGAACCCTATAAAAGTGATGTGGCTGCGAGAGAGATTCTTTTAGAAGGACGTAAAGAATTAGAAGATCAAATAATGGACGAACAAAGAAAGTTCCAACAAATGATACGAGATAAAATTTTAGGTTTATCTATTTTTGGTTTTACTGTAAGAGAAATCATAGGTGCAGAAATAGAATCAACTGCACAATCACTTGAAGAAGAAATTGCAGATATGATGATTGCATTAGAAAAATTTAAAGTAAACTGGTACAAGAGAGTTCTTTTCTTATGGGTTAAAAAGATTAAGAAGTTTTTAGATAAGATTGGATTAGGTAAAATATTTGATGTACTCTTCTTAACTTTCTGTGATTTCTTAGAGTTAATTGGTTTCTTACCTCTAACGATTGGTCTTTCCCTTTCAAGTATAGATGGAGTAGTAAATTCAAGTCTGAAAAAACCTAAAATACCTAGACCTACTAATAATGATGATACTGAACCAACAGAAAACGCATTTGAAACAGATGGTGTAAGAGATACATTCCCAATCGCAGGAAGTGGTAGTAATACATACGTGTTTATAGATGGTGTAAGACAAAGTGGTGGTTTCACTGAAAGTAGTGGTAACATAGTGTTTAGTACTCCACCTGAAGCAGGAAAGTTTATTTCAGTGTTTGGAGAGGACAGAGAATTTGCAGATGACGGTCAAACAGACTTCAATGTGCAGGGTGGTGGAACGATGACTGCAAATAATGTCGATGTTTTTATTCGTAATAAATTAATTGACCCTAGTCTATACACAATCGATGTTGAAAATCAGATCATACAGTTTACAGATGCACCAAATAGTGGATTAGTTTCAATCCAACTTGCAGTTTAATTAGGTAAGGTGACATAAATAGAATTATGGTAGATTACGTAAAACCCAATGGTAAGACAGTTGCGATTGACCCTGCATCAGCAGATTTAGATTTGCAATTTAAGGCACATCCTATTACAGGTGATCTTGCATTGAAGTATGACACAGATGCAGTAAGACGTGCAGTTAGAAATATTCTATTAACCAATAAATATGAAAGACCTTTTAAACCAAATTTTGGTGGAAATCTACAGAGTGCATTGTTTGAGTTAGACACTTCTGTACAGATTAATCGTCTTAAAAGACAACTGAAAGAACAAATAGAAATCATTGAACCACGTGTTACTAATGTTGGTGTAAGATTTGCACCTGTAACAAACAGTAATAGATTAGATGTTACAGTAACCTATTCTATCATCAATGGTAAACGAAATAATCAAGTAGAATTCTCAGTAAGTAGGGTACGATAATGGCAGTAGACAGTTCAAAAATATCAGTTTCAGATTTAGATTTTGAAGATATCGCAAAGAATCTTAAATCATATCTAAAGGGACAACAAAAATTTAAAGATTATGACTTCGATGGTTCAACAATGTCGATTCTCATTGATCTAATGGCATACACTGCACATATTGGTGCAATTAACACTAACCTTGCAGCTTCTGAATTGTTTTTAGATTCTGCACAACTAAGAAAGAACGTTGTTGCACGTGCAAAAGATTTAGGATTCACTCCTGCATCAGAAAAGGCATCTTCTGCAATTGTAGATATGAATCTAAGAAATGTTCGTAATGCTGATCAGACATATCCTACAACTACTGAAATGACAATCCCTAGAGGAACTAGATTTTCAACTGCATACGATGGTAAAAACTATGAGTATGTTGTTTCAAATCCAGTAAGACCTGTTGCAAATGGTAATACATATCAATATGCAGACGTACAACTTGTTCAAGGTTCGTACATGACAGACAAATACGTGTATGACTCTCAGATCAAGAATGGTAAGTATGTACTCTCAAATTTGAGAATAGATAAATCACACCTTAAAGTTACAGTTGACTCAGATGGTCAATTAGAAACATACACATTATCAACTGATATATCAAACGTATCAACTGAATCTAGAGTTTATTATGCACAAGAAAACGACGAAGGATATACGGAAATTTATTTTGGTGATGGGGTATTAGGTAAACAACTAAAGGACGGTGACATTATCACTGCAACTTATATTATAGTTGATGCATTACACGCTGATGGTGCAAACATATTTAATTTAAGAGAAAGTATTAACGGATTTGTTGATGCAGTCATATCAACTAAAGTTGCATCAACAGGTGGTGCAGAGAAAGAATCTATTGACTCAATTAAATTTAAGGCAAACAAATTTTACACATCACAAAACAGACTTGTGACACTTAATGACTATAAAGGTAAAGTGTCTGAATACTATCCGAATGCAGATGCAATCGCAGTGTGGGGTGGTGAAGATAATGACCCACCTGAATATGGTAAAGTGTTTCTTGCAATCAAACCTAAAAACGCAGACTACTTATCAGACACAGAAAAGAGACAAGTGGAGAACAAATTAAAGGCACTGAACATATTAACGGTAAGACCTATTATTATATCTCCTGACATAACTAAAATTTTAATCTCTACCACATTCAAGTATGATGAGAAACAAACTGATCTTACAAGTGGTGAATTAGAGACCGTAGTGTTAAACGCAATTACAAACTATGATAATGTAAACCTAAACAACTTTGATGCAGTGTTTAGACATTCAAAACTAACAAGGGCTGTTGATGATGCAAACAGTGCTATATTATCAAACACTACAAATATCAGATTACGTAAAGCAAGAGTTGTAGAAGCTAATAAAAAACAAGGATACGATGTTAAGTTTGGAAACGCATTTTATCATCCACACTCAGGACATAATGCATCCTCAGGTGGTATATTAGTTACTACAAGTTTTAAAGTACAAGGAGATTCCGTCAATGATCAATATTTTGACGATGACGGAAACGGAGTATTAAGAAGATATTACTTACAAGGTTCTAATAGAATCTTTGCAGACAAAGAAGCAGGTACTATCGATTATACTAAAGGAATTATTACAATCAACGCCATCACGTTTACTTCCACGAAGAACGTTGATAGCTCGATTGACTTCACTATTATCCCTGACGGTGACGATGTTGTCGCAACAAGGGGTAGTTTGATTGACATTGATATAGAAAATGTTAAAGTCAAAGGTGAAGTAGACACCATCGCAAGTGGTGAAACGAGTGCTGGTGTAGGGTTTACAACTACATCTAGTACATCATATTAACTTATGAAGAAAGTGGTCAGGAGTCCCCTGAGTAGTTTCCCATTCAATTGGATTATAGGAGGAAAATAGAATGGCAGATAAAAAAATTAGTGCGTTATCATCAGTCGCAGATTCAGATATTGGGTCAGATGACTTGTTGCATATCGTAGATAACCCAAGTGGTACCCCAGTAAACAAAAAGATGACTATCGGTCAACTTTTTGAAAACGTTCCAACTCACCTTGCATTGAATGACATCTCAACTGAGACAGCAGCTGCAACAGATTTAGCTGCAACTGCAATTACCATCATCGATGGTACTAACTTCTCAGCAGACGTTGCATTCACATTAGACAATGGTACTGATGTTGGTCAAATTAAAATCATCGCATGTTCAGGAATGCATGCTTCTTATGATGCAGACATTACTGTATCTTCATGGTTCGCTTCAGGTGCATCTGCGCCTCAGATTCAACTAGAAGATGCTGGAGATGGATGTGTTTTAATTTGGAACGGTTCTGTATGGTTACCAGTTGCTAACAACAATGCAACTATTGTTGTTGCTTAAATAGGAACTTAATCTAGATGTCTCACGATAACTTTGTAATAGATAAACTATCTCATAGATTATCGCAACTGATACCGAATTTTATTCAGGAGGAATCTCCTGCATTCGAACAGTTTTTAAAAGCATATTTTGAGTATCTAGAATCCGAAATAATTGTCCTCGAATCTGAAGAAGAGATAGGGGACATTCTTTTAGAAGATGGTCAGGGTTCCATTCTTTTGGAACCCTTTACCACTGCACCATCTCCTGATTCTGCAACATCTAAAATTGTTCAAGAAAAAACCAAAAGTATTAATAGTGTACTAGTTGGGGTTGAACCGTTTCAAGTTGGAGAATATATCATTGGTCAAACCAGTGGTTCCGTTGCACAGGTAACAGTTATCAACGGACTTACGTTATATCTAAATGCAATATCAGGAAATGGATTTGCGCCAGGCGAAACTATACAAGGACGAGATGGTAATCGTACTGGTGTTGTAAAAACATATAAAGAAAATACCATACTCGCACAAAACAGACTCTTAGATTATTCAGATATTGATCATACAACTGAACAATTCTTAGAGTATTTTACGAAAGACTTTGTTCCTTCATTAAACATTAATAACATTAAGAGTAAACGTCTTGCAATAAAGAATATGACTTCTTTATACAAGAAGAAAGGAACAGAAGAGTCACTCAAGTTTTTAATGCGTATCCTCTTTGCAGAGGACGCTGAAATACGTTATCCTGTAGATGAGACACTTCATCTGTCAACATCTGACTTTAGTCAGAGAAGACGTATGGTCATCAGGATGGAAAATGAAAGTGCATTACCTGTCGCAACAGACAAGATTGTACAATATGAGCCTGGGTCTACAGTTAAAGTTGCAGAGTCTATAGTTGAAAACGTATATGTATTAGAATCAGATAAAGGTATTTACTCATTAGAGATAACAGACAATCACATAGGTACCTTTACAAACAATGGAACTGTAACACTTTTAGATAGAGATGGTGTTACAAGTGAGTTCGCAAGAATCTTAGGTGTCGTTAGTGACGTAAAATACGGACAGTCAAGTACGTATATGAAAACGGATGACGAAGACACTGTAGTGTTAGAAACAACAATTCTATCTAAAACTACCCAAGAACAACTACAAGGTAAACAAGAAATAAACATTAACATTATCTCAGAGGATAATGGTGGTAGTTATGTGGGTAAATTTAGTGAAGGTGATATTGTTGAGTTTGATAATCACACTACACAATATCGTATTATTGATATTAAAGATTTAAGTATACTTACTATTGAACAAATAAATCAACCTTTTGGTACAGGTTTGGAAACTGACGTTCCTAATGACACTATTATTAGAAATGCAAGTTCAGGTATTGTATACGAACTTGATCAAAGAGGTTCACTCTATAAACTTAATGATAGAATAGATTTTGTTGGTTCAAATAGAGATAAAGATGCAGTCAAAGCAACAGGTATTGTAGATGCACTAGTCGGTGGTGGAATCGAACACATTTACATTGAAGATGCAGGTACTGGATTCCATAACACATTCACTGCAGTTTGTGATGGTACAGTTGATCAACTGTTAACAGAAGATTTACAAGACCTCGTCTATGAAGATGGAAACAAAGTAGTTTCTGAACAATCAACAAGTTCTGATTTACTTATTTTCTCTCAACCATTAGACACTTCAATCAGAGTTGGTCAAGAAGTTTTTGGTACATATCTTCCAAGAGTACAAGTAGTTGAAATCTCAGATGATAGAACATCTATGAGAGTCAATGAAAAATTAAGTTTAAGTAGTGGAGACATTTTACAAATTGGTCTACCACAACAATTGGTGTTTGATGATGCAGGTCAACAAGGAGCTGGAAGTGCAAGTGCAATTATTGGTTCAGTTGGTGATGAAATAATTTTAGAAAATAAAGATGTATATGGTCAATTTGAGTTCACAGCAACTGCAGGTCAAACATTATTTACTGGTAAAGACAATCATGGTTTCAATCTCATCTTTAATGATGAGAAGGTTAGAGTCTTTGTTGATGGAATCGAATATGCAAGAAGTGATGCAGTATTAGGTTATACAAGAAAAAATGATAGGATTGTTTTAAACACACCTCTAGTAGGAGGAGAAACAGTTGATATCTATCAAGAATTCAATAATCTAACATACGAAGACGGAACTCGCATCAATTTAGAAACAACCGATTCAAGAATTAGAACAATTAATATTCATAACGGTGGACATGGGTATAGAACAGTACCGAAAGTTTACACTGGTGGATATATTTTTGTTGATGATTTAAGTGGGTATCAACTAGGAGAAGAACTTCAACAAATAGAAGGTGACGGTGTTACAGTTAGTGCAACTGGTCTACTTTTAAAAATTGAAAAAGATAGAAACAGATTAATAGTTGCAAGAAGATCAACAGACACAGGAACTTTCGTTGCAAGTAAAATCATAAAAGGTGCAGTATCTTTAAATCAACAAACTGCAAAACAAGTAAACGTATCAAGTGGTACAGGTGCAAAACTATTTGCATGGTCAAGTACTATCGGTGGTGTTGGTTCGATTAATATAGAATCACAAGGTTATAACTTTAGTGAAGATGGTTTAGTTGCATCATCATCTCACCATCCTATGTTAATTAAAACACCTTCAACAAGTCTAACTACTGGAATTGTAATAACTGGTGAAGCATCAGGTACAACTGCATCAGTTGTTAGTTATGATAGTGACAGACACATATTAACATATACAGATTTAGATGGTGACTTCTTAGATGGAGAAGAGGTTAACTTTAATCTTACAGATTCCTTTGAAGTTATCAAGAACTTCCGTTTTGACGGAAGAGGTTTAGTTGGTGGTGAAGGTATTATTGAAGAAGGTACACTAGGTGACAGAGGACAGTTATCTGTAACTGCATCTAATATACACGATAACCTTTATTATCAATCACACTCCTATGTTGTTAAGATTGGAGAATCAATCAACAAGTGGAGAGCCGCAGTAAAAGATTTATTACATCCTGCTGGACATATCTTCTTTGGTGAAGTTGCAATTAAAAAGGTTGTGGTCTCTGCTGACACTAACTCTCAGTTCGGTGAAGATACTACACTTACTAATGTAAACATACCAGTCGATAGAGACCCAGTAACTGGTGACCCAATTGATAATTCACTTGATCTTCAAACTACTTTTAGACCTACAATTATCATCCACGGTGATACTGAAGAATTTAATATTGTTCTAGAGGACGATCAGGATATCAACTCTCAAACATTTGGACAATCTTTAGGTAGAATTCTCTTAGATGGTTTCTACGATCAGATGGATGGTTATATTAGTGGTGGAGGAATGATTCAAGAACTTGACTCTACTAGAATATCACAAGCATTCTATAACTCAAGTAGAGAAATTGAGTTACATGACTTTTTCCCACACGGAGATATTATATTTGAAGATGGGTATAAACCTGTATTGGAAGATAAGACAACAGGATTTATTTCAGGTCAATCAAACTACTTCCGAATGGAAGACACTACACCTGACCCATTATTGGTGTTAATGCCTGCTGGATTAGAGAACAACACACCAACAGTAGACACTTCAGTGTCATATCCATTAACAACAACATCAGCAGTTGTAACAAATGGAGTTAATACAACTGGAACGGTACTTGGTGTCGACCATATTACTAACCCTGCTGGTATTGACTTAGGTGAACGTGCAGAATACTATGACACAGAAAGTAAGAACAGACACTTTAACGTTAATGTTATAGCATCACTCGCACATACTCCAGTTCAGTATTCACCTAGACTGGATGACATGATGTCAGTCTTGAACCTATGTCGTTCAGATGACAACCATGGAGAGATGCAAACACCAATAAATCAGTTTGGGTCTACACCTGAAAGAAGACCATCAGACCAAGGAAAGATATTCTCATCATATACTAAAGAAGATGAAATACTTGTATTAGAAGATGGTCATAAAATTTTATTAGAAGAACACGTACACCATATACGATTTGAACCTGATAAAGATGCAAATGTAAAAGGAACACATGGTGATCGTATTAGATTAGAAAATGACGATGTTGCAATTTTAGAAAGTGCAACAGTAGAGATGGAAACTCATTATTTTGTTAGTGAAAGATCAATAGATTTATTTGATAACAATTTATATACTGAGGATTGGAATAGACTTGTTATGGAAGATGAATCACCGATGGTGCATGAACTATCTTCAGAAAATAACATTAGTACATTTACACCTTTAGGCCATACTTTACGAACACTAAATAAAATACAGAGTCAAAGAAGTTATCGTATTGCGTACTTCATCAAAGATGAGACGGATAATGATGACTTCTTATTAGAAGATGGAACAGGTGTATTCATGTCTGAAGAAACTAAATCAGAAGGTATTAGAATTTCAGATTATGAAACTTACTTTCCTGCAATGCATATTCCTGATTACCCACTTCATGAAAGAAAAAGAACAAATATTGCATTTAGTGCCTATGTAAATTCTGCGTAGGTTTATAAATAGTATATAAATATCTTAGGAGATTATTAAAAATGGCAGCTATTATAACAGAAAAGTTTCGTGTCCACAATGCGAAACAATTCAGAGAAGACTTTGGAGAAGCAGCTTCTTCAACGTATGTTTTTATTGGTCGTTCATTCGACTGGACGGATGAGAATTCACCTCCTTCACCTGCAAACTCAGTAGGAGAAGAAGTAGATGCATTCTCAGATATGATTGCACTCAAGAAAGTAACTACAGCCGATGTATCACACGGTTTAGTTAGAAGAAACTGGGCAGAGAATACATCTTATGATGAGTATCAACATGATATCTCTTCATCAAACCCAGGCGTAGCATCAGGTGCTACTAACTTGTATGATGCAACATTCTATGTAATTACAGATGAGTATCACGTATACAAGTGTATTAGAACTGGTAGAGATTCTAGTGGTTCAGTGGTTGCTTCAACTGTTAAACCTTCAGGTACAAGTCCAACTTCATTAGTCGAGACATCTGATACAGGTGCCGCAACTGGTAGAGGATACATTTGGAAATATATGTACTCAGTCTCCGCTTCAGATACAATTAAATTCGTAACAAACGATTTCATCCCTGTTAAGACACTTGGTGCTCAAACAGAAATTTATGGTGAAACTGGACTCGGTACTGCTGCCACCGATGATGGTTCATCTCAATGGGATGTTGAAAACCAAGCAGTTGATGGTGCTGTGCATCACATTGTGGTAACTGCTGGTGGAACAGGTTATAACGACTCTCCTTCTTCAGGATATACAGGAGTCCCTATTTTAGGTGACGGTCAAAACGGTGTATGTACAGTTCACGTAGTGGGTGGTGCAATTTCACACGTTGAAGTATCAACAGAAGGTTCAGGTTATAAACGTGCATCAGTCGATATCGCAAGTATATCAGGTATTGGGGCAGGTTCAAATGGTGCTGTAAAAGTTATTATATCACCGTTAATTGGACATGGTGCAGACCCTGTAGAAGAACTAGGTGGTAACTACATTATTGTCAACTCAAGATTAGAGTTTAACGAAGGTGCAGGTGACTTCCCAACAGATAACGACTTCAGAAGAATTGGTCTAATTCAAGACCCATTCAATCTAGGAACAACTACCGTATCTACAAGTGATACATTGACTGCATATCATCAATTTGTTGCATCAAACGTTGCAAATATCAGTGTTGATGACTTAATTCAAAATGCACAAACAAATGGTGCATCAGTAGCAGTTGGTAGAGTGGTATCTGTCGATTCAACAAATGCAATTGTCAAATACATACCTGTTGCAAACTCAGGTGGACAATATGTGAGTTTTGTAAACTCAGATTCTGTATATGTTGATGCAGTTGAAGTTGCAACAATTGGTTCCAGTGGTATCAGTACAGTTCATCCTGAAGTAGAAAGATACAGTGGAAACATCATGTATATTGAAAACAGAGGTGCAGTAACACGTGCCGCTGATCAGATCGAAGATATTAAACTTATCGTCGAAATGTAATCATTTGACCTCATTTTGGGGTCAAATAAATAACTTATAAGAGATAGGATATGCCAGAGAAAACCGATTTAAATATTGCACCTTACTTCGATGATTATGATGATAGTAAAAAATATCATAAAATACTATTTAAGGCAGGTAGACCTCTTCAAGCAAGAGAGTTAACGCAATCACAATCAATTCTTCAAAACCAAATTGAAAGATTTGGTAATCATATTTTTAAAAATGGTTCTATCGTTGATGGAATCAGAACTGATATCGATCTCGAATTGTACTATGTAAAAGTAAGTACAGAAAACCCAAACACAGCAGGTGACGCTGATGTAGAAACCTATAGAACATCCTTCCATGGTAAATTTCTTCAGGGTAAAACTTCAGGTGTTATCGCAAAAGTTAAAAAATCTACTCCTAAAGAAACTGTAAACAATCAAACAGATGAGATGACTCTGTTCCTCAAGTATGTTGTAAACGGTCTTGATAACCGTATGACATTTATACAGGGAGAAGAATTACAAGAAGTTACAGTAAACGCAGCTGGTGTTTACTCAATTGTTGGAACAAACAACAACGAATTTAAAGTCTTAACTACTGGTGATACCAGTAAACCTACAGGACAAGGTTCTGCGATAGATTTAGACGAAGGTGTAATCTATCTCAGAGGTTTTTTCATTAAAGTAGATGCACAAAGTCTCATATTGGAAAAATATAGTGTTCAACCAACTTATAAAATTGGTTTAAACATCGAAGAAAAGTTAATTTCCAATGCAGAAGATGCTACATTACAAGACAATGCAACTGGTGCTTCAAATCAGAACGCTGCTGGTGCAGATAGATTACAATTAGATTTAACACTTAAAAAATATCCAGTTGATAGTATAGAAGACTCAAACTTTGTTGAACTTGCAAGGGTTGAAAAAGGTAACATTGCAGTACAAATTACTGACCCAACATATAATGTTCTTGAAAAATCAATGGCAAGAAGAACACATGATGCAAGTGGAGATTTTGTATTAAAGAACTTTGAATACGAATTAAAAGAACACTTAAATGATGAAACAAATAATGGAATGTTCAAAAAAGATGTCGGTGGTGATGAAACTAAATTTGTCATGCAGATGTCGCCTGGAAAAGCATACGTACAAGGTTTTGAAGTTGCAAAAACAGGTTCAGAAACAGTTCCATTTCCTAAGGCAAGAACAATAGTCTCAGAAGAAGACATGTTGACAACTGCAAATGTTGGTAACATTATTAGAGTTACTAACTGTCATGGTTTACCTGAAATCACAAAGGGTATTAACGCAACTAACATAGAAGCACATAAACTATGTAAACTTTGGAACATGGGTTCTGATCACATGACTTCAGATTCACATGCATCTGATGGCCCTATCGCAAATAATAGAGAACCCTTAACAACAGATCAAAACAGTCCTGAACAAATCGGTTATGCACGTTTAAGAGACATAACACATCATACAGGTTCATCAACTGCAGGAGAATATAACGAAGATACTACAGAATTTAACTTATCTGCATTTGATATAAAAATGTTTACTAAGATTAGTTATTCTGCACATACAGGTACTGCACAAACAGGTGATCACGTTACAGGTAGTGCTACTGGTGCAACAGGTATCATTGCATACGATGACCCTAACAGAAGTTGTTTATACATCCACGATGTAATCGGTTCATTTAGTGGTAATGATGCAATCTCATGTATCGGTAAAGGTGATTTTGCAATTACAGATTCACAGAATGATGGGGTAGTAAACTTCAACTACGAACAGGCTGGATTAATTACTCAAGAACCAACTGCAGGTGGTAGTACACAATACTTCTTTGGAGACATTAAGAAAGATTTAGAATTTTCTCTCAGAGGTCAATTGACATTTACTGCAAACAGTGCTACGGTAACTGGTATTGAAACGTTATTTGCAAGTCAATTAAGAGTAGGTGATGTTATTAGAAGATTGGGTACTGGTGAATTAGTAACAGTATCTGCAATCACTAGTGACACTTCAATGACAGTTAGAAACACTGGTGGTGCAATTTCAGGTTCAAATACACAGACATCATTTACTGGTGAATCCTGTACTAGACTTAGATCACAAATCCATAGACCTCAACAAGCAGTGTCTATTTTCGCATACGAAAGAGATTTCATCAGTGAACATACATGTGATTTAATTCACATCAAAAAACAAACAGTACAAACTATCGGAAGTGGTGAAGTAACTATTGCACAACAAGACGGTGCATTTGAAGATCAAAATACAGATAACTTCTCAATTGCAGTGGTTGATATATCAGGAGCATCAAACCCAACATTTAGTAAGGGTGACCTATTAGATATAGAAAGTTATAAAGACGCTAATCCTGCAACAAACGGTAGTGGTCAGTCTATTACACTAGGAGACTTTGGTTCTGCAAATGATGGAGTTGTGTTAAGAATAACATATTCAGTTCTAGTAACAACACCTCAGAGAAAATCAAAAACACTTCATAAAGGTAGAGTATTAAAAATAACAGGTAAAAGATCAGCAGGATACTCAGGTGTTTATACATCTGCAATGGATGATCAGGAAATAACACTTGGTGTTGCAGATGTATTTAAAATACGTGGTATCTATGATGGTGTAGATAGTGCTCCTATAACTCCTAGTGCAACGTTACAAGAAGACCTTGCGACCTTTCCTGCATTACAATTGCATGAAGAAATTAAAGGACAAACCTCAGATGCACGTGCAATTATAATTGACTATAATGCAGGTGCAACAACATACTTCTATTACCTAACAAAGAAAAGATTTGTAGAGGGTGAGATTGCAGTTGGACAAAACAATAAATCTCAGGTAACTATAGATTCACTTAGTGCAGGTTCAAAAGAAATTACAGAGAGTTTCCTTTTTGACGATGGTCAAAAAGATGGATACTATGGTATCTCAAAATTAATTAGAAAACAAGGACGAGCTGCACCAATTGGTGAAGTGTTGGTTGTATTTGATTACTTCTCTCATGGTGCAGGAGAATTCTTTGATGTAAATTCATATAGTGTTCCTTACAAAGACATTCCTATTTACGCTGCAAACAGAGTTGACTTGGGAGGTAATGAACCTGACGGAACATTTGAACTTTCAGATTGTTTAGACTACAGACCAGTTGCAGGACAACTATATGATAAAGATTTAACACAAACAGTAGACTTAACAAATATATCGAGTATAAGTTCAATCATTGAATATGCACACTTTTCTTATGAAGATGGAGTAAGTTTTAAATCATCAAGAGATAAGAAAGAAACTAATACAGGATTTAATTATTCTACTAACCCTGCAATTATGCCTACACCTAAAGATGCATCTGCAATTCAAGGTGACCTTAAATTTTATGTTCCAAGAATTGATAAATTATTCTTGCACAAATCAGGTCAATTCCAAATTGCAAGTGGTATTGCAGGAATTACACCTACAAGACCACCACATGTTGATGGTGCAATAGAGATTGCAGAATTAAAAATACCTGCATTTACAAAAGACCCTAAAGACATCAGAGTTAAAACTAAAGATCATCGCAGATTTACAATGCGAGATATCGGTAGAATATCTCAAAGGGTTACTGCATTAGAAACAGTAACCACATTGTCATTACTTGAATCAGACACACGTTCTACACAAATTTTAGATGCAGATGGATTTGATAAATTTAAATCAGGTTTCTTAGTTGATAACTTTAGGAATCAACGTGCAAGTGATGTATTAAACACTGATTATAACGCCGCTATTGATATGAAAATGGGTCAATTGAGACCTTCTCATGTTTCTCAAGACTTCCCAATGGAAGTAGAGGCAGGGTCATTAGTACACACTCAACAAACAGGTGATTTCCTAACACTTCCATATACAGAGAGAAAGGCATCAGATACAGCATTTACATCTATGTTTGTAACTCAAGCATCTAGATCAATTAATGTTAACCCATTCCTTGTCACATCATTTACTGGTACATGTAATCTCAGTCCTGATATGGATACAAGGCCTGGAACACCATCTTCTATTACTCCTACATCCCAAACAGTATCTAATTTAAGTGCAATTCAAGCAGAATTACGAGGTCTTAGAAGAAATGGTACAGGAACACTTTGGAATGATTGGGAAACCACTTGGACAGGAACACCAGTTACGACTACAGAACCTATGATATCAACTTCAGGTTCATGGTCAGGGTCTGCTGAACAAGGTGGTGAATGGCAGCCAGGCATAGACCTTACAAGAGAGATCACAGAAACCCCTGAAGTTCAAGCACGTAATGGTATGATGTTTGATTATGCAACTGACGTATCCGTAGACGAGAGAAATAGAGTCAGAAATATTCAACTTGAAAGGTTCATGAAACAAAGGACTATCACAGTTACTTGTCAAGGATTAAAACCTAACACTTATCATTACGTTTATTTTGATGGTATAGATGTTAGTACACGAATGCGAAGTGAAAGATGGACTTATGGAAGCCCAAGTGCTACTTATTATTATTCTCCTTCGCATACTTCAGGTACATTAGGTAACACAGGTGCTCAATTACAGACTGATGCAAATGGTAGATTGAAGGCACGATTCTATCTCCGTGCAAATACCTTTACAAGTGGTACTAAAGAATTAATTGTAACTTCACAAAAGTATAATTCACCAAATCCAGTATCATCTGCAACTGCATTGTATACCTCAACAGGTATGGTTGCAAATATTGATAGACATACAGTAACTACAAGAACTTCTAGAATTACAAGAGTTCCAACTAATGATTCGAGAACAATAACAACTAGAGGTGAAACCATCAATGCAACCTTTAATGAATCAGACCCAGGCCCTAATCCATTTACAGAATTAGACGATAGAATTGATGATCTTCAAACACAAATAGACGAAATTGGTGCTGAAGACCCTGAGGGCCCAGGCGATGGCCCACTTATTTCAGATGGTGGTGATGACCCTAATTGGCCACCTAATCTTCCGCCAGGATTTCCACCTATCGATATAGGTGATTTTAGATTTGATGCAGGTATGTTCCCAACAGGAATTTGGTTTGACCCAGTTGCACAATCATTTGCAGCCCCTGAATCAGTAGGTACAAATATGGTGTTAACAAGTATTGACCTGTATTTCAAAACAAAAGATGTTAACAAAGAGATCACTGTTGAATTAAGAGGTATGGAAAATGGTTATCCAACTCAAACACCTATACCTTTGTCAGTAGTTACAAAAACTCCTGATGAAATTAATGTTTCAGAAGATGCATCTGCAGTAACTAAATTTACTTTTGAGAACCCTATTATTATTAAATCACAAATGGAATATTGTTTTGTGGTTTATACAAGTTCAGACCAATATGAAATTTGGTACGCTCATGCAGGTGATAAAGATATTGCTAACGGTCTTGAGGTTGCAGTCGCAGCTTCTAATATGGGTTCTATGTTTGTATCACAAAACAGTTCAACATGGACTGCAAGACAAGAAGACGATATTAAATATTGTCTAAACTATGCAGAGTTTGATATTGCACAGAGTTCAAGTTTTAATTTGACAAATGCAGACATACCTTGGTATAATGCAGATGAAACAATAGATATCAACTCCACAGATGAAGATGATGTGGAAAACCACATTCCTGAAAATCCAATTTCAACCGTTGCAGATTCATCATCAATTACAATGCAAAGTTTCTTCCATGGACATTACAACACTTCATCTAATGTACAAATTAATGGTGTAATAGGTGATAGGAATGGAGGTGTGTATAGAATTTCTGATGCAACCGATTCAGGAACACTTCCTGTTGATGGTACATATAATTTAATACACGGAACTCTACCGTATAACACTGGAACTTCAAGTACATTGGGTTCAGACAATGTATCAATATCTGCTGTTAAAGCTGATACGACTCCAAGTGATGGAAACACAACTGGAACAGGAGTCGCATTTAGAATTACAGTTTCTACATCAAATGGTGTATCAGATATTACTGCATGTAAAATATTACAAGCAGGTGATAATTTCGCAGTAGGAGATGTCGTTACAGTAACAGTTGGTTCTTCATGGAGTTTCACAACAACTGTAGAAGGAATTGGACAAACACTAGGTGGAATTCCAGTTCGTGCAATAAACACTTCAACAGATGATTCACATACTAGTATTGGTGCAGACTTTACAATAGATACATTCTCGTTTACACCTAATCTTAGTGCAACTGCAGTTCAATCAGACGTAGATGCTAATTCAGATATTACAACAATAGGACAAGCACTATTCCCTGATTATGTTTCAGACTATAAAGCAACAGACACTACAGTTGGTGGTGGAAGAAATGTTGTAACATCTAAAAATATTTACTATGATGGAATCCACACTCAAGTACAAAACATTCTTTGTGCAAATACAGGAATGTTTATTAATGCAGTAGGAACACCAATGAATTCACCTGAAGGATATATTGATGGTACAGTTTATCAGAGAAGAATTAGTGGTGATAATGTAACACTTAACGAAAATGCATTCTTCAGTAGACCAAGTATTATTGCATCTAGAATCAATGAGATTAACGAGATGTCAAGTGGAAGGTCACTGCAGTTGAAGTGTATGATGTTCTCTAGAAATCAATACATTTCACCTTTTGTTGATACACAAACTTTAGGTGGAATTGCATTTGCAAATAGAATTAATGGGTTGCAGAAAAATTCAAATGACAATTCATTCTCAAGTTCAATTAATATTAGTCAGGAATCACTAGGTGAAGACAACGCATTCTGTTATGTAACTAAGAAGATTAACTTGAAGAACCCTGCAACTGGTATCAGAGTTATGTTTGATTGCATGAAAAATGCAGGAACTGATGTTAAAGTTTTATTTAAGACCGTTAAGGTTGACGATGAACGTAAGTTTGATGAAATAGGATATGAATTCTTTAACACAGATGGTTCACCTGATTCACAAATAGGTGCAGATGGAAGAAACTTCAAAGAGTATGAGTATAACGTTGAAGATTTACCTGAGTTCTCTTCATTCATAATTAAGATTGTAGGACAGGGGTATAATACTTCTAAACCACCTTTAATCTCTGCATTTAGAGCTATTGCGACAGGATAATGGGTATTAGAGTAGACGGACATTCTTACTTAGAAAGAGACGAAGACACTACTGCAATCGTTTCCACAGATAAAGAAGCGTGGAAGTTGCAGAAAATGAGAAGACAAAGATTTAAAATGCAAACAGAAGAGATAAATACACTTAAAGAAGACATGTCTGAAATGAAAGAGATGTTAAAACAATTGATGGAGAAAGTAAGTGGCTAGGACAGTTGACAATCACAGTACGATAGAAGACTTTAGAAGACAGTACAACGATCTTGCAAATGATGTCGGTGCGATATCAGGATTACGCACAACTGAAAAAAGTAATATTATCGATGCATTAAACAGTCTTGAAGACAAGTCTTTCTTCTTACAAGAGTATATCTTTACTGGTTCAGATGGAACTAACGGTAATACAAGATTTACTGGTGTAGATAACTTTGGATATACTCTAAAATTTGTTGCAAACAGAATACAAGTTTTTAAGAATGGTGTTCACCTATTTGAGGGTGATGACTATTCATTAGGTAATGTTCAAGGTGATGGAACATATAATAGAATAGACCTAGTTTCAGCAGCTGCAAACTCAGATAAGATTGTAATTTATTCATTTACTGGTTCTTACTTAGGATTTACAGGACAAGGAAGTGCATCTGTAGGTTACTTTTCTGAAACTGCCGCTAATACAATTTATAATACAAACGACAATGGATTAATCTTCAATGGTGACGGTGCAACTAAGACAACACTCTTAACTACTTCTGCACCTATCGAATTTGATGGTGAAGTATATTTCCAAAATCATATCAACTTACCAAGTGGTGCATTAGTTAAAGGTGATGTACAGGGTAATGTTGTCGGTAATGTAACAGGAACCGTATCCAGTATAACAAATCACAATTTAGCATCGTTGGGTAACGTAGATGCATCATCTCCTAATAATGGTCAGATGTTAATCTACAACTCTTCAACAACGAATTGGGAATCCGCTGATGCACCTGCAAACTACACTGACGAACAGGCACAAGATGCAGTTGCAACTGCAATTGCTGCTGGTACACATACTAATATCACTGTATCTTATGATGATGCGAATAACACTATATCGTTTACAGGTTCGAATTCAGTAACAGGTGGAGATGGTCTAGACCTTACAGGGACAACTATGAGTGTCAACACTTCTAACGGAATTAAAACGGATAGTGATAATGTAGTGTTAGATTACGAGACAGTATCTTCTGCACCGTCAAGTGTAGGAAGTACGTCTAATGGACACTTATGGTTTGTGATATGATATGGCTGATGAAATCTATATAAACACAGGGACGACTTTCCAACAACCCTATCAAGGGCAAGCAGTAGTTAACGCACAATCACCTGAAACCAAACAGGCAACTGGTAGAACACCTGCACAGGCAAGACAACCCCTAACATACAACAACAGACAACCTGTAACATATAGGACACCTGCTGTTCAACAATCTCCGTTTATAAGAAACGCACAACAACCTTTCAATTACACTGTTAGGTCTCCGTTTACTTATCAACACAGATCACCATTTACATATTCGGCACAACAAGCGAATCCTTATATTGCAAATTCGCAGACACCATTTACATATCAGGTACCAGCAAATAAACAATCACCGTTTACGTACAACTATAGGTCACCGTTTACATATAGAAATCCTACAAATGCACAACAACCAGTGATTAGAAATGCACAACAGTCATATCAATCACCTAGTAACGCACAACAACCAGTGCCTACAATTGGTCAAACACCATATTCATATCAGTCTCCATTTATAGGAAGAACACCTTATCCATACATTGCAAACGCAAGATCGTCTTATAATGCAAGACAACCAGCTGCATATATCTATGACCCACTAGAACAAGTTTGGGGGCCTGGTACTGGTTCAGCTGGGTACTGGTATACTACGCAATCAAGAGCATCCACAAACCCTCCACCTGAGGTAGGGTGTTCAATGGAGTTCTCAAATGCAACTGCCCAAAGTTCTATTAAGGCATTGTGGTTTGGTTATACAAATCAATATCAGGCGACTGTTTATTCTGATTACATTTTATATCAAGGTCTATTGACAACCAGTTCCACATTTACAGTAAAATATGATGTATCAAGTCAAGCATGTAGTGGTAAAGACTGTAGTTCAAGTTATTGTTACTCTTATAGTTCAGGGCCATTACCAACTAACGCTGGATATAGTTCAGGTACTTACTATAGTGTTCCAACTAGTGGTGCAAGACAATTCCTGTGGAAGGCATGTGTAACACCAAACGGCCCAAACCCTAATGGTACTACATGGACACAAGCACAAGGTGTTAGTTTCACAGTTAAGGGTGTGGATTCAAGTAATAATGTATATACATCAACATATAGTCATGGTATGATATCATTAAACGCAACTTATGGACAGGCATTAGGAATATAAAATGGCAACAGGATACTATCAAATACCATATATTGCACAACAACCTACAACTTATCAAGCGCAAGGTCAAACGACTTATCAGGCAAGACAACCTCTTATTGGTCAAACACCTTATCCGTATATTGCAAGGTCACCATTTACATATCGTGCAACTAAACAGAGTCCTTTCACCTATAACCATAGGTCTCCGTTTACATATAGAAACCCTACATCTGCACAAGAACCTAATATTAGAAATGCAAGACAACCTTTAATTTATAGAGCGACTGGAAACGCAAGACAACCTAATACATATCAGGCACAAAATCCAAGTCCTTATATTGCAAATGCACAAGAACCTAATATTAGGAATGCACAACAACCCAATCCTGCAAACGCAAGGAATCCGTTTACGTATCAACATAGATCACCGTCAACATATAGGGTCACTGCAAATGCACAATCACCATATATTGCGAATGCACAATCACCGTTTATATATCAAGTAACCTATCAGTTCCCTTACACGGTGAGGTCACCATTTACATATCAAGCACCATATTCAACTACTAGAACTGTAGGCCCGATTGCAAAAGTGAAAGGAGTATATGTAAATGATAATGGTACACTTAGAAAATTAAGTGAAGTGTACGTAAATAAAACAGGTACTGTAGAAAAAATACATCAATCTGTACCAACTGCAAGGTTCTCTAAGAACCCAAGTAACACTCAGGTATAAATAGTTATATGGCTATAATTGCAAACCTATACATAGATCAAGGAACAGACTTCAGTATTACTGTTGATGTGACTGACTCAGCAGGTGATATCTTAGACTTAAATGGATATACTGCGGCCGCACAGATAAGAAAAACATATAGTTCTTCTACTGTCTCTGCGACATTTGGAACTAGTATTGCAGCTGCAACTGGACAGGTTACATTATCACTTGATGACACTCAAACTGCTGCATTGAATGCTGGAAGATATGTTTATGATCTAAATATAACTAGTGGTTCAAATACAACTAGAGTTATAGAAGGACAAGCGATTGTAACGCCAGGAGTAACGAGGAGTTAATTATGGCAAACATTAAAGGGACATTAAATAGATCGACAGGTTCAGTTGGTGCTAGGATTGCAGGTGCAACAAATATACGTGCAAAACAAGTTGCAATCGGTAACTCATCAACAAGTGTTAATCTTGCAACTAAATCAATTCAAGAGTTATCAGATGTTAATGCATCTGAAACAGATGATGGACTTCTCTCATACAACGCAACTACTGATAAGTGGGAAACAACCACATCAATAGATGGTGGAACATTCTAGTTTTATAAATACTATTACAAATCAAGGTGTCATTCAGTGAGACACGACCCTCATAGTGAGAGGACTGTATATATAATGATCTTTCTCGGATAGTGAAGAGAAATTTACGTAAATTACTTTTATAAAAAATAAAATTTTTTAGGAGAAAAAAATGGCAACAGTAATTCAAATTAAAAGAAGTACTGGTTCTTCTGCGCCTACAGTATCAGATTTATCGGAAGGTGAATTAGCGTATATTCAGGACAGAAGTAATTCAGGTGCTGGTGCTAAACTGTTTATCGAATCAGTTGATTCCGATAACTCAACCCCATTAATCCATGCGATTGGTGGTAAATACTACACAGACATTCTTGCAGGTTCTTCTGCAACACCTGCTAACTTTAAAGTTGGTAATGGTTCGACTGCTGGTGGTGAGGTTCAGTTATTAGAAGATTCTGACAATGGTGTAAACTATGTAGCACTTAAAGCTCCTGATTCAGTAGCTTCTAATGTAACGTTTACATTACCTTCAGCAGATGGTAGTGCAAACCAAGTACTAGGAACAGACGGAAGTGGTTCACTTTCATTCCTATCTACTACTTCAACACTTGCTGGCGCAACAGACTCAGATATTTCTAGCCCTGCATCAGGACACATTCTTGTCCATGACGGTTCAGATTCATTTGATAACGTAGCAATCAGTGGTGATGTAACAATGGATTCAGCAGGTGCTGTAACAATCGCAAACAGCGCTGTTGAACTCGGTATGATTGACTTCTTTGTTGACGAAGATGACATGTCTTCTGATTCAGATGTCAAAGTTCCTTCACAACAATCAGTTAAAGCATACGTTGACTCTCAAGTAACAGCTCAAGACTTAGATGTCGCTGCTGACAGTGGTACTGGTGCAATCGATTTAGATTCACAATCAATCACTTTCACAGGTGGAACAGGTGTAACAACATCTGCCGCTAACCAAGCAGTTACATTTGCAATTGGTCAGTCAGTTGGTACATCTGACAACGTTCAATTTAACAATGTTCAAGTAGACGGTACACTGACATCAGACGATATTACATCAACTAATATCGCTGCTTCAGGTAACTTAACAGTTTCAGGAAACTTAACTGTTAATGGTACAACTACAACTGTAAACTCTACAACTACTTCAGTTGCAGACCCTGTATTTGAAATCGGTGATGATGCATCAGATGACAACCTAGACAGAGGTATCAAATTTAAGTGGCACAATGGTTCAGCTGCTAAAGTTGGTTTCTTTGGTATGGACGATTCAGATGGTAAGTTTAAGTTCATCCAAGATGCAACTGACTCTTCATCAGTATTCTCAGGTTCAGTCGGTAACGCAGTATTTGGTGGTTTAGAGGCATCAGGTCTTGCACTTTCAGGTTCAATCACATCATTAGACGGCGCTGCTCCAACAGCAGGTCAATTGATGATTGGTAATGGCTCTAACGGAGACATGGAACTTGCAGCTTTAACAGCTGGAGAAGGTGTTGACATCACTAATGCAGATGGTGCTATCACTATCGCAGGTGAGGATGCAACAGACTCAAATAAAGGTATTGCTTCATTCTCAGGTTCATATTTCACTGTAACTTCAGGTGATGTTGCTATCGACGATGCAACAACATCTGCAAAAGGTATTGCTTCTTACGATTCAAATAACTTTACAGTGAGTTCAGGAGCTGTAAGCATTACTGCTATCGACGGTGGAACATTTTAATAACACTTAGTCTATAACAGGAGTAGCAAATGGCAACAGTAATTCAATTCAAGAGGAGTTCAACTCAGAATTCTGTACCATCAACTAGTGATTTATCATTAGGTGAGATAGGTATTAATACCTATCACGGTAGAGTCTATACTGAGAAGGATGATGGTTCTGCTTCAATTGTTGAAGTAGGGTCAAATCCTGCAACTCTTACTGTTAACGATGCGTACTCTTTCCCAACTTCAGATGGTACTTCAGGTCAAGTCCTACAGACAGATGGTAGTGGAACAATAAGTTTCGCCGCTCAACCGTCTTCAGGGGTTGTAACTTTTACCTACTCTATTACATCAACTGGTACTTCAATTACAGGTGCAGATGATAATAGTAATACACTTTCATATTCCTCAGGAACAGAACAAGTGTATATTAACGGTGTTAAGTTAGTCTCAGGTTCTGACTATACTGCAACAAGTAGTACAGTTATTACACTTACTGAGAACGCCATTTCAGGTGACGTTGTAGAAGTAGTTGCAATCACAGAGGCTGCGAACTTAGTTCAAGGTTTCTTTACTGCAAATACTTTCACTGCAACAACATCTGATCAAGTTTTATCATCTAATGCAGTTGCAAACAAGGCTGTGAAGTATGTGATTACTGCCACTCATGCGAGTGCAGGAACACATGCCGCAGAAGTGTTATTGATCAATGATGGGTCGAATGCGTACTTCGTACAATACGGTGATACATATTCAAACGCATCATTGTTCTCATTGAGTTCAGACGTTAATTCAGGTAATATGAGACTTCTCATTACACCTGTTAACACTAATACAACAGTGGATACATTCCAAATTAGGATGTCATAGGAGGATATAAGAAATGGCTAAGACAAATGCTTTTAAAATTGCTGAGTTAATTCGTGTATTCTCATACGATACGTCAAATGATGAAATCGTTACTGCAAAGAAAACAAGAGATAAAAACTCAAAGAGAGGTAATTCAACAAGAACCTCTACAACTGAGTTTAGTCTCGACACCTTTGCAAAGACAGATTTCAGAGCTGCACGTTATATCGTCGCTATGTCACAAGGTAGTGACTTCCATTCAACAGAAGTTATGCTTGTCCACGATGGTAGTAGTGTAACAATGACTCAATATGGTACACTGAAGTCTAGTTCACTTGCAACTTTCGATGCAGATATCGACGGAAGTGATGTAAGATTGTTGGTAACACCAGCATCTTCATCTTCTACAGTTATCCAATTCGATAGGATTGTAGTTGACGCTTAATTAACAGTAAGCAATCTTTAGAGGGGGACACTACGTCCCCTTCTTTTTATCTGTACTTTTAAAAAAGTATAAATAGTACTATGGCGACAAAACAAAAATTATTATCGGATATTGGGCTTTCTACAAATGGTGATTTGATTGTCGATGGTAACACTACGATTGCAGGCAACCTCACTGTAAATGGAACAACAATTACAGTTAACTCAACAACTACATCAGTCGCAGACTCAATGCTTGAACTCGCAAATGCAAATACGAGTTCTGACACACTTGACATTGGTTTGTATGGTAATTATGATGATGGTTTATCAGATGGAGGTGCAAGTGAATACACAGGTTTATTCAGAGATGCATCAGATTCTACTTGGAAACTATTCGATGGTTTAGAGGTTGAACCAACTACAACAGTCAACACTTCAGGAACAGGATACGCAAAAGCAGCCTTAGAAGTAGGAGATTTGACTGCAACGACACTTAATGTAACGAATAGTATCACTGGTTCAAACATTGCATATCCAACAACAGATGGAACAAATGGTCAAGTTCTCACAACCAATGGTAGTGGTACACTATCATTTCAGGATGCAGGAACAGGATTAACTTCAGGAACTGCAACAACTACCTCGACATCAGAAACCGATTTAGATTCTTTCTCCGCTTCAACGTATCGATCTGTTAAATATACTATATCGATATCCGATTCTACTGCATCTGAATATCAGATGACTGAGATACATGTATTACATGATGGAAGTAATGCATTCTTCTCTCAGTTTGGTACCGTACTTGCAGGAGGAACTACGGAACTCGCTACATTCTCAGTTGCAATTGAAAGTGGTAATGTGAAACTAAAAATTTCACCTGCTTCAACCAATTCAACTGTATTTAAATATAAAAAAATTGAAATAGATGTTTGATTGAACGTCATACTTTCATAAATAAAAGTATAATAACCCACATTTTGACATAGGACACACGAAAAATGGCAACTAAAAACACATTTGTTATCGAATACGGTTTGACAGTTGGGTCTACGGAAATTATTAACAGTTCAGGTAAATTACAAGCAGCTGCAATCTCAGACTTAGACACCGACAACCTTTCAGAAGGGTCAAGTAATTTGTATTTTTCTACTTCAAGAGTAGACACACATCTCGCCGATAGTTCTGCATCAAAAACACTTGCAAACGTGCAAATTGATGGAGGTAGTATCTAATGGCAGGAGAAAAGAATTTCATAATCAAGAACGGACTTACGGTTGGTACAACCGAAGTCATTGATAGTTCAGGTAGTATCACTGCAAGTGCAGTAGGAACTGCTTTAGACGAAGCAATTGCAGATAAGATTGGTGGTATCATTCAAGGTTCAGGTTCAACAACTGTAACTTATGATGATACAAACGACACTATCACAATCTCATCAACTGGTAAAACTGAAGAAGAAATTCAAGATATCGTTGGTGCTCAGTTAGTAACTAACGGTTCACATACTAACATTACTGCATCTTACGATGATGCAGGAGACGGTGCAGTTGATTTATCAATTACTGACGCTGCTATCAGAGGAAAGATTTCAGTAACAGATTCAGGTGGAGATGGTTCACTTGCATACGATAACAGTACAGGTGTACTCACTTACACAGGGCCTAGTGCATCAGAAGTACAGGCACATATCACTGCTGGAACTGGTGTTGGAATCAGTTCAGGTGAAGTTAGTATCGGTCAGGCAGTTGGAACTTCAGATAAACCTTCATTCGCAGGTATAACACTTACTGCAGATTCAGACGTAACAGGTCATATCGTACCAAGTGCAGACAACACATACGACTTAGGTTCATCTTCATATACTTGGAGAGATGTGTATGTCGGGCCAGGGTCATTATATGTTAACGGTCAACAAGTAGTATCAGATAGTTCAGGAACAATCGTTGTTTCTGCTGATGCGAACCAAAATGTTAGTGTCCAAACATCAGGTTCAGGTGACGTTGAATTAGACCCAACAGGTTCAGGTAGTATCCAATTAAAAGGGCCGATCTCAGTACAGGCAGGTTCAAACGTTGCTTCATCAGATGGAAATGCAATCTCATTTTCAAACTCAATTGATGTAGATGCAATTGAGTCAAGAAGTGCAGATACAAACCTAGTTCTTACTGCAAACGGAACAGGTGTAGTTGCAGTTAATGATTCACTAACAGTCTCAGGTGACTTAACAGTTTCAGGAACTACAACAACTGTAAACTCAGAAACAATTAACCTTGCAGATAATATCATTGCATTAAACAGTAACTTCACTTCAGGTTCACCTACAGAAGATACAGGTATTAGTGTCACTAGAGGTGGTTCTACTGCTAAGACACTTCTTTGGGACGAAACAAATGACAAATGGACAGTAGGTTCAGAAACTTTTGTTGCAGGAACATTCGAAGGTAACCTAACTGGTAATGTAACTGGAACAGTTTCAGATGTGTCAAACCATGATACAGACGATGTTTCAGAAGGGTCATCCAACTTGTATTATACTGATACAAGAGCGAGAGCTGCAATTACTGTAACTGACGCTGGTGGAGATGGTTCACTTGCATACAGTGGTGGAACAATTACATACACAGGGCCAAGTGCTGCTGAAGTAAGAGCTCATATCACTGCAGGAACTGGTGTTTCAATCAGTTCAGGTGAAGTTGCAATCGGTCAGGCAGTATCAACATCATCAAACGTAGAATTTACACAAATTACTACAAACTACGCAAATAACAGTGGTGGTGTTGCAAGGAATGTGTATCAATCAACCTCTGCTCCAACTTCTTCAGATGGTGCAGTTGGTGATTTGTGGATTTTATACTCCTAATAAATAGGAGTATATTTTAGAGGATTAAAGGTAAATGGCATCAGGTAATCAAAGCGTAAAAACACCTACAGGTTGGAATGCAACTAGGGGTGCATGGGTAAAGACTCCCACAGCATGGAAAGCAGTTGATCAGATTTATATTAAGACACCTACAGGGTGGAATAATGCATCAGGTCAAGAAGCAACTCAAAATCCTTATCCTTACATTGCAAACAGTCAGACGCCTTATATTGCTAACGCACAACAACCTTATCCTTACATTGCAAACGCACAAACACCTTACATTGCAAACGCAAGACAACCTGCAGAATATCAGAATCCAGTAAATGCACAAGAACCTAATATAAGGAACGCACAAACACCTTTCACGTATCAGGCAACAGGTCGATCACCATTTACGTATCAACATAGGTCACCATTTACATATCAACATAGGTCACCATTTACGTATCAACACAGATCACCGTTTACCTATAACCATAGGTCTCCATTTACATATAGAAACCCTGTAAATGCACAACAACCTAATATAAGAAACGGACAAACACCATTTACGTATGATGCTAGATATCCTGCAAATGCTAGATATCCTGCAAACGGTCAAACACCATTTACGTATAATGCTAGATATCCTGCAAACGCAAGACAACCAGTTGCATTTAGGTCTCCTTTCACATATCGAGTACCTTATATTGCTAACGCAAGACAACCAGTTGCATTTAGATCACCGTTTACATATAGGGTGCCTTATATTGCAAACGCAAGACAACCTAGTTCTTCGCAACAACCGTATACATATCCTTTCCGTTTCTTAGCAGTTTACTTCTACGGTGGAGGAGGATGTTTCGCTGCTGGAACACAAGTTTGGATGGGTGACACTTCAATGACACCTATAGAAAACATCCAAGTGGGTGATGTGGTGTATTCACTTAATCTAGAAAGTAACGAACTGGAAAGAGTAAGTGTATCAAATGTCATGGAACCAAGAGAGTGTAAAGTTTATAAACTACAACTTACAGACGGTGGGTGGTTAAAAGTAACAGGTGGTCATCCATTCTATGTTGAAGATCAGGGATGGAAGGTTATTAATTTAGAAGATTGGAATAAAGAAGTAGAATTAGGACATGCCGATGACATGAAAGAAGTCAACGGAGAATTGCAGATCGGTGATGCAATTAAAGACATCAACAATGCAATTTTAAAACAAAATTTATCAGAGTCAATTATTGAATCTATAGAAGAAGCAGATGAAGAGATGGTTTATCACTTTGGTGTAGACAGTCCACATCATAACTTCTTTGCAAATAGTTTAATGGTTCATAATATTAGTACGAAATAATGAGAGGAATTAAGTAAGATGGCAACAGGTTTCCACAGACAATCGATGCAAGGTCAGGCTCGTGCCACGGTCAACAGCCAAGCACCGTTTACTTACAACGCAAGATATCCTGCGAATGCTCAACAGCCTGTAACTTATCAGTCTCCTTTCACATACAGTGCAAGGTACCCTGCTAACGCACAACAACCTGTGACTTATCAGTCACCTTTCACATATCGTGTTCCTTATATTGCGAATGCGAGACAACCTTTTACATATAGAGTGCCATTTACATATAGGGTTCCATATCGTGCAAATGCAAGACAACCGTTTACATATAACTATAGGTCACCATTTACATATAGAAATCCAGTAAATGCACAAGAACCTAATATTAGGAATGCACAAGAACCTAACATTAGAAATGGACAACAACCTACTATTAAGAATGCACAGGAACCTAACATTAGGGATGCACAACAACCGTATCCTTATATTGCAAACGCAAGACAACCTTCTACATATAATCACAGGTCGCCGTTTACATATAGAAATCCTTCGAACTCGCAGACACCGTTCACATATCAAAACAGACAACCTAGTACGTATGCGAGACAAGGTCAAACACCTTTCACATATCAGAACAGACAACCTGCAACGTATGCTAGACAAGGTAGAACTCCTGTCGCAAGATGGGATGGTGTATTGTCACAACAGTGGCCAGCAACACCGATTACATAGTAACTAAATACTAATAAATCACAGTTTATATTATGAGTAATTTTATTAAAATAGAATCCGTATCCCAAGCAAAAGAAGAACTAGCAGGTAAAACTGACTGGAAAGATACCTATTATCATTTTGGGTCACTTCAATTAGATCAAGAATACAAGGATAAAGAAACATACGCAATTCTTAAATATGTTTTTGAAGAAATTATACCCCCTATAAAAATTTTTAAATGGGGAGATTTTGAGAAAGAACGAAAAAGAGAAAAGTGGTCTTTGTTCAATGGACTAAAAAACGAATCACCATGTTATCATAAATTCTTACCAGTAGGATGGACTGAAAAACCTCGTCCCAATCATGAAAATCAAATTGCAGGTATGGATACAGTCGATACAAATGGTGAGTATATTGATTTAAGAGATCATGTCAATGAACAAGAATATGCATTATCCAAACGAGATTTAGAATCTTTAAACTCAATGTATTACCATAGTGCAAAGGCACATTGGTTAATACACAGTATACAAGAAGATGGTCTTTGGGCACCTATACAAGGACAAGTAATAGAATTAGTTAAAGATAGTAGATATCAACTAAGAATTCATCCAGGCTCTATACGTTCAGGTTGTTTTGAAGAGATGGGTGACCCTGATATGGAATTGTGTATTACAGATGCATACGACACCATCGATCAAGAACCCATTGGATTCGAAGATTTCATGGAGTATTGGAAAACCAAATTAAGTCTACGAGAAGACCTTGGACAAAGAATGGGTATGGGTGGACACTATAATGTGTCATTCACACTGATACAGGGTGCATTAGAATATAACAGTAACCTGATGAATGTGCAAGAGTTCAGACCAAAAATTTACAATTGGAATAAAAAGGTTCATAGTTTAAGTAAAGGTAAACCATTAAACATTTACATTGGTTACGATAGTAGACATGGTAACCTCGCAGAAGTATCTAAAATTTCTATTGAACAAAGTATTTTTAAAGATACAGGTGCAGGACATTTAATTAATGAAATAAGATACGAACCTGAAATAAAACTATTAGATGTATCAAAGATACCTGAATATACTAGAGAGTATGCAAATCAATCAACAGAGTTTACATACAGTAGGTTTTTAATTCCTTACTTAGAAAATTACGAGGGTTTTAGTATTTTCATAGATGATGATTTTATTTTTGAAAAAACTTTATTACCTATGTTCTATTATCTACATCCTGATGATGCAGTTGCATGTATTCAGTATCCTCAATATAAACATGATGAAACTAAGTTTAACGGAGAAGTGAACATAGACTATCCAAAAAAATTATGGTCTAGTATGATGATATTTAATAATGGTCATGAAGATTGTAAAAAACTTACACCTGAAACAGTGAACACTTGGACAGGTAAACAACTCCATCAGTTTGAATGGACTGATAAGATCAGTAAGATTCCTGAGAAATACATATTTGTAGAAGGATATGATGACCCTGATGTTAAGTGGGATTTCAGTGGTATCCATTATACTAGGGGAGGCCCTTGGGTAGAAGGTATGGATTGTGACCACATAAATAATTTAGACATCTATAAAAAATGGAGAGTACTTGCTTGACAAAAAGTCAATGACAGGTTATAATATGAAAGAGGTATTTAATAAATGAAAAGTGAATTAATATTTACAGAAGACGGTAATCTACAAATCACTAAACCTAATGGTTTGAGATACAGTTTTGACAATTGCGATGCACCTGACTTGGGTTTTGATTATGAAATGTTAGTGTACGCAGACTTAGAAATTAAGATTGTAAAATGGAAAGATGGTGTAGATTTTGAAAAACAAGATGCACTTCCCTTAACAGATGAAGAAAAGGATGCGATTGAACTATACATTGAAAACTCTGAACCACCTATCGGTTTTAATTTAAATCAACAACACAAACAAGAAATCAATAATATTTGTCATGAATTCATTAAAGAGGTTGTGCATAGATACGGTTTTGATGATTTGATTGAAGTTGTTTTTGCAGGTAGAGAAGGGTCTTCACATCCTAGAAGGTCAGCGGCCAGAAGAGTTGCAGAATATGCTGATGCAGTGTGGTGTTGTTATGTACAAATCGAAGATGAAATTAATAACACTAGAGAGGATTTCTTAAAGGAAGTAGATGACTACTGTGTTGTTATACCAACACCGTTACTTGCTCCTGACTCTTATATGGAAACGCAGGGAAATGGTCAAACAGGATGATGATCAATTAGAGGTCGTCTACTTAGACGAACCTTTTAAAATTTGCGAGTTGCCTTTAGATAAAGTTTATGTAATAGATAATTATTTAAGTGATGAACTTCATCACCACATAGACAACCTATTTACTAGAACATCAATTTGGTCTAAAACCAATCAAGTCGGTGGAGACAATCCTACAGGATTACCCATGCATTCTTTTTGGGGTGCAAGTTTTCTTCGTGGGGACAATCTTGAAGGAGATATTGATCGTTTAGATGCAGTCGTTCCGATTTGGTTTAATAGAAAACTTCAAACAGATTTTGAATTTGAGTGGGTTAGATTTCAGTATGCAGGTTTAAATTCTCAAACACATGGATGTCATGGAACTACACACTCAGATTGTGATGATCATGATGATTGGAACTTATCTTTTTTATATTATTATAACAGATTTTGGAACCCTAAATGGGGTGGTACATTAAGAATTTATGATTCACCACAACAGGGTCTTCAAGGAAGAAACGAACATATTAAAAACCATCAAATTGCAGAAGTGGAATTTGTACCAAATCGTTTAGTTTTATTTGATGGTAGAATACCTCATGGTGCAGATGCACCAAATGAAAGTGCAAGATACATGGATAGACGTTCCATAGTAATCAGAGGAGACGAGGTTAAATTAACAGACAGGAGGACGAAGTACAGTGCCGACGATAGAATTCCATTCATACGATACGGACACGGTTAAGAACTTTAGACCAGTTCTTGCGAAAACGGTTCAACCTGAGTGGTGGAAAACCCTCAAGGTTGGTATGGATGTACATGGAAAACGTATAACAACAGTACGTGCCTGTCCTGCAATGGATGACTGGTTAAAGATGGGATGGTATCTCGTTGCAAATAGAGATATGGAAGTTAACTGTGGTGTAGGAACAGATTCCGATTCAACAGAGTTCTATACTAAAGATAAGAACGATGGTTATGCATCACCTTCACATAATCATACACAAATGGGAAATGCATTTGAATACATGGGTACTCATGGCCCTGTCAATGATGCATTCAAAATGAGAAACCCTTGGAACATTGTTACACCTCCAGGCTATTCATGTTTCTACTTAGACCCCTTCTTATTTCAGAATCAATACTTTGCAACATGGCAAGGAATTATTGATACTGATACATTTAACAGTAACATGGATAATGCACAAATCATATTTTATCCAAAGGTACAGAAATCATTTACCATTAAGGAAGGTACACCACTATGTCAGGTTGTACCTTTCAAAAGAGAAGAATGGAATGCATCGTACATGCAGTTCGACCATCAAACATTTCAAGAGAATCGTTCTAGTGTGACAACTCACTTAGATGGTAAATATGCAAAATCTATGGATGAGTGGGGTCGACATAAGGGGTTGAGTGATGAAGAAAGAAATGTATCATTACAAATGGGTGCATATAGAAAAGGTGAATACTGGCAACCGAAGGGTAAGTTTTATAAAGAAGAATCACCACCACCTGAATGTCCTTTTCATAAAGTTGTAAGTGAAGAAACAGAAAATCAATTGGAGTTAGATTTAGATAATGGCAGTTAGATTATTATTTCCAAACTTTGTATTTGAGAAGGATTTATTAGACCCTGAACTAGATCAACGTAGAGGTGTCACTGAAGACTATCTTAAAATGTGCAGAGATGCAATGGATGGTATGAGAAAGAGAGACCCTGCTGGTAGACAAGTATCTAACCAATATACAGGATGGCAATCAGTAGATGGTTGTGAATCAAATCCTGCACTTAGTCAATTGATGAGAAAGATAGAACAACAATTTAAAGATGAGGTTTTACCGTTTCATCGTATAGACCAAACTAAGTGTACAGTAAATATAGGTAACTCATGGGCTAATATTAACGATTTTTCTGCATGGAATGCTCCACACTTACATAATGGTTGTTGGTATAGTGGTGTATTTTACGTTCATGCAGAGGGTGATGAAGGATGCATTTCATTAATAGATAAAGACACAAAGGTGGTTTCTGACCATCCTAATTCACCTAGGTTTAGAATGAGTCATAATATCGAACCAAGAAGTGGAAGGTTAATTCTGTTCCCAAGTGGTTTGATGCACATGGTTGAACCTAACATGAGTAACAAAGATCGTTATAGTATCTCATTTAATATGGAAGTAAAATACCATCATCCTGATGGAAGTAATTGTAGTAATTTTGACCACGACCCTGATGAATTTCTATTTGAAATAGACTCAGAGGGGAACCCAATCTTCTAAATAGTATGTATGGAAGTAACTGTAAACCCTGAATTTTTGTGGCACGTATTCATCACGGCTGTCGTTTTCCCACTTGGATTTTTAGTGAGGTCTGTTCTCGCAGAGCAGAAAAGAATCGATATACTTCTTAATAAAACAAGAGAAGAGATTGCAAAAGAGTATGTAACAAGGGAAGAGATAGAAGCAGACTTCCAAAGAATGATGAGTACGATAGAACGAATAGACGAAAAGATAGACAGATTACAGTCGAGAACTTACTTCCAAGATTAAAATTCGCATAAATAGTAGTAACACATTTAATTAATGGAATACTACTATGTCAGAACCAAATAGCAAATCAGCACTAAAAGAGTATATCAAGAGAAGGCTTGGTGCGCCTGTACTCGAAATAAACGTTGATGACGATCAATTCGACGATAGAATTGATGAAGCACTCCAATATTTCAGAGAGTATCACTATGATGGTTCAATCAAAACGTATCTAAAACATCAGATTACTAACACCAAGAAAACTGCAATGAAGACTAATGAGTCATTCACTGCAACACCTGCTGGTACACACGATTACACTAATGAAGTGTCAGAACATCAAAAGAATTACATCGTGTTACCTGAACATGTTCTTGCAGTGATTAACATATTCCCATTTAATGATAAACACAATATGAATATGTTTGATCTTAGGTATCAATTAAGATTGAATGATTTATGGGATTTAACGTCAACAAATATTTTATATTACGAACAAGTACAACAACACATCAATATGTTAGATCATATACTTGTCGGTAGAACACCAATTAGATATAACACTCACATGAATAGATTATATCTAGATATGGATTTAGATGCAATCAATGATGATGAGTATTTAATCATAGAATGTTATCGTAAATTAGACCCCTCAGACTTTACAGATATCTATAATGATATGTGGTTGAAACGATATGCAACTGCATTAGTTAAGTATCAATGGGGAGAAAATCTTTCTAAGTTCCAAGGTATACCACTGCCTGGCGGTGTGACACTTGACGGTTCACAAATGAAACAAGAAGCGCAAGAGGAGATACAGAGACTGGAAGAAGAATCAAGATTAAATTATGAAATGCCTGTGATGGATATGATAGGATAATTATGCCAACTAATGTATATTTTAACCATGCAGTCCAAACTGAACAACATCTTTACGAAGATTTAGTTGTTGAATCATTACGATTCTATGGACACGAATGTTTCTACTTACCTAGAGAAGTAGTCGAAGAGGACTCTATACTAGGAGAGGACATTCAATCAATCTATGGAGATGCATACAGTGTTGAAATGTATATTGAAAACACAGAAGGTTTCGAAGGAGAAGGAGACCTTTTCAGTAAGTTTGGTGTACAAGTAAGAGACCAAGCCACGTTTGTTTTATCTTTACGTTCATGGGAAAGGTTCATTTCCTTAGATAGTAACCTTGCAACGTCACTCAGACCAAATGAAGGTGATCTAATCTATTTTCCTATGTCAGGTTCATTATTTGAAATCAAGTTTGTAGAACACGAAAATCCTTTCTATCAAGTTGGTAAACTGTTTGTGTTTAAACTTCAATGTGAATTGTTTGAATATAGTGGAGAAGATTTCGATACTGGTAACACATTCATTGATCTTGTTGAAGATCAACAAGCATATTCAATTGAACTTACAATGGATGCAACAGGAACTGGAACATACTACGCAAATGAAAATGTTACACTTAATAGTGTCGTAGTAGGTGAAGTTGTATCGTGGGTTGCATCTACTAGAAAACTTACAATCAAAGATAACACTAGAACACTACAAGTTGGAGACACACTTGTAGGTGCAGACAATGGTGCATCATACGACATCTTAACAATTACAGATATCATGACTATGAGTAATGACCCTAACGCACAGAACAAAGAGTTTGAAGATAAAGACACATCTTACTTAGACTTTAGTGAAACGAATCCATTTGGAGAACCGTAATGTTTGGTACATATTTTTATAATGAGACTATCAAAAGATCAATTTCTATATTCGGTACTCTCTTTAATAACATCAAAGTTAAGAAAACAAAATCAGATGGTACTGTTTTAACAGAACAATTGGTACCTATTTCATACGGCCCTAAACAGAAGTTTTTACAGAGACTTGCAGAAGAACCTAATCTTTCTGATGGTAACAGGACTGCAATCTCTCTTCCACGTATGGCATTTCAACTAGCAGGTTTTGAATATGATGCAACTAGACAACAAAACAAAATTATCAGACATGGTAAATCAACACTAGAATCTGATGGAGTTAATAGAGGGTTTCAATATCAACCTGCACCATATAATCTAAACTTCTCACTAAGTGTTCTTGCAAAGAATGCTATAGATGCATTACAAATTGTAGAACAAATTCTACCATACTTTCAACCTGAATACACGGTCACTATGAAAATGATCGATGATATGTCTGACACTAGGGATGTTCCTATTGTTTTAAATTCAGTAAGTATGGATGATCAGTACGAAGGGACATTCGAAGAGAGAAGAGTTATTGAATATACACTAGACTTTACAATGAAGATATACTTCTTCGGCCCTGTAAGTACTGGTAAGATTATTACAAATGTTATTGAAAGAGATTATATCAATAGTGCAACAGGGTTATTTACAACGTCACAAATCAGTTCATCAGGTCTAGTAAAAGAAGTTAAACACTATGAACCTGCATTTGCAGAAGTATCTAACGCAGTTTCTAACTCAACAACTATTACTTTTTCAAGTGCAATAAATAGTAAGATAAGTGCATCAGATGAAGTTTTTGGAACAAACTTATCAACGAATCCAACTATTACATCGATTGCAACAGATAGATTATCAATGGTAGTGAGTAATGCAGTGACACTAGATGCAGACACTACATTGAAGTTTGTAGGTTCGGTTGACCCAACAGATACATTTGTTGTCGCAGAGACGGTAACATTTTATGATGATGGCGCACCATCTACATTCCAAGAAGACATAGATAGTGATGCAGTTTAATTATGACAGACAAAGTAGATCAACAACTCAATGATCTGTTAGATATTAGTTCTGATATTAAGGAAAAGACAGACTTAGTCAAACTTCCTGCAAGAACAGAGAATATCGAAACAGATTACAAATATGCCAGAGAGAATCTTTATAATCTCGTAGAGAGAGGACAAGATGCAATCGATGGTATCTTAGAACTATCCAAAGAAACGGAACATCCACGTGCATACGAAGTTGCAGGACAATTAATTAAAACAGTGGGTGAGACTGCAGAAAAACTTATTGATCTACAAAGTAAATTAAAGAAACTAGAAGGTGAAGATGCACCAAAGACACAACACAATCATCTATATGTGGGGTCAACATCTGACTTGCAGAAGTTTCTGAAAAAGAATAAAGACTAATGGTACAACCTAAGAATGAGGGTTATCTCGGTAATAACTTAATCAAACGTTCTGGCATCAACCACCAGTATACCGAAGAAGAATTAAAAGAGTACTTGAAGTGTACTAAAGACCCTTGTTATTTCATTCAATCTTACACTCAAATTATATCACTTGACGAAGGTTTAGTTCCTTTTGAACTTCGTGGATATCAAGAAAAATTAATCAATCATTATAATTCAAACAGATTTAATGTTGTTCTCGCATCACGTCAGAGTGGTAAATCAATTACATCTTGTGCATATCTATTATGGTATTTGTTGTTCAATCCTGAAGTTACAGTTGCTATACTTGCAAACAAAGGTGCAATTGCAAGGGAGATGATTGCACGTCTCGTTACTATGTTAGAGTCTGTTCCATTCTTTCTGCAGCCTGGAGTTAAGATTCTTAACAAAGGTTCGATAGAATTTGGTAATGATTCTAAAGTAGTCGCAGCCGCAACATCTTCTAGTTCGATTCGTGGTATGTCAATCAACTTACTATATCTCGATGAGTTTGCATTCGTAGAAGGTGCAGAAGAGTTCTATACTGCAACATATCCAGTGGTAACCTCAGGTAAAGACTCAAAGGTTATTATTACATCTACTGCAAATGGTGTGGGTAATATGTTCCATAAGATATATGAATCTGCAGTTCACGGACAATCAGAGTATAAACATTTTACAATTAATTGGTACGATGTGCCAGGCAGAGATGAAGAATGGAAGAAGATGACCATTGCAAATACCTCTGAGGCGCAATTTGAACAGGAATACGGTAATAGTTTCTTAGGGACAGGTGCAACCCTTATCAACGCAGATACGCTCTTAGGAATGCGAGCAAGAGACCATGAGTGGGGTAAAGACGGTGTAAAAGTCTATGAGTTACCTCAACCTGAGCATAACTATGTCTGTACAGTAGACGTGTCCTCAGGACGTGGTATGGACTATTCTACGTTCACCGTAGTCGATGTATCTGCGAAACCGTTCAGACAGGTGTTAACATATAGAGATAATATGATTTCATCGCTCTTGTTACCTGACATAATTAATAAATACGTAAGACCGTATAATGAAGCATTAGTTATTATAGAAAACAATGCAGAAGGTTCTACGGTTGCAACACAGTTGCATTTTGACATTGAATACCCTAACGTATTTGCACAGGGTCTTCAAAAGGCGTCTGATATTGGTATAACGATGAACAGACGTATAAAAAGAATTGGGTGTTCTACACTCAAAGAACTTTTAGAAGAAAACAGATTACTTCTATGTGATAGAGCAACTATTACAGAATTAATGACATTTGTTATTAAGGGTAATAGTTATGAGGCAGATAGAGGTTATAATGATGACACAGTGATGAATTTAGTTTTATTCAGTTGGTTTGTAACAACAGAACAATTTACATTTCTAACTGATCGTGCAGTAAAGGATTTATTGTACTCAGAACAACAAAAACTAATTGAAGATGATCTGTTACCCCCAGGCTTCTTCCATCAAGAGGATGAATCTAGTAATTCATTTGTAGATGTGAATGGAGATAGATGGTTTACAGACACATAATAGTAACGTTAAAAGTAATAAACTTATAAATAAAACAGTAAGAAAACTTTTTACATTAACAGGAGAAAAAGTATGGCATTTCAAGTATCACCAGGCGTACAGGTCTCAGAGATAGACCTTACAAATGTTGTACCTGCAGTTTCTTCCACGGTTGGAGGATTTGCTGGTACATTTCAATGGGGCCCTGTTGATGAAGTAGTAACAGTTTCAGATGCGAAAAGTTTAGTCGACATTTTCTACGAACCTGCAAATACAGATGCTTCAGCAGAAGACTTCTATTCAGCAGAATCGTTCCTGAAATATGGTTCAGCACTACGAGTTATCAGATTAAACAACTCAGGGTTGTATAACTCTAACTCAAGTGGTGGGACTCAACTTATCAAAAATGATACAGACTACCAAAATATTGCCAGAGATGGTGCATTGAGTGGGACTACAGGTCAATGGACTGCAAGATTTGCTGGTGCTTTAGGTAATTCACTTAAAGTTTCAGTATGTCCATCTGCAAATGCGTATTTCAACGCAGGTGTAGGTGCAGTTGCAGGAAATGAGGCTGAAGGTAACACATCAATTTCTGTTGGTGCAGGAGAAGGTGCTTCTTTCAATGTTAGAGATATCATTGAATTTGACCAAGTAGGTCATAATACACAGTACCGTATTACTGCAATCGCAACAGATTCATTAACTATCGAAGCAATAGGACAACCTACTGGAACAGGACTTACAGTTGCTGTTTCTGCGGCGACTAACGTCAATAGGTATTGGGAGTTCTACAACATTTTCAACAAAGCTCCAGCAAAGTCTGCATCTGCATTATCAGCAGGTGGTTCAGACGACGAAATACACGTAGTGGTTGTCGATGAGGATGGAACAATTTCAGGTACTGCTAACACAGTATTGGAATCGTATCCTTTTGTATCCCTTGCATCTGACTCAAAAGATTCAAATGGAAACTCTAATTATTACAGAGATGTAATCGAAAGAGATTCACAGTGGGTTTATTGGACAGCGCATACAACATCAACTCACACTACAGTTAACGAACATAGAACACATGTACAGTCAGCTACAACAGCATTCGGAAGACCTTCTGCAGTAAATAACTCATCATTGAGTTCAGGTTCAGATGGTACAGAACCAACTGCTGGGACTATCTACGGTGCATGGCAAGATCATTTTGAAGATGCATCTGCATCTGACATCTCGTTCTTGATCGTAGGTTCAACTAGAACAGACAACGGTGATAGTTTAGCAGATTGGACAACTATCATCAACCAAGGTATTCAACTTTGTGAAACAAGAAAGGATTGTATCCTTGTTGCATCACCAATGAAGAAAGACGTTTTGGGTACTGCAAACAGTGAAGCAAATCACTTTGCACCTACATCTGAAAATAACAGATTGAAAAACGTTATTGCAACAGTAGATACTGCAACAAGTTCATCATACGTTGTATTCGATTCAACTTGGGTTTATCAGTACGATAGATTCAATGACAGATATTGTTACATACCTGCAAACCCCCATACTGCAGGGATTATGGCACGATCTGACTTGTTAAGAGACCCATGGTACTCACCTGCAGGTTTCTCAAGAGGACAATACTTAGGTATTACAAAACTTGCTTTCAATCCAAGAAAATCATCTAGAGATGACCTTTATCGTGCAAGAGTTAACCCAGTGGTTACTTTCGCAGGACAAGGTACAGTTCTCTTCGGTGATAAAACAGGATTGTCAACAACAAGTGCATTCGACAGAATTAACGTCAGAAGACTCTTCATCGTATTGGAGAAAGCAATCGCAACTGCCGCTCAAGCACAACTCTTTGAATTCAATGATGCATTCACAAGAGCTCAGTTTAGAAGTGCAGTAGAACCTTTCCTAAGAGATGTGAAGAATAGAAGAGGTTTGGTAGACTTCTCAGTAGTTTGTGATGAAACAAACAACACAGATTCAGTTATCGATAGAAACGAATTTGTTTGTTCAATCTTCATCAAACCTGCTAAGTCAATTAACTTTGTAACATTAAACTTCGTCGCAACACGTTCAGGTGTTGAGTTTGAAGAAGTATACGGTGCAGTTTAAGGAGATTAGATAAATGGCAACAATAGACCAATTTAAAGCACAATTGATCGGTGGAGGCCCACGTGCTAACCGATTTAGAGTGTTCTTACCACGTGCTGGTAATAAGATCGAATTCCTGTGTAAAGCTGCACAAATTCCACCTGCAACAGTTGGAGTGGTACCTGTAAACTTTAGAGGTCACATTCTTAAACTCGCAGGGGACAGAACCTTCGAACCATGGAGTGTTACTATCATTAATGATGTAGAATTCTCTGCAAGAACAGCCTTAGAAGGTTGGCAACAAGAGATTCAAGCATTAGATAGTGGTGAAGGTGCAACTGACACAGATTACTTATTATCACGTGCATTTGTAGAACAACTTAATAAAGACGACTCAGTACTGGCGAGATACGAATTCTTTAACATGTTCCCTTCTAACATTGGTGCAATCGAACTTTCATACGAATCAGTCGATGCATTAGAAGAGTTCACAGTTGATTTTGAATTCTCTCACTGGGACAGAGTAGTCTAAAAACAGTGAAGAATACCCTTTTTAGGGTGTTATAAATATCAGTATGGAATTATTTGGGTTTGAAATAACTCGTAAAAAAGACGAGTTAAGGGCAACGGAGGTCAAAGGGCCTTCGTTTGTTCCACCTGTAGACGATGACGGAACACCAGTCATACAGTCACAGCCAGGCGGATTTATCACTGGTGGTGCGTATGGTTCGTATGTCGACATGGAAGGTGGTATCAAGAATGAGGCAGAACTCATTCGAAGATATCGTGAAGTGTCGTTAATACCTGAGTGTGATTCTGCAATCGAAGACATTATAAATGAGTGTATCACATCTGATTCGGCAGATAGGATTGTTTCACTCGATCTCAGAGATGTTAAACTCTCTGATAGTATCAAGACTAAGATACAAGACGAGTTTGCATACATCCTATCTTTAATGAAGTTCAATCAGAACTCTCATGAAATTTTCAGAAAGTGGTACGTTGACGGTAGAATTTATCTGCATAAGGTAGTGAATTCTAATCGTCAAAAGGCTGGTATTGTAGATTTACGTATCATTGACCCTTTAAAAATTAAAAAGGTACGTAACGTAGAGAAAGAAAAAGATAGAAAGGGTATTGAAAAGATTAAGAAGGTAGAAGAGTTCTACGTTTTTAATGATAAAGGTTTTGATAAAACAGGTGGTACAGAAGGTGCTACCTTAAAAATTGCACCTGAGGCAGTTACATATACAACCTCAGGTCTTTTAGATTACACTAAGAATGTTGTAATCGGATACCTTCACAAAGCATTGAAGACTGCAAATCAGTTATCAATGATGGAGGATGCACTTGTTATCTATAGAATATCAAGAGCACCTGAAAGAAGGATTTTCTACATTGATGTAGGTAACCTTCCAAAGGCAAAGGCAGAACAGTATCTTGCCGATGTTATGAACAAGTACAGAAACAAACTTGTTTATAATGCAGATACTGGTGAGATCAAGGATGATCGCAAACACATGTCGATGTTAGAGGATTTTTGGTTACCACGTAGAGAAGGTGGAAGAGGTACAGAGATAAGTACACTTCCAGGCGGACAGAATTTATCAGAGATTGAAGATATAGAATACTTCAAGAAGAAACTATATCAATCACTGAATGTCCCTAGAACTAGATTAGAAGCAGACAATGGTTTTAACATGGGTCGTGCATCTGAGATTTCTAGAGACGAATTGAAGTTTAATAAGTTTACTAATAGACTTCAAAAGAAATTTGCAAGAGTGTTCATAGATGTATTAAGAACACAACTTGTATTGAAGGATGTAGTCTCTGCAGAAGAGTTTGATGGTATCAAAGACTTCATGCAGTTTGATTTCGCAACTGACAACCACTTTACAGAGTTGAAGGATGCAGAAATCATAAGAGAAAGACTTGATACGTTGAGTCAGGCTCAAGAATACGTTGGTAAATATTATAGTCATGAGTATATACGTAAGTATATTCTCAGACAAACAGAAGACGAAATCGCAGTCCTCGACAAACAAATCGAGACCGAAAAGGCAGAGGGTGGTGACGAAGACGACGATGATTTCGGAGGATTTTAATAAATGAGTGATAATGCAAGAAAAGTTGTAGACCATATCGAAAAAGGTCAATGGAACGATGCAAAAGAAGCTGCCTTTGATGGTATCAAACAGAAGGCTGCTGACGCTGTTGACATGAAACGAGTTGAGAAACAAGTAGACTGGATGGACAATCCAACAACTGAAGGTGACGATTCCGAATGAAAACTTTCGCATCTATATCTAAAGAATTGAACGAAGCAAAGTTCAAGGCACCTAGAGGTGAAAAAGAGGTTAAGAGAGATATAGAAAAAGTCGGTGGGAAGAAGATAGAGATAGTCTATACCCAAGACAAAAAGGGTAAGATACATGTCTACCTGAACGGTGATGATTTCACTGGAGGTAACCCTTATAAAGACATGAAAACGGCAGAAAAAGAAACAAAAGACATGAAAAAAATCATGTTACAAATGTCGTATGACGGAATTAAAACTGGAGATTTACTAGATGAAATTAATATCAGAATTTAATGATTACGGTGTACAACCTGTAATCATCGAACAAAACGAAGATGGTAAGAAAGATTACTTCATCGAAGGTGTCTTCATGCAGTCAGAAATTAAGAACAGAAATGGACGTGTTTACCCTAAAGAAGTAATGCAGAAAGAGGTAAAACGTTATGTAAAAGAATTCGTTGAGAAAGATCGTGCATTCGGTGAGTTGGGACATCCTGACGGCCCTACGATTAATCTTGACAAAGTGTCGCACATGATCACTAAATTAGAAGAAGATGGTGATAACTATGTGGGACGTGCAAAGATTTTAAGTACACCAAATGGTAATATTGTTAAAAATCTTATCGATGATGGTGCAAAGTTGGGTGTTTCTTCTAGAGGTCTAGGTTCACTAGAACAAAAGGGAAACGCACAATACGTTAAAAGTGATTTCCAACTTGCAACTGCAGGTGATATCGTCGCAGACCCTTCTGCTCCTGAGGCCTTCGTAGAAGGTATTATGGAAGGTGTAGAATGGGTTATGGAAGGTGGTATCCTCAAAGCAGTTGAAATTGAGTCAATTAGAGATGAATTCAGGTCTGCTAAGCTCAATAAGTTGGAAGAAGTTAAATTAAATGCATGGAAAAGGTTTGTTAAAAACCTTTAACATATAAATAAAAAAGGAAAAACTCAAACAGGAGAAACAAATGGCAGAGTTAGATAAAAACCTAGAAACAGTTGAAGAAACTGTTGAGGCTATTGAAGAAGGTCAACAACCTGATTCAAAGGCAGAAAAGGGTGACAAAGCGCCTGTAAAACAAGGTTCATCTGACGCCGCTTCAATTGAAAGTGGTAAAGGTGAAGTCGTCAAACCTGAAGAAAATCCTGTTGACAAAGCAGTTGCATCTGTGAAGTCCGCTGAAAAAACTAAAGAAGTAAGTGGTGACGCTCAACAAAAAGGTGAGGGTAAACCTGATGCACAACCTAAATTGAAAAAAGTTTCAGAGGGCGAAGATTCTGAGAAGGACTCACCATCTAAGATGGAAACAATTAAGGCAATGGTCAACGCAATGAAGGGTATGGATAAAGAAAAACTTCAGGCAATGTACTCTAAAGTCAAAGATGACGAAGAGGAAGTTGACGAGTCCTTAACAAAGGCAGAAATCGCTCGAAGCATCGTTGAACTTATGAAAAAGAAAGACGATGAGGATGTTAAAAAAGTTATGTCTGAAATGGAATCAGATGAAGACGAAGTCGAAGACGAAGATGACGAGGAAGAAAAAGTAGATGAAGAAACATCTGCTGAACTCGAATCTGAGTTGGTTGAGATGGAAATAGATGACGACCTATCAGCTATCTCTGAAGCATTAGACTTATCAGAAGAAAATACTGAAAAGGCTAAAACAATCTTCAAAGCTGCAGTGTCTTCTAAAGTATCTGAAATCAAGACAGAACTTGAAGAACAATTCAAAGAACAATTAAAAACCTCGACAGAAGAAGTCAAGTCAGACCTCGCAGAAGCGGTGGACAAGTACATGACTTATTGTGCAGAAGAGTGGACGAAAGAAAACGAACTTGCAATCGAAAGAGGTTTGAGATCAGAAATGACCGAAAACTTTATCGAAGGTCTTAAAACATTATTCGTAGAGCACTACGTTGATGTACCTGAAGACAAGTATGACGTTATTGATGAACTCGCAAATCGTCTCGACGAGATGGAAGCTAAACTTGACAGTGAAGTGTCCAAGAATATGGAAGTCACTGAAGAGTTAGATTCACTCAAGAGAAGTAACGTGATCAGAGAAGCCTGCAAAGACTTAACTGAATCACAAACAGAGAAGATGGTTTCACTATCAAATGGTGTAGACTTCCAAGACATTGAAGATTTCCAAGAGAAAGTTTCAGAGTTGAAAGAAGCATACTTCCCAGTTGAAGGTGAGACAATTGCAGAAGAAACTGTTGTTGAAGAAGGAACAGGTGAATTATCAGAAGATAAAGAACCAGTTCTTGACCCAACAATGTCTAAGTATACTTCTGCATTATCAAAACTAAAACCATTAGGTTAATTTAAAGGGGAAAACTTAAAATGTTTTTATCAGAAAACTTACAAGAAAAGTGGCAACCGATTCTAGAACACTCCGATCTTCCTAAGATCGAAGATAACTACAAGCGTGCTGTTACTGCAGTTATTCTTGAAAACCAAGAGAAAGCTCTTAACGAAGACAGAGTTACTCTTGAAGAAGCTGCACCTTTAAATGCTACTGGTAGTTCTGCAATTTCTAACTGGGATCCAATTTTGATCTCATTAGTACGTAGAGCTATGCCAAATCTCGTTGCTTACGACATTTGTGGTGTTCAACCAATGACAGGCCCAACAGGGTTAATTTTCGCAATGAAGGCTAGATATAATGACTATCCTTCAGGTGCTAGAGAAGCACAATCAGAAGCATTAGGTATCAACGAACCTAGAACTGGAAACTCCGCTACAAACGGCCCTAACAGTTCAGCAGGTGTTGACGCTGACCCATCAGGCGACCCATTCGCAGGTGGATATGCAACTGATACAGTAGGCGGAATGTCAACTGCAACTGCAGAAGCTTTAGGTGATTCATCATCTAACGCATTTAACGAAATGTCTTTCACAATTGAAAAGGCAACTGTTACTGCAAAATCCAGAGCATTAAAAGCCGAGTACACACTCGAACTTGCACAAGACTTAAAAGCAATCCACGGTCTTGACGCAGAATCAGAACTTGCAAACATTCTATCATCAGAAATCCTTGCAGAAATCAACAGAGAAGTTGTTAGAGAAGTTAATCTTCAAGCTAAAACAGGTGCTGCTTTAACAGCATCTGCAGGTACTTTCAACCTTGACGTAGATGCAAACGGTAGATGGTCAGTAGAGAAGTTCAAAGGATTGTTATTCCAAATCGAAAGAGAATCAAACGTGATCGCTAAAGAATCAAGAAGAGGTAAAGGTAACTTTATCCTTTGTTCTTCAGACGTAGCGTCTGCTCTTTCAATGGCAGGTGTATTAGATTACGCTCCTGCATTGTCAACTAACTTAAACGTTGATGACACTGGTAATACTTTTGCTGGTGTTCTTAACGGTAGAGTTAAAGTCTACATCGACCCTTATGCTGGTGTTGACTACTTAACAGTTGGTTACAGAGGGTCTAACCCTTACGATGCTGGTCTATTCTATTGCCCATACGTTCCATTACAAATGGTTCGTGCCGTTGGTGAGAATACATTCCAACCAAAAATCGGATTCAAAACAAGATACGGAATGGTATCTAACCCATTCGTAGGTTCAACACCTGCAAATGGTCTTGCATCTGATGGTTCAAACTTCTACTACAGAAAGTTCGCAGTTTCAAACATTCTGTAAACCAAAGTTTAAGAACTTTAAAAAGGGTCTCTTTGAGACCCTTTTTTTTACCTAAATATAAAGTAACAATTTTTATAGGTATACAATATGAGTGAATATGCAAAAACAGTGAAAGTGTTAGAAGGCCCATGGGAAAAAAGTGCATTCCCTGATGGAGTCGAAACGACAGATGTAATTAGTAGGACTATCGCTACACGATACGTTAGAGATGGATATCTTTGCGAAGAGACAGTTCAGAGAGAGTATCGTAACGGAGATTACTATGACACTAAAACGTCTAAAAGGATTATCAAACTAAATGGCTGAAACAACAATAAACAAATCAATTCTGAATAAGAATAATTTTAGACTTCTTATAGATAAAGTTCCTACAGTGGAATACTATATACAGTCTTGCAATATCCCAGGCTTATCATTTACTGAAACAACGTCTGCAACAGGAATTGGTTTGGATGCATTCTTCCCAGGCGATAAAGTGTCATTTGAGACACTAGACTGTACGTTCTTAGTGGATGAAGATTTAGAAAACTTTAAAGAAATCTTTGATTGGATGGATGCGATTGTTCCTGTATCAGACCCCTCATCGTATGAGGCATATGTAGATTCAGTTAAAACAGGTTCAGGTACTTACAGTGCAGTAGATAATGATATGAATCAGTATTCAGACATTACACTAGTAATGAACACTAACAAAAACGTTCCAAATAGATTTATTAGATTCCATGATGCATTCCCAATATCAATCAGTGGTATTGAATTGCAATCAGGGGCAGAGTCAGAGGCAGTAACCTGTAACGTATCATTTAGATTTTCATACTACGAGATAAAAAACACCTCGTAAAATCCCCATAAATATGGTATAATAGTAGAAAATACTACTATTGGATTATTATGACATTAGATGAATTGAAATTAGAATGGTCTAAAGACTGTGAGATTGATGATATTGAACTCGACAAATCATCATTAGAAGTTCCCAAACTACACGCTAAATACTCCGAATTATTAACTGACAGCATTGTTTCCTATAAAGGTAAACAGTTGGAGTATAAACTGCTCTTAAAAGACAAATGGCTGTGGTTTAACGGTAAAATGGACGGTGATCGTATCAAACAACTAGGATGGTCAGATGACCCATTCGATGGTCTTAAAATCATGAAGAACGATATCAATATCTTTTTAGATGCAGACCCTGACATAATGAAGATAAGAACACAACTGGATTACCTCCAAGAGAAGATTGATTTCATAAAAAGATGTATGGATAATATCACATGGAGACATCAAACAATTAAGAACACTATTGAGTGGCGTAAATTTATGAGTGGTATGTAATGTTATTAGAAAGTTATTGTTGTTATATTTCAGAGTTTTTTTCTGATACTGAAGTTCAAGAGATACACAGACAGTCAGATTCATTACCATGGGAAAAGGGTAGAGTTGGTTTTGCAGAAGGTGACCCTGATCAATTGGATGAGGACTTCAATGTAAGAAGTGAAATCAGACAATCTGAAGTTAAATGGTTTGATGAAAGACAACCATTATCCAAAGACCTACTTGAAAAAATACACGAAGGTGTAGGTGAAGTTGCACGAAGAAACAATTGGTCATCGTGGGAATATGATTACTTAGAACCATTACAATACACTGTATATAAACATAGACCTGATGCACCAGTTACAGGAGACTTCTATACATGGCATACAGATGCAGGTTCAGATGCATATAAGAATGGTAGTCAAAGAAAACTTAGTTTCACATTACAATTATCCCATCCTGATGAATATGAGGGTGGTCATTTTGAGTGGTTAGAACCACAACACACTTTTGATAATCTTAGACACAATGAAGATATCATTAGAATCGAAGATATAAAAAGAAGAGCTCCATTCTCTGCACAAGAGAAAGGTAGTCTAATTGTATTCCCTTCCTTTGTACACCATCAAGTAACACCAGTTATAAGAGGTACAAGGATATCACTAGTAGGATGGTTAGTCGGTAAACCATACATCTAATGGAAAAAGTTACTGTACGTAAAGTTGATGAAGTCTTCATGCAAGTCAATTGCGACGATTCACTTGCACGTGATTTGTATGACTTCTTTTCCTTTACTGTACCTAATGCAAAGTTCATGCCTTCCTATCGAAATAAATTTTGGGACGGTAAAGTCAGACTCTTCTCTCTGAAGACTAAAAAGATTTATATCGGACTATTACCATACGTTGATGAGTTCTGTAGAGAACGTGGATTTGAGTTTGGTGGTATTGAAGATGTTATAGGTGAAAAGACACTCCTTACAGATGAGGATGTTGATTTCTTTATTAACGGTGATGACCTAATTCCAGGCTTGGGTCTTCCCTTTGAACCACGTGATTATCAAATAGATGCATTTAAAACTGCAGTGCAATATGGTAGACAACTTCTACTATCACCAACTGCAAGTGGTAAATCTCTAATCATTTATATGTTGTGTAGGTGGTTTGAAGGGGAAATGTCCTTACCTAACTGTAAGACCGTTATAATCGTTCCTACAACGTCTCTAGTAGAACAGATGAGTAAAGACTTCGAAGACTATGGATACAAAGAAAAGGTCTGTAAGATATATCATGGACAAGAAGTGTTTGATGCACCTATTACCATTACCACATGGCAGAGTTTTTCTAAAGCACCTAAAGAAACATTACAGTCATTCGATGTAGTCATCGGAGACGAAGCACACTTATTCAAAGCACAAACACTGAAGAGTATACTAGAGAAGATGTCTTCCACTGGTTTCCGTATAGGTACTACAGGTACACTTGATGGAAGTGAAGTTCATAGATTACAACTCGAAGGATTATTCGGGCCAGTTAAAAAAGTAATATCGTCATACCAACTCATGGAAGAAGGTACGATTGCAAATATTAATATAGATTGTGTCATACTTCGTCATACTAAACAGAAGAAGATGACATATCAAGAAGAGATGGATTATCTCGTAAGTCATCAAGGACGTAATCAGTTCATTACTAATTTAGTTGCATCCCTAAAGGGCAACACACTAGTGTTGTTTCAATATGTAGAGAAACATGGTGAAGTCTTATATCCCATGTTAGATGGCAGAGTACAAGACTTACACTATGTGTATGGTGGAACTGATACTGAAAGTAGAGAAAAGGTTAGAGAGATTGTTGAGAAGTCTAAGAATAGTGTCATACTAGCATCATACGGAACTTTCTCTACAGGAGTTAATATCAAACGAATCGACAACATTGTATTCGCATCACCATCCAAGTCACGTATCAGAAACCTACAGTCTATTGGTAGAGGATTGCGTAAAACGGAAGGTAAAGATAAAATGAGATTGTTTGATATATCAGATGATCTACAAAACGAAAATTATACACTTAACCACCTTAAAGATCGAATAAATATATACAACGAGGAAAATTTTCCGTATGAAATACAAGAGTTCGATTTAAAAGATGGCTAGTCCTAAGGATTTACATTTGGTACCTAATCAATACGAAGTAATCAGACTTGACACAGGTCAAGAGATTATGGGTATGACTAGACGATTGGAAGGTCAGACCGAGGTCACATTACCTATGATGTGTCACCTCTCTGCAACTATGAAAGGTAGAACTATTGCAACCTTCTATCCTTACTCACCTTTATCATCAGACACTACGGTGACAATACCTGATGATATGATCTTACATAGGAACACACTTAATAAACAAATAGTTCCATTCTATGACAACGCATCATCTAAGTGGTTGAACATGGTAGAGACTGGAACTATTCCACTAGATAATAATTTACCAATCGGTGACCAAGTAGATGTCAGGTCACAATTAGATGACTTGGTAAAAAGAATGATGGACATGCAAAGACATCCTGAAGAAGCAGACCTAGAATGGTTAGAGGCTATGCAAGAGGAACTGGATTTGGAACGTGACGAATACGAAGATTTCTTTTCTGCAAGACCACCTAAAGACAAGAAGAAAATCCACTAATGGAAATTTTTTTACTTGCAACTCTAATGATGTTGCCTATAATCACAGGCGCATATACTTTCTATAAATCATACAAAGTTTGTCCATAAAATAATTTTCAAAAATATATCTGTTAGAAATAAAAGTTTTATAAATATCCACGTGTATAACGTGCAGTTATATCACATTATCAATGGAGTTAATAAAACAATATGACTGAATTGGTCAAAAAATTAGTACGTGATGCCGAGCATGGAATTCGTGGTACTACTGAAGCTGACTTTTTAGAGGCACTTGAACTAGTGACTCTCGTTTTAGTATTCGTGACTTGCACATTCGCCATTGCACCTATCGTTTAGGAGAACAAATGAAAAAACAAATTTTTGCACTTATAGTTACTCTTGGGTTTGTAACAAATGCATACGCAGATGACTGGAGAATGAGAAAATTTGACTTAGATTCAGATGGGTTCGTCGTCCCTAGTGAATTATCACAAATGGGTTGTGTCGTTAAGCCTGGGCTTTTTAAGCATGCTGACAAAAACAAAGATGGTAAACTATCTAAGAAAGAACTTAGAAAGTCATCAGAGTATATGATCAGAAACAGGTGTCCAAAAAAATCTGACTGATGTCACAGTTATCTCTACCTCTAAATAAACCTAGAGATGCATCACCTGAAGAGGTTAAAGAGTGGGAAAGGACAGACTTCTTTCGCAGTGGAAAACCTGACCCACTCATGTATTTCGTCGTCATACCAACGTTAATACAGTTGACGATGTTTGGTGGGATGTTAGGAATCTTTTGGTTACTATCCCCATCCTATGCAGGATAATCTCTTTATATAAGCATCCCCTGTGGGACATAATTAGTATATCATATTTTTATGAATGTACAAGGGACTTTTTTAATTTTTTTTATATAAATATAGAGTGGATGAACTACAGAAAATTATACAAAGAATAGAAACCTTAGAGAAGGATTCTCATCCTCCTATAGGTCTTTGTGAATTTGATGGGTTCAAAGAGTTGTTAGAACGACTGGAGAAGATAGAATATGCCCTATTCGAAAGAGGTATTGGAGAGGTTCGAACAAGTAACGAACAATCCTAAATCATTCAACGTTGGGAGATTTGACCCCAACGACCCCAATGTCGCAACTGGAATGGCTGGTGCTCCTGCATGTGGAGACGTAATGCGACTTCAATTAAAACTAGATATCGATGACAGAATCGAGGATGTTGTATTTAAAACATACGGATGTGGTTCTGCAATCGCAAGTTCTTCTATGTTTGTGGATATGTTAAAAGGTAAAACAATAGAAGAAGCAAAACTAGTTAAAGATAAAGACATTGCAGATGCATTAGATTTACCACCTATTAAGATTCACTGTTCAGTCCTTGCAGAGGAAAGTATCCATAAAGCAATAGAGGACTGGGAACAAAAGACTGCACATAGGAAACATAATCTCTATCCTGAAAACGGACTATGATAGAAGTTACAAATGAGGCGATTACTCAAATCCTATCGTTGCAACAAAGGGATGGATTTAACCACATCAGAGTTGGTGTTACTGGTGGGGGTTGTGCTGGTTTTGAATACATCTTTGATAGCTCTATGGTTCCTGATGCACATGATACCATCGTAGATTATGGAAAATTCTCTATACTAATCGACCAAGATAGTGTACCATATATAGAAGGTATGACACTAGACTTTGTAATAGAAGGACTCAATTCCTTTTTTAAATTTATAAATCCTAAAGAAACTGCATCATGTGGATGTGGTGTGTCTGTAAATTTCACTGTTTAATAAATATATAAAACCCCCTTGTAGAATCAGGGGTTTTCGTGTATTATATACGTATGACTACTAAAAAAGACCCTAAAAAGGCAGAACACTATGTTAACAACAAAGAGTTCACTCAAGCAGTCTCCGATTTTAATCAAGCGGTTAAACTCGCAGAATCAAAGGGGAAAACCCCACCAAGGATGACCGAGTACATAGGAGAGTGTATCTATAAGATCGCAACTCGACTATCTACACGTCCAAACTTTATCAATTATACTTACAGGGATGAAATGATCTGTGATGCAATTGAAAATTGTATTCAGTATATTGGTAACTTTAATCAAGAAAAATCAAATAATGCATTCGCATACGTCACTCAAATCTGTTATTATGCATTCCTAAGACGAATTCAAAAGGAGAAGAAACAGGTATTCATAAAACAACAGGCGATTGATGCAACGAATGTGACCATGGATGCTTTCGAAACGATTGATGGAGTCTATGACCCAAGTTTAACCAATACCAACGTAGAGTGGATGCAAGAGAACATGAATCGTGTTGAATACGAACCAAGGAAATCAAAACGAACAAACAAAAAGAAAACATCAACATTAGATAAATTTACAGAATGAAATTTGCGATACTGAACGATACCCATTGTGGTGTCAGAGGTGACATGATTGAAATGGCCAAATATCAAGGTCGTTTTTATAATGAAGTGTTCTTTCCATATTTGGATGAACATGATATTAAACACATTGTCCACCTAGGAGATTACTTTGATAGAAGAAAGTATATTAACTTTGCATCTATGAAGGCAAATCTAGATCACTTTATAGAACCTATGAATGAACGTGGGATTACTATGGATTTGATTCTAGGTAACCATGACACCTATTATAAGAATACCAATGATGTTAATGCACCTGAGTTGTTGTTATACAATCAACCAAACGTTAACGTTATTTCTGAACCTATTGTAAAGGATTTTGATGGGTTTAATGTTGCACTGGTTCCATGGATTAATCCTGAGAACTATGCAGACTCAGTTGAATTCTTAATGAACGCAAATGCAGAATGGTGTATGGGACACTTCGAATTTGAAGGTGCATTGATGATGCCAGGCATGACGTGTCAACATGGACTTGACCATTCTTATGTAAAACGATTCGAGAAAGTTTTAAGTGGACACTTCCATCAAAAATCTGAATTCGCAAATATCAGATACCTAGGGTCTCAGATGCAATTCACTTGGTCTGACTATGGTGATGGTAAACACTTTCATATCTTTGATACTGAAACACGTGATCTACTTCCTGTACACAATCCTATTACAATGTTTGAAAAGGCATTCTATGATGATACAAAGGAAACATTTGAAACAATATCAAATGCAGATTACTCAAAATACACTGGTAAGTTTACTAAGATTGTAGTTGTCAATAAAGACAATCCTTATTGGTTTGATACATTCTTAGACAAAATACATGCAGTAAGTCCTCTTCATGTTTCAGTTGTTGACGATAATAAACACATGGACTTTATGGATGATGAAGATATGGGTGACGTTGAAGACACTCTAACCATCCTCACAAAGTACATAGAAGGTCTCGACATTCAAGGGAAGAAAAAACCTCTTACAGATTTGATGACCTCATTATATAATGAAGCCCTTGATGAACATAACTATCTATGATAAATTTTCGAAAAGTAAGATACAAAAATTTACTGAGCTCAGGTAACAAGTTTACTGAAATACAACTAGACTCACATCAAACAACATTAATCTTGGGAGAGAATGGTGCAGGGAAGTCTACCCTATTAGATGCACTTTGTTTTGGACTCTATGGTAAAGGGTTCCGTAATCTCAAGAAAGACCTTCTTATCAATTCTATCAATGGACGTGACCTTGTAGTTGAGGTTGAGTTTGATATTGGTAAGAAACGATACAAAGTACTCCGTGGTGCGAAACCAAATAAGTTTGAATTGTACATGAATGATGTACTTATCAATCAAGATGCAACCATGAGAGACTATCAAGAACACCTAGAAAAGAACGTACTCAAAATGAGTTACCGTTCCTTTACTCAAGTCGCAATACTAGGTTCTGCAAACTTTACACCTTTCATGCAGTTAAAGGCAGTTGAAAGACGTAAACTTGTAGAAGACTTGTTGGATATCTCTATCTTTACAACTATGTCTGACATACTAAAGAAAAAGATTTCTGACCACAAGATTGAAGTGAATGACAATAATCATGAAATTGAAATATTAGAAGAACGTATCAACGGACTTAATAATCAACTCAATGCACTTCGTGAAAATCGTGAAAAGAAAATCAAACAGTATGAATCCACCGTTGATGAAACACAAAATAACATCGATAAACTTTTAGGAGAAGTGGATGAAAAGACGAAAGATGTGGTGGAGAAAAAATCCACCATCAAGGATAAAGACCCTCAAGGCGATAGACTCAAACAAGCAACAGAATTGGAGAGACAGTTGCAAGAGGCTCGTAGAAAGGCAATTAAAGATGTCGAATTCTATGAGGAAAATGATGACTGTCCAACGTGTAAACAGGGGTTAGATCAAGAACACAAGGAGAAACACATTGCAGAACGCAAGGCGAAGGCAGATGAGATCAACCATGCAATTGCATCAATCGAGGAGACGATTAATTCAGCACAATCAAGACTCGACGAAATCTCACAGGTACAGGATAGTATCGAAAAGGTACAAAAGGATATCGGACTTCTTCAATCGGAAGTGGTTTCAAACCAAAAATTTATTAAGAAGATTCAAGGAGAGATTACTAAACTTGAGGAAGAACAAACAGGGAACAATAATGTACAAGATGAAATAGAAACTGAAGAAGATTCTTTAGACATCCTACACAGAAAGAAAGAGAATTTAGTAGAACAGAAACACTATCATGATATTGCAGTGACACTTCTACGTGATCAAGGTGTAAGACAAAAGATTATCAAACAGTACGTTCCAATCATGAACAAACTGATTAACAAGTATCTTGCACAATTAGAATTCTATGTTGGTTTTGAATTAAACGAATCATTTGAAGAAACCATCAAGTCTAGGTTCAGGGATGTATTCAAATACGATAACTTCTCACAGGGTGAAAAGATGAGGATTGACTTATCATTACTATTCACTTGGAGAGCTGTTGCACGTATGAAGAACTCAGTGAACACTAATCTATTGATATTAGACGAAGTTTTTGATAGTTCACTTGACACTAATGGAACAGATGATTTCTTAAAACTTCTAAACACCTTGACAGAGAAGACTAATGCATTTATTATTAGTCATAAAGGTGATGTATTATATGACAAGTTTGAGAATGTGATTCGTTTTGAGAAACATAAAAACTTCTCTCGCATCGCAGAATAGATAAATAGTAGTATGAAAAGTTTTTCAGAATTCTCAGGTATTAAAAGGACGACTCCGAAAGTAATTTCAGAGTTGACCGTGTCACCTGATTATCAACGAAAAGGTGTATTCAATCCCTATTATATTTTAGATACTAAGATGGAACCCATCACTAATATAGTGGGTGATGGTGAAATCAAATTC
>Ga0181575_10000012_pt1 | contig 163737 bp, 202 predicted proteins | sample 101ome_23_FD_145599 | JGI IMG/M metagenome (GOLD analysis project Ga0181575, IMG submission 145599) | Coastal salt marsh microbial communities from the Groves Creek Marsh, Skidaway Island, Georgia - 101411CT metaG (spades assembly) | ecosystem: Environmental > Aquatic > Marine > Intertidal... | reverse complement strand
ATTCTTTAAAACCTTTCATTAGCAATTCCACCTTCTCAGAGACATAGCCTTACGAGTCGGCCGGCCTTTTTCATCTTTCATTGGTCCTTTCATTCCGCTCATACGAGCGCAAAATGACTTACGTCGCTTGGCCGCTTTTCCATTAGGATCTAATTTACTTGGTGGTGTTGTCACTGCGGTCTTAACACCAGCTGCCTTCGCACCTTTTCGAGTCAAACCAGCACCATCTTCGGTTGGTCGCTTATGTCCTTTAGCGTCATCACCTCTTTTATTAGGCTTGTCATCTTCAATAATATTCGCAAGCTCAGAGTTGATCGCTTGGAATGTTTCTTGCTCACTGCCCCATTGACGATATGTTAAATATTTTTCTTTTAACTCAGTTAAATCTACGCCATACTTTACACTTTTCTTTGCGAGATTCTGTTCTACTTTCATCGTAATATTTTCGTTCTGTATAACTTCATATACAGACTCAATCACTGAGAGCATCTCATATGATTCATTTCGATTCGATCGAGCTTTCTTTACTCGCTCCATTTCTGCCTTTTTAACTTTTGGCAGCATACGCTTAGCTAAACGACCGATTAGCGCCTTTTTCTTTTCTAATTTTTTGTCAACTTGCATCCGGCCGGCCAGAGGTAAACTCTTATAGTTTTTGCCTTGTTGTCCTGCGACTCGAGCTCGAATAAGTTCACGTGCTTTCTTTTGTGATCGGCGTTGAAGTTTATCAGGAGCAGCAATCTTATACTTTGCTCTGCGTCTACCTAACTTAATCTTAGACTTAATACGCTTCATCATAGCCTTACGCTTTAATCGTTGTTGAAGATTAAGAGCTTCATCGAGCGTGAGATCTTCTGTAATCCCAGCGGCCTCTCTAATTTTATCATACATTTCTTTTGCCTCTTTGCCCCGTTGCAATTTTGCTGGGAGTCCTTTCTTAAATTCTTCAAACTTACCTGACTGAGCAAGCCCACGCAATTTAGATGCACTCATGCCTGATACATCGTCAGCATCTGGATCGCGATCACCAGCAGACTGTACATCTAGTTTTTCGTAAGCATAATCTTTGCCATTATATTTTTTAAGTAGAGTCTCGAATTCACCTACACGATCAGAACCACCAATGACGATGACTTCGTCGTATTGATTATCGAGTTCTTTTAATACTTCAATGATTGTGCGTGCAGTTGTTCGCTTGACAATTTTACCAAATGCTTTTGTAGAAAATCGAACTTTATCGTCATACGAAAGTGGATTCTTTTTCTTGTCTTGCGAGTGTGACAAATATAGGGCAGGAGTCGCTCGCTCTTTACGAGCAACTGATTGGATCTTGTTAACAAGTTTTTGATGGCCAACGGTAGGCGGATTCATCCGACCGAACGCCAGTACAATTTTTTTCATAGAGGATTGCCTTAGCCTAACTCTTGTTGTTAAATTAATATTGTATATTTATAATTTCTTGAAACCCACGCGTCATAGGTCCATTTGTAGCAGATGCCGTGTGCCATATTGTTGATTCTCTAATATATCCGACACCAACTATAGGATCCATCATGCATGTTTTTACTTGTGTGCCGCCGAAAGTATTTTGCATCCAATAGCAATCTATATATCCTTTAACACCTTTTTCTTTTATTTCTTCTAATAATATTTTGGCAGTCTCAGGATGAATAGCATAACCATGCGCGCCATGAATAGTTTTTACTAATACTAATTGTGTAGAATGTTGACCATTAATAGATCTCAGATTCATTCTCCACGGTTCACGGAGTTTGTATCCCATACCTACAAAAAAACCTACAGGAATATCAACGGTATCATATCTTCGATTTACACAAAAATCATGTTCCATAATTGCAATGCATTCATTATGTTTAGCAGCATATTCCCATAAATGTATATGAGCAAGTGTAATGCATTCAGCCCCATCTTCTACCATATGATATTTTTCGTAATGAGGCAAATAATCAAATTTCTTTTCTATATCTAGATCTATTCTATTCCAAGCTTTCTGTGGATCAGATTCCCAATCTAAATATTCATATTTCATTTGAACTTCACCGACAGTTTTTGCAGTAAATGCACTATATTCTTTAGATATTTTACTGTCGTGTCGAACGATAAATGTCTTACTAATTCTCATATCTGTACATCTTCATTATGTCTTCACCTATAATGCCTAAAACATTATTTTTTTCTTCAGTAGATAATTTTGTTTCTATGTTTCTATATCTATTTACATCATCTGCAGAAAAAGATGGTGACATACTTATTTTAGTCAGCTCACCGGTAAATGGTGTACATTCATCATTAAAATGTTCGCTAATTTTATTTAACCACAATTCTCTTGATACTAATAAATCTTCATATTTTATATGTAATATGTTTTGATAACGCATTTGTTCTTTCCAAAACAATGCATGATCATGATATATTTCTGCAAACATTTCTGATTTATGAGAAGCATTATATTTTTTAAATCTTCTCATGTCAACATTTTTTTTCTGTACACTTTCTATCCAAGTAAATGGATGTTTAGTAATTAGAATTGCATTGATAGATCTTAAACGATTTATCCAATAGTCATATGTTTCTACTACATATGAACCATTACTTCTAAAATGAACTACTTTACCATCGTCGTTATATTTAACTCTGGCTTTTTGTGTTTTGATATCGTGTTGAATATCGAAAGCATGTTTCCAAACACCATTATGCTCATACGCCAATAAAAGATTTGTGTCTTTAAAAGATTTTTTAATAAGAGTTTCTAAAAAATTAGTGCCACTTCTTTGTAAACCAAATACGGTATAATCCACTATTTTTCCCAGCCTTTGATTACCTCCGGCGAGAAATTGGCTCTGGAAAATTCCATACGATCCACAATCTTCACAGCATCATTACTCAAGTGATCGATAGCAACAAATCCTTCAGGTGCAGTCACTTTAAATCCGTTCTTTGTTCGAAGGAATGTGCTCATGCTGCCAGCCTGATTCATCTTATCGATAATCATCTGTTTGATATCGGCAAGCATGACCATTAGTCTAAACATATTCTCGAAGTCTTTTGCTTTATATTGAGTAAAGATTTTGAGAACATCTGATTGCTTTGCTTTTACTGCAGATTTACCTTTATCAGATGATCGCTTATCCATTTCTTTACCATAATAGTTAGTAATATAATCAATCAATTTTTTGGCATGAGTTTTAGGATTAGCGCGCTGACCTTGACGTACAAATGTATTATTAAACGTCTTCACACGAAGTTTAAGTTCTTCATTATTAGCGATACCATTTAACAAACCAGCAGGAACTGACTTGAACAAGACTCCTGCCTTTGACAATTCGTCAGTAACAGCTTTTGTTTCTGCCGCGCTGAACACAGCTCGCCCGGATTCGTCGCGATAGGTGGCGTCAGTTTGCCAGATACTGGCAGAGGAATTAAATTTGGAGGCGATGTCCTTACCAAAAGAGGCCGACATAGTCTCAAAGGAAGTACCTGTGTAGGTGGTATGCCAAACGACTCCAATATTGGCTTTGGCAATTTGTCTTCCGAGTGGAGTGTTAACGGGAATAGCATACACAATAGTGTTAGGCTGAAAAGTGTAATATACTTGATCATCTATTTTTTCCTTCTTCACATCACCTTTTGTAAACATCAAGTCGCCTTGATATACTCCTGATTTGACACCTAGTTTTGAGAATTCTGCGAGTGATTGTAATAGCTTGTCTTGTAAATCTCCGGAAGTATCAGCTTTAACGTCAGCGGGAGTCTTGTAAACTTTTGGATTCTTATTGAACACTCCTTTCTTAGCCACAAAAAACTTACCATCTGAAGGATCGACACCCACAAATACAGCCGGAGCACCGTCCCATTTGACAGTCCTTGAAATATTTTTGTTCGTATGACCCGCCAACATATCTCGCAGAGAACGTAGAAAAATAATTGCTTTACGTGTTCCATTCACACCCTCGTTAAACATCATATCTTCCACGTGTTCCATGTGGGTATTCTTAGCTTCAATAATAAATTGATTAAACTTTTTCATTTTTTTCCTTGTAATCTTTTATCGCAGCTTTGATCGCATCTTCTGCAAGCACACTACAGTGGATTTTGACTGGTGGAAGTGCGAGCTCTTCTGCAATATCGGTGTTTCTAATATTCCCAGCTTCATCAAGACTCTTACCTTTAACCCATTCGGTAAGGAGGGAGGAAGAAGCGATAGCACTTCCGCATCCGTAGGTTTTAAACCTAGCATCTTCGATAATTCCATCGTCATTTACCTGTATTTGTAGTTGCATAACATCGCCGCATGCAGGTGCACCAACCATACCAGTGCCAATGTCAGGTGCATCTTTATCGAGCTTTCCTACATTTCGTGGATTCTCGTAGTGATCCATTACTTGTTCACTATACGCCATTATTCATAAACCTTTATATACACACTCGACAACTTAGATTGACTACCTGCATAATTATGTATAGAGTTGACAATCTTGTTTGCTTTGGTACCTTTATTTTTCACAAGTATACTTAATAAAGTGCATACTCCTAATTTTCCATGTATCCATTCAATTTCTTGCTTTGGTACTTCAGCTTTAAATTCTTTTTCTTTAATCTGATTATTTACCATCTTAGCCATATTCCAAAATTTTTGAAGATCTTGTTTATTGCCCTTCTTTATATTTTTGGCCATATTTACGATGGCAGAATTATTTGGTAAAGTTATGCCTGTTACATCATTGATAAATTCTGTAATTGGTCCCCAGCTTGCACCACCACCTCGTGCAGTCTTTCCAAGAATCTCGGCTTTAATAATAGCCAAGCCTGAATTTGGTCTAACTTCCATCTTTCCATCAGAATAAATGATTTGACCACCTTTTGAAGAATAGAATGTATTATTTCTATTCTGACCTTGAGTCTTAGCTTCAACAAATTTTAATTTTGATGGTCGTGCATTACCTTCATTGAGAACTGATAACTTAGCAACTTTCTTTACCTGCTTCAGAGAAATACCAACACAGTTTTTGTTTTTAAATGCTGCAGCAATATCTTGATTATATTCTTGAATCGTACGAGTGCTCATCTTCGATACATCAAAATTCTTTTCAACGGCCCATATATCGCCAGGATTCCATTTATCATCAGTCATGATTTCCATTCCTGAATTTTTAAATGCTTCTTTCTTCATAGAATATATTTTTTTCATTACATTTGAATCGCGATGAAACACATGTCTCTTATTAATATATCCTTTTGATATCAATATTTCGCTTGATTTAAATGCTGAGTTGTGCCAAAGAGAATCAGCATCTCGTATTTCATCAAATGACGTACTACCAACTTCACATTTTGCATATGCTTTTTTCAAAACAGATGGTGTAAAAAATGAAATATCTTTGCCAGGATTGTCGAGCATAGCCTGACAATATACACATTGCATCGATTCTACAACTGCAGTTTGAAGAGTACCACCGCCGGCACCACCGCCGCCTCCACCGAAAAGCGCACTTTTAGCGATATCTGACGATTTAATAGTTCGCGAACCTGCAGTCAGTTCAAAAGCTTTTTCTTCTTTTCGAAACTGTTCTATGCCTGCTAAATTTTCTTTAGATTTATCAAGCTTGAGTTCACTACCATCAACCAGTGGTAATACAATACCTTCTTTTATAGCGCGTTCAAGAATATCGATACGCTGCTCGCCTGTATTGCTATTTTTCTTTTTAAGTTCAGCTGGTGTAAGCTTTGCAAGTGCCATAGAAACTCCTTTGTCTATGGCTATTTATTATGCTGCAAACTGGAACCACTGTGGTACAGGACGTTTAGACCAAACCATCTTGAAACGATGTTGTTTAGTCTGATAGAACTTTCGATACGAGCCAATTACATCGTTCGGATCAATACATTCAGGTGCAGCACCCATCGCCAATGGCATAGGTGTAACTTCCTGTGATGGATTAATGTTATTTGGTGGATAACACAACCAACCATCCAAAGCATCAGTCTTGTGACTTTTACCATATCGATAGTTGTATTCGATGCCAAGATACAGGAACATTTGATATGCCCACTGATAATTACCAGCTGTCTCCATTGCCCATTCTGTGCATGGATGCTTCATGTGTGCAGCCTTATATAGTACATCTTCGCGCTCGTCAGGCAGACGCCAGTGCTTCTTCATGCGAGGCTCACCTGATTTAAGATAGACTTGATTCCCCTGTTTATCAAGGGCAGGCACCATTGTCAACTCACCGTCAAGTAGTCGATGAACTGTGCAGAGCATTTGTGCTTCTTCGACATACATCTTAGGCACATGCTTGTCGCAATGTGATTGAGCACATTGCTGTGGAGTATGTTCAATTCTAAATCTATTCACTGATTATGTCCATCATATAGTTGTTGAATGATACGCTCGAATTCTTCAAGCGTTACATTAATATAGTACTTCTTTTCGTCGTAATTGTACACCAGAATGCCATCGTCAATCAAGCGTTTCGTATCTTTCATAGTCACCAGTTATGCACCACATTTGCTATAATAAAAAAACAGGTCATGAAGTTGACACCGACAATGATAGTACGTACAAACGTAATATAGTTGTCATACGGTTTTGTGGTATCGTCATCATAACCACCCAGACTATACTGCCAAATTTTCCAAAGTTTTACCAATCTGTACATTCGTATATCTCAAATACTTTATCGCCACAAACTAATTCTTCGTTTATTATTTCACAACGCTTTCGAGTTTCACTGATTTTTTCCCAACGCTTACAGAAGCTGTTGCCGTAGTCGTACTCAAGCTCATATGCTTCTGATACCTCGATGTCTTCTAGCTCAACGTCTTTCGTTGTTGTAGCACAACCGGCGAGAATCAAACCAGCGGAAATATATCCGATATAACTTTTCCACATTCTTTCGCTAACTCCATGTGTTCGAGCTGTGTACCATTTGCGGATCGCAGCTCAATAAAATGTACCCATGACCTGAGTGTACCATTTACATACAATCTGGAAATTGTGTTACCTTCCGGTAGTACAGCTCGAGCTTGTTCTTTGGCAATGCCATGATCTATAGCCCATTTATATGCTCGTTGAGCTCTATTGATAACAGCCAGTTGCTCATCTTCCCATCGCTCCATAATATATTCATCATCGCATGCAATACTATTCTGACGATTCTTTGGATCTTGCAAACGTGCTTCTCTTACTTCGAATGGATATTCTTCCATGTCAGTCGGATCTGCATATCGTTGAGAGAATTCTTGGAATGAGAACGATCGATGTCGCAATAACTGACGAGCAATATCACGAGTTGTTTCTATTTCCATACACACTGATACCATCTCGAGTGGTGACCAATGTTTATGCTTGATAAGATATTTAACCAGCTTCTCAGATGTCTCTTTGTTCATCTGATTAGAAGGATTACTGACTCGTGCACAGAAAGCAACGAGATCAAGGGCAGATGCATAATCACCACGATCAAATACTACATCTACTGGTACCTGACTATGACTAATTAGTTTTACTTTCATTTATTTTACTCAACCTTAATAATAAAATTTTCGCCATCAAGTCGAATATGATTTACTAGCAGTGGTTCATCACCCTTCTGTCCACCTTGAATCTCATCATAGAAAATTATAGAGCCAATTGCAACATACGGGCCGCCACTCGGATCAAACATACCAAGATCATTTATATCCAGTTTTTCTTGACCTTCCTTACCACCATAACGACAGTACTTCATTGAGTCGCCTTCCATCACAAACTTGTACTCTTTGTCATTGAGTTTTTCCCAATGATAATCATCACTATATCTATTTTTCATTAAATTTCTCGTAATATAGTTGATGCCAACATGAACGCAGATACTGCATTCAACATGATAAGAGCTCGATCTCTCCAGATGACTGAAACCCATAACCACAATAGGATGCCAATAACACCGAATACCAAATCATACATTCGATAATCTGGTCCTGCAGATCTCATTGCAAGTGAGATAAGAATCATGATTGAAGCGATCCACTTCAAATACCAATCAAAATTTTCTGGATACCATGAGCGATCAGGCTTTTGTCTACCTTCAGCTCGTTTCATTGGATCACGCGTGACCATTATGCATAACTCCATGTCAAAAGACTAATTAAAGAACCCAAGGCTAAAATGCCGAGGAGTCCATAAAAAGCAAACTTAAAAATAACGCCTGCAAATTTGCAAATCGCCCAAACTATTAAACCAATGATCGTGAGCCAAAAGACACTCCATCCAAAAATATAGAGTGTACCAATTGCCATGATAATAAGTTCCATTACTCAGCCTCAGCTTCTCCACTAGGTCGATCAATAATATTCGTATTGTTTTGAATCTCAGCCACTAGTTCAGAAACTTGATTGTAAGGCATTGCACCTAAAACAGCGAGAATTTTATTCATTGTGTCAATTTCAATCAAAACCACTTTTTCCATAATTATTTCCTCAAATCATCTTGAATGTCATCAATGATGGCTTCACCTTTTTTATCTACCCAAGCACAGCCTTTATAGGCGTATTCGATAGCAGTAAACAGCAAATCCCAAACTATTGCTACTGGTACAACAATACCATAAAGCAAACCTATTTTTACATATCTATTCATAGTTTATCCATGATTCTATCAATTTTACGATTAATGGTACGCTGTACCTTATTATCAATCGATCGACGTGCATACCATGCTGTACGATCAATATTCTTTTCTACTATACCACAAAATGCACCAGTACCGGTAGCTGTTCGATCACATTGATTACGAAGGACCTGTGACTTAGGAATAAAGTCTCCGGTTTGTGGATCTGTAACAGTGTAGCAATTCTTACAAAACAAGTTGTTTGCTACTTTCTCTTCTTCTGTCTGTGCATTGGCTTCGAAAGCAACGAGAACCAATGCGAGTGCGAATAATTTTTTCATAGGAAGTTCCTCCAAACCTTATTTATGCTGCTTCTTCGACAGCCACTTCAATGGGTACAATTTCAGCCATCTCAGAGATCTTATTGATTAGCGCGGATCGACGAATGCGTGTATAACCGCCGTATCTGCTTCGTTCAGCAAAAGCCACAATCGAACCAGTCCACTCGGCGAAGAAAGCATAAGTCTTATCACTACCACGTACGCGAACTTTGATGGTATCAAGATAGTTAGAAGCGAGTTTGCAATTTGCAAACATTGCGCCGACGATAGCTTTTGCTTTTTCATGACCAATTCTGGTATCAGCATCGATCTTCGCTTTACGCTCGGCTTCTTCTTCATCACGCAAACGTTTTCGTTCTGCTTGGATATCTGCGAAAGCAGTCATGATAGCTTCTTCGTCATTGCGAACGGCTTCGACAAAGTTGCACGCTTCGCCAAGTAGTTTGATGTAAGCATTGGTAGTTTCGATAGCGTCCAAACCATTTTCGCCACCAGACGATCGATTGATTTCGGTCCTGAGCTCGTACTTGATATCATCATCTTTTGTATATTTGTAGTCGACTCGCGCATAGACTGTAACTACACTTGATGACCAAAAATATTTTTCGTCAGTGAATTCGAATGCAGTGTAACCACCGTTGATGATTTTTTCGAAAGCTTCAGTGTTGTATACTGGATTGGTCATAGTCATTCTCCTTAAGCTACTTCAATTTCGTTAAAACCAAAACCTGCCACCATGAAATATCGATGACCGTCAGTGTGAGTCTCAATAATATCACCAACACTCAGTGAGTGCATTGGCATAAATCGACGAACTGCGTCAGGATTGTTCCAAGCATTTGTGAGATGAAACACATCGTCGAGGTCAACCGCTTCAACCCGAGCAACTGGATTGAAGTATTGAAAATCTTGAGGTTGATAGTCTGAATCATTGAAAGACAGACGACGATAAGTATCAAGATCTCGATCAGAGAGGTCTCGGTCGAGCTGGTGAATAGTGAATGTTGCCATAGCTTTTTTCCTGTGTTTTTCCAATTTACAAGTGCTATTCTATCAAGCGGTGACAGGAATGTACATCTCTAAGTTATTGATTTATAAAGACTTTTTGAAGACTTGCAAGTTATTGATTTTATTAGACTTTTTCAAGAACTTTTTTCACTTTTTTTAGACTATTTTCGTCTAAGTATATAACTTTTTGATCTTTTGCTTATAAAATGGTTTCAAAATCAGTTAAAAATGACCAAAGCGCCGAATCTTCTGAATACTTATTGATATTGCAGGCGGCTGTAATTCTTGTCTCATCTGATGAAAATTTACCTACACCATGAAATACCCAACCGGGTAAGATGACAACTTCACCATCTTTACCCCAATGTTCATATGTTTCATTTCGTTCTGAATCATAGAATACTGTAGGCGCTACATGACAATTTTTTACATAGACAACTGTTGTGAATGTACATGGATGAACATGTGGTAAATTTTCACTAGACGAATCTGCCAAATTGAACCACCAAGAAGATTCTTTATTATATGGAACAGCTGCCATTTGAATAGCAGCACCAGACCATAATTCAGAATAAGACTTATCAGTTCGTTGATGCATAAAATAGGTAGCCAAACCTATCATGTAGGCATGTAAGTTTGAATCTAAAATTTTAGTAATAGGAATTGCAGTTTGTCCTGCATTAGCACCTACATTATGATGATGTTTTAGAAAACCTAAATCAGGATGATTAAGGGTTTCTCTACACTCATAAGCTAATCTTAAAAAATCATTGTGTATATCAGGATGAAGCTTGCCGGCAAGAATAGGTAAACTAAAATCTAGATATTGGAAATTAGAAAAAAGCTTGTTCAAGCCTAATTCTAATTTGTCTATATGAGGTAAATCATCATTTTTCATTTGTTAAATCATGTACGTGCAATGCAATAAGTGCGTAGTGAAGAACTTTAAGTAGATCTTTTCGGTTCTTACCTTCTTTTTTACCATAACGTTGAGTATATTTAATCACATTTCCCAAACAAAATCCTTCACCATGACCGGCATCAATAACAAACTCTGTGGTCTGAACTTTGTTTTGTGCATAGTGTTCATCATAAGTTTGATCAACATATGCTTTTAGTTCATCGATTAGTTGCTGTTCATTATATTTGTACTCAATCATCTCCAATTCCATAAACTGTCCAAAAGTTTTGTCCATCCCCTAAAAGGTCATAATCAGATACGTATGCATTTCCACTCACTGAAATTCTAATTTTATCGCTCGTATTTCTTTGAGTATAATGTGTTATCCAATCAGGAAAAATAACAAGCTTACCTGTTTCAGGAATCACATAATCAATCACTCTTCGTTTTTCTGCCATCATACTAAAGATAAGATCACCAGTACTATCGTCAGCATCTACATAATATACCCAAGATAGAGCCATAGGATTCTGTCTATCGCTATGTTGATGTGGTCCGGTAGATTCACCCGGATTAATAATATGAGACCATTTTTGTTGAGTAGAAAATCCTGAATGTATATTTTCTTTTATAACTTGATCAACTGCTGATATTAGTTTTTTACCTAATTTTGTTGTTGGATAATCACTATCTTCGAAAAACGTATGCTTCGGATCTTTAAAAGCTTTATCATCTTTTAATTCTAAAACATCTTTAGCAAGTTGTACATTATCAAATTCAAGTGTTGTCACAAATTTATTACATAGGAATATTGGTTCAAACATAATCTTCAATACTCACTATTGTTTTTTTAATAATATCTTCGAAAGTTCCATCAGGTTCACGTATAACTATTCTATCACTTTGTGGATTATCATGCGCAATAGTACCTATACAGGTTAGATGATCACCAGTTTTCCAGTGTTCATACACGATCTTCTTCATTTCCATGAGTCAAATACATTCCTATCAAATTTTTCTGCTTTCAATCTTTCACCGAATGCACTGCTATCCATGATTGGTTTATCATCGATATCAGGTCCAACGTTTTCCTGTGCATTCTGTTCTACATCATATATCTTCATTCGAGCTCGATCTACACCAACTACGAATCTTCGGTAGAGGCCAGGATCGTTATATCGGTTTTTGAGTTGTTTGATGAGGAGCTGGCCGAGGCTTTCAAGTTCTTCTGAAGATATGGCGGCAAACATAAAGTCCGCAGTAGCGGGCAATCCAAATGATTCACTCGTGTCTTCAAGCCCCACATCCGACGACGTGAAGCCTGTACGATTTGTCTGCGTTGCGGTAAAGATCGGGAGATTGTATTCAACTGCAAGTCCTCTTAGTTCTTCTGCTATGGCTTTCACCAATGTATAACTATTAACATTCGCGCCACCACGAATACGTGATGATGTGCATAAATTTAGATAATCGATATAGATAATGTCCGGTATAAACTTCTTTTTCATTTTCAGTTCATTCAGGAGATGTCTAAAATGACCAGACCCAACAGATGCCGTAGGATACTCCTTCACGATCAATTTACCAGACGTCTTGTTCCGTATTCGTTGTATTTTGGTCTGATAGGTTTCGCGTGGGTATGTCTCCAAATCGTTCAATGGTATGGACATTAGATTTGCATCGATACGTTCTGAGATACGTTCTTCGGCCATTTCTAATGTAATATACAATACATTCTTACCAGCCATAAGATTAGCTGCAGCGAAGTGACACATCATCAACGTCTTACCAACACCAGTACCAGCCAAGATAACATTAAGTGTTTTACGAGGAACACCACCTCGAGTGATCTTATTCAGATATTCGATGTCAAATGGCACACGCTCTACAACTTTATGATAGAAGTCATATCGAGCCTCATAGTCTTCAAGAAAATCGTGGCCAATATGTTGATCAAAGGATACCGAAAGCGCATCAGATAGGATCTGAGGCAGCGCACCTTTATCTTTATCTTTGACTTTACCATCGATAACCTGAATAGATTCCATGATGGCATTATAGATTGCTTTGTCTTGACAATACTTTTCGGTTTGTTTCACCAACCAATCATAGTCAGTGTCTTGTTTTTGCAATCGACCAATTAGTTGTACAGCTTCGGCATATGAATCTTGATTGAGTTGCAAATCGTCCAATTCAATCTTTAGTGCTGCTTGTGTAGGTGCGACATTGTATTTTGTAAAATGTTCTTCGATTAAACCAAAGATGATACGATACTCATGATTAACAAAGTATTCTGGTTTAATATATGGCAACGTCGTACGAATATAATCTTCGTTATGAACGAGACTTGAGAAGATAAGATCTTCTATTGAAATATCAGTCATACATCATCCTCACCTTTAATATACCACCATATTACTCCAAGAATAATAAAAAGTACATACAATAAAAATGTTGTTATTCCCATAAAAAATGAATTACGATTCGTTCGTTAGTATCAGTATTTGATGTTGATCTATGTCTCATATCACCATCAAAAAGTAAAAATCTGTTTCTCTTCGATTCTATAGATACACCATCAAAGTCTGTTGTCCCATTACATGTTGTTAGATAAAATATACCAACCTTATGCTTGTTTAGTGAATCAGTATGAAAATCACCAAGCATTTTTTCTACAGTTCTTTCTGCCCACATTACTCTTGCTTGACTAGGATGACCGAAGACTTCAAAAAAACCATTGAATACTGATAATAAATCTTTAGAATAATCATTTTCAAATTCATTTTCCATTTTCAAATAGCTATTCCATGCGGCAATGTTGCAATCACCATCGCGAGCCCAACCACCTTTTCCATTGCTCAGCCATGTTAGGTTGTTCATTACAATATGAGTAATATATTCTATTTCATTAGGTCTTAGAAAATTATCTAGAACTTCAAACTTCATTAGTCAAGAAATCCTCTATTTCTTCGTCTTTAATAATAGATGAATGAGCTACCGAGTACTTATTCTTTACATAATCTGCAAAACCAGAAGTTGTAAGTATAGGCATCCAGAAATCAGCTGTATCTGTATCTTTGGCTCTTACCTTTGTACCAACCAATTCACCTGTTGATGTATCGACGCGCTGATACCAACCATTCGATGGCTTCGCTACAAAACCACCATCCATAGCAATGTCGAGAAGCCCGCTCCACTTAGAAAGGCCGCCGTCATGAGTAACAGTAACAGGGATTTTCGCCTTCTCACGTACATGTCTTGATTTTTCCACATTAATGATGAAATTATATCCAACAACATCTTTACCTTCTTTTTCTTGTTGACGGCCGATGATGTAGATATTGTCAGCTGAGTAGTATGAACCAGTGCCGCCTCCAACAATATCTTTAGGGAACAAAGACATTTCTTTATAGGTATGATTGACTACTACCATAGGGATATCTTTGAGGGTGAGATGAGGAGTCACCATACGAAACAGCGACTTAATTTGCTTAGCTCGCGACATGTCTGCCACTGCTTTCTCGTTAAGTGCATCTTCGACTTCTTTCTTTGAAGCCAAGTTACCGATGGAGTCGACAATGACGATCAGCTTATCGCCACGATCGACCTGATCGAGTTGTTTCATGATATCAAACTTTAATTGTTCAACATCAGTAATAGGGGTATGGAGTACACGATCGCCATCGATTCCGAAAGAATCAAAGTATGATTGTGGAGTACCAAATTCTGAATCGTAGAATAAAAGTGCTGCATCTTCATATTTGTCCATATATGCTTTAGCCATGAGTAGACTAAACGCAGTCTTAAAGTGTTTAGAAGGACCAGCCCACATCGTAAGGCCAGGAGTGAGACCACCATCCAATCTACCACTCAATGCTACATTGATGACGGGGATGGCGGTAGGGATCATGTCTTTTTGTGTGAAGAACTTGGATTCAGTCAGGATTGACGTATCTTTGATTGTTGAGTTCTTCTTTAGTTTAGCGAGTACGCTCATGTATAGTATTCTCCACGCAGGTTGATATTTAATATATTCTACACTAAAACGTTGGAAAAGTAAATGCTATGGGAGCCATTGATTATCGAGATCAATAAGACCTGTCTTATACCACCTCTCTTCAATTTCTGTCAATGGCTCACGCTGGTATTCGTATGCTTCTATTTCATATGGATGTTTGCGATATCCATATCGAAAGAATTTAAGAATGTATGAAGAATAGAATCCCCACACACCCATACTTTGTATCTGATAACAATGTTCTAATTCGTGTTTGAAGATACGACGACCAGGTTGTCGCATGTTAAAAATAACGTATGGATATATTACCATACCTCCGGCCCAAAATAACCATTTTTGATTTTTAAGTACTTTAAATTTCATGATCGTACAATTTTTCCATGTGCGGTTGGTTTGTTATTTTCGCCTTCCTTTACTTTATCTGCGATCGATCCATACATCATTCTCATATTTTCTTTACATCCATGTATTGACTCATATGTCCATGATGGTTTAGCTCGTTCTTTTTCAAGATAGATTTTTTCATCTAAACCTTGAGCTGTTAATCTTATCATGTTATTTACAATATATGGTTGAACACCGTATGGATCACATATAATTTGCCACCAACCACCTTCGGCAATTTCTAAATTATGATTTTCGTTTCTATAGATAACATGTTCAGGATCAAACATATCAGCTCTATGTATAATTACAAAATCATGCATATCTGATGATAATCTAAATTTTAAATCAGGTGTGCCACTTAAAAATCCATAAACACTATCATTATTATATGTGTGAAATCCTATAGGAGTTTTTGTATCGAAACAAGTCTTAAGATAAAATGGCATCATATATTTAAGATTACGATTTACAACGATATCATAGCGTACCCTAACTATAACATCATATTTTGATTTATCGATAAGATCTCTAACTGCATATGCATGAATTAAGTGCTGTTTAGTTTGGTTTTTTTGAACAACACGATTATTCAGTCCACCTCTCATTTCTTCTATAACAACATCATCTGGTCTATTTCTAATTACCCCCGGCGGTAAAGTTCCCTTGACATCGAAATCATTTTCTTTTAGAATTCTCCAAACACGTGCGTATTTTGTCCATACCGCCTTGTTTGGAAAGTACGATATTTTCGGTTGCTTATAATATCTATTAATAAATGGATAATATTCACGTGTACTTTCTTTTTGCCATTTTTTACTTTTCTTTGGAAAATCCCAAGTCACAAAGAAAAAATCAGTTGTGTCAGGATCGAAACACCTTTTAAAATTTTTAATGGCCGTTTCATAGTCACCTCGGACTAGTCCCGAGAATATTACAGCTGTTTTCATATTATCTGTCGTCTACGATTCCATGTTTAGTACAAAATTTTGTATAATTATTGTTGTGAACATTGATTAATTGTTCAATATATTCAGGTTCGTGATGAAGATCTATACTATTAAAAACACTATAATGATATTGATTACCTGTTGGTTGAGCCAACAATGGACCCCAACCGCCTTCACCGCCTGACTGAGTTTTTGCTGCTATTCTTTCATTTACAAAATCAACTCTTAAATAATTATTTGGATGAATAATAATAAGATCACCTAAACCCCATGCATAGCTTTTGTGATCAGAATAATCTATTTTAATGAGAGCTACTTTATCTGCTGGTGGATGAATTTCAGGATTGTAATCAACCTGTGTGGCAATTCGAATCCAGTTTGGAACATCAAAATAATATCCTAATCCGCAATGGGCGTGTTCATTATAACATTTTGTTACAAGATCATGAAACGACATAGTTTCAGTTGACATCGGATCTATATGAATGGCATTATATTTTGATTCGTCTGCGATTAAATCATATCGTACTCGAATAACCATATCATAATCTTGTCCAAGAGCAAATTCATTATATGCGGCAATATGAGCTAAAACTTGTTTAAATCTATTCCTACCTCTGACTCGACCACCGGTAAGTAAAAAATGGAGTGCACCTCTTTTTTCTTCAAACTCACTTATTTTAGATGGATATGTTCCTCCAAATTCACGTAGAGATGTTAAACATTCCTCAATAATATGCTTTTCACAATTATATCCTACTTTTGGTTGTGGATATGTGGCATGCATCCACGGCGCATTTGCCATAGGATCGTCATCCCACGTGGTATATTTTATATCGTATCCATTAAACATTGCACTAATGTTATCTAATTTTGCCTGAGAGACACACCTAGTTTCACCTGAAAATAAAACTAAGACTTTCATTTTTGCTCCTTGTGTTCTAAGTAATATTCGAGATCTTCAGGAGTACCAAGACCCCACATCTTTTGTGTTGTTGTCACACCGATTTTCTTTGCATCAGCGATAGCTTGATTAAAAACTGGACAAATATAAAATTCTCCGTTTACTCGTTCATCTTCGTCAATCATTTCGAGAGTGTATTTAACGAAGTCAGATCCTTTTTTCCAATAATAGAAACCAACAGTTGCACAGTCACTGATCGGATCTTTTTCTGCAACAGCTGTCACAAGATTAGATCTCAGATCAACCGAAGCATATGACCATTTAGGATGGCGCGATTTAAAACAAACCATACCTCCATCTAACTGACGTTCTTGCATCGAATACATAAACTCAATCGGATCCCATTCTACATATTGATCGCTGTTTGCAATGAAGAGAGGTTCGTCGTTATCAATATATTCTTTCGCAAGTAAAGCTGTACAGGCGGCTCCTTCAGTAATACCATCCACTTCAACAATCTTACAGCCCGGTGCAATTAGACCAAGCATCGTATCGAGATTATATAGATCGCGATGCTCGCGCTGTACGACAAAAATGTAATTAGCTTCGATACCAATGTTATCGACAACAAGCTCGATCATTGGTTGACCATTGACATCAATTAGAGGCTTTGGAAATGTGTAGCCGGCTTCTGCGAATCTAGATCCAGCACCGGCCATAGGTATCAATACATTCATATTTTTATTTTTCCATTTATATACTATCGGTTCACCAGTAATTTGAGGTAATATATTACTTATATTTACTTCAATTGGAGAAGTCACTCGAATGTATTTAGCGCGTGATCTCTCTGCTGCTAATATCCCGGGTGGCGAATCCTCCACAATGATTGTCTCTTCGGGCAGCACACCCATAATTGACATGGCTTTCCAATACATTTCAGGATGAGGCTTACTATTTTTTACATCTTCATTTGATATAATAACCGAACAAAACTCAATGAGTTGTGATTTAGCGAGAGCTGTTAATACGGTTTGACGAATACTATTTGAGCATACTCCAATTTTATAATCATCGTCTATCAGCTGCCGAAATAATTTAACAATAGCGTTACTTGGTTTTAATTTACATATCTCACGCTGTGTGATAGCTTGTTTTCTATTATAGATTTCATCATGCAGTTCAAGTGGCAAACCTTTTGCTTCAGATAGCATCTGAAGTTTTTTACGTGTTTTATGACCATCATATATATTGAGGTGCTCATCATGCGAGATATTGTAGTACTTACCAAGCGCTTGATTCAAGGCTCGATAATGAATATCTTTCGCATCGATGAGCACGCCATCTAAATCAAATAATATAAGTTTGATCATAGATAATTAACACCATAGTCTGTGCACACACCGTTAAAGCAAATCAAATCTTTATGTGACATTCCAGTCACTTCAGGCATGACTGCAATTGATTTAAATGGACCGTTATCAGGTACTTTTTTGCCAGGATATGCCCATATCCATCCTTTCGATGTGAGTGTATAAGCATCTTCTTCGTGCCAAAAATAATTAAAGTCTTTACCATATGGATGATTTTGAAACATTGCTAGTGCTTCAATATTTTTACAATGAATCCAAAGTATGTTGCTTCTCATTCGTAACCAATCACTGTCAACTTGATGTTGTGGATAATCGTGTCCTAAAAATAACGAAGGACCAGTAGCCTTATCATATACTCTCCATAAATCAATTTCACTATGAAATCCATATTGATGATATATTCTATCAATATGCGATGGTAAATTTTCTGTTTCTGAATTAGGACCGGTAGTATTTCCTCTATGGGCAATAATTACCATGTTGGATCCCGTCGTAAAGGTTCTATATCCAATTTATGATGGTCATAAATTTGCATCAATTCTTCTGGTGTATTGGGTGCACTATCTAATAAAGCGAGCTCACCAAATTTTTGGAAACTTAAAGCAAAATTCATATCATTTTTTTCGAGTTCTAAGACACAATTTAAACAATGAATTTCAACTTTAATAAATTCTTTTAGTTCGCCTGTCAGTTCTTGATCAAACAATTCGGGATAATGATAAAGTAAAGGTTTTAAACCATATTGTTCATGAAGTCTTTCTACTGTTTCTTTATCCATATACTTCATATATTTTGAGTCATCGTCCGACATAAGCGGATTACTTACCCATAAATCTAAAAACTTTTTAAAAGGTTTTGGACCGCCAATCCACATATAATCATAATCCGCACCATGAAAAGGTCCTCCGCCACCATAGCTATGATAAATGGTAAAATTATTATGTTTATGATCGTGTAAATGAACTGGACCAGTAATATGTACATCAGGTCTTACATATACAATTGTATCAAAGGCCTCGAAGTCAATCTCTTCATTTAAAATTTTGAGCCTTTGATATGGCATCTGATGTGTTGCTATATATCTTTGAGGAAAGTTTTTATAACTACATACATTAATAGATTTCATATTATAAATTGAATTAAGTGTAGCGCCTTCGTAAAAATCTTTTATCTTTTCAAAGTCGTGTTCGGAGTTTTGTTTCTGTGGATTTATGCTACCAGTAACAACATCATTTTCTAAACAAAATCTTGTTTCAAAATCAAATGCATGATTATAACGAATTATGTTTTCGGTGATATTTCGAAAACCTTTTTGATAATCAGATTTTTCACTTTTTACTGCAAGTCCAGATATAATTAACAAAGCTTTTGGCATTATCCATCCCTATTGTGTCCGTCACGGTTTACTTTTCGCATGACCTCATCACCTGTCATATATTTAACTTCTTTCTGAGGTCGTAAAATATTTATACCAGTGTTGCCAGCTAATATGAGGCAGACAGCCATTGGATCAAATACGGAAATAAGTAAAATAATAATCCAACGTACAGCGACATCAAAATAATCTCGTGCTCTATCCTCACCGTAAATTAACTCCGCAATATATTTGAGTGGACCAATTTCTGCTTCAAGTTCAAGAGTTTGTTTCTGCAGGGGCAGAAGTTGTTCTTGGAATCCTGCAATCTGATCATACGCCAATCCGATTGTTCTGTTGAGTTCTGTCCTTTCCTCTGCTTGCGCCTTCCGAACCGCAATTGCTCCATCAGGTCCTCTAATTCGGTCATAGTCTTGCAGTATTTCAACCGCAGAGTCGAGTTGCGCCAAGACCGTTTCGGAGTCATCGATGATCGATTGCTGTCTTTCAATCTTTCTCTCGAGGCCACTGATAAGTAATTCATTATTTCCACCTTGATTTATTGTCTGCTCTAAGTGAGCCTTCGATAGATATCCAAAGATACCCATTGAAGTGATGAACACGAGCACCACTACCGCAGTGACCATGTAAAATCGCATGAGGTATGGTGCAATTGACCAGCATCGATATATCCATGCTGCTGCTACGAGTTTTGAGAGTTCTAAAGCGGATGCCATGACAATCACTGACCAGAATGCACCGGCAAAGATTGTGGCAAGTCCTATCACTGAAAAATAGCCAGCAACTGCTGACAACATTACTCCCATCAAAAGAGCCATTATGCTCAAAGGATAGGAAGGTTGCATTTAATCCTCCAGAATTTGGTTGAGCCTGAGTTTGAAAGCGTTAATCTTATTTACTCTATCTTCACCTGGCCACAAAATATATTCTTTCTCAGGAGATTGTGATAAGTTGTCGAGCAGAGGTATGACTGAAGCGTAAATGGTCTGAGCCTTTACTCTCCATTGTTCAGCCATTGCTTCCCACTCCTCTGCTGTGGATGCGATGGTAGTACTTTCAGTCTTAAGTTGTTGTACGACGTCTAATTCGTCAGCATCTACTAAACTAAAACCAAAATCAAAATTTTGTAGGTCTACAGCTGGTTTATCTGTCATGAGAAAAAATCCTCGAGTGTTGATACTTTTTCCGACTTCCATCCGATAGCATGAAGTATGATTTCTATCGGATCGAGATAGCCTTTCACGAACTGTGTGTCGTAATCAATGTACTCGTTGAGATTGAATTCTCGTGGTAGTACATCAGGACACGATATCACCGAGTCGTGTATCGGGTTTGGTTTCTTGAGATAGCTGAACTTAATTTTCTCGCCAGACTTAATCTCTTCGTATCGTTTCTTCAAGTTATATTTATCTAAATACCAGTTGTACAGTAGAGCACCTTTGACCTGAATCGGTGTAGCTTTCTTGTATATGATCTTGTCATCTGCATACGTCGATGGATACGCTTTACCTTGAGAGTTACGTTCCCACTTGATAAAGTTACAACTACGAGGGAAGGCCACTTCTTCGAATGACAATGTACGAAACTCTTCGCGAATCTTGGCAATGTATTTCTGCACTGTCTCTTCGTCAGTGGTCATCAGTAGTTTAAGTGTCTGTTTAATATAGTCACGACATACGGCCGGAGTACTCGAACGAATAGCTTCGATACCCATCATCTTTAGTTCAGGTTCTTTGTAACGTACACCTTCCGAATCCCATACATGCATGATGTATCTCTTCTTGGCAGTCCAGATGGCTTTATCGGCGATATTCTCTCGCTTCATAAACATCTTCTGTGCATAGGCATTGGTGTAGTCTGCCAGTTCTTGATATGATCGATCGATGAATGGTTCAACTTGTTTATCGGCAACTTTATTAAGAAACTCTACAGGATTTTTTGGTTGTGTTAGTTCAATCATCTTATCAAATGAAACATACACTGAATCGGTGTCAATAGCAATGACATAATCTCTACCTTTCGTTTTGAGAATATCATTGAGCCACGTGTTAAGTTTCTTCTCGATCCATCGAATGGACAATTGACCAGCCATCGTAATAGCTTCGGCGTTTTCATTATCGAACCAACGAAAGTATTTGTTAGCAAGTGCACCATAAGCTGAGTTTAGCTGGATCTTTTTGGCGTGTTGTAGATTATGATAACGAGAGATATCAATCTCGAGTTGACGTGTAGGATTTTCTTGATATGCTTGCTTACACTCGAGCATCTTCTTCTTATATAATACACGATCATCGTACATCTTTTTCATGAGAGCAGGCAAGAAACCTTGGCGATCTCGTCGATATATTTTTCCATTTGGTGTCATAGTGACATCAAAGTTTTTAAGTTCAGTGAGATCGATATCTTCACTGAGTAAATTATCAACTGATGCTTTAGCTGTAATAGGAAATAGATCATCGAACTTATTGAGCACCGTATCGGGTGATATGTTATATTGCTGAATCAAGTGTGGATACAGAGAGTTGAGGTCGAATGACATTACCCAATTGTGGATGCCTACGATTGGATCTTTGACATAACCACCTTCGATACGACGATCAGACATCGGTGGTCGTTTCATTGACACCACTTTATTCTGATCCATGAGATAGTTATGGATGATCACATCCCATATGAGCACAGATGCCAGAGCATCATTGAAGTTGACCTTAGCATCATATGCGATTGTAAAGATTTGCTCGAGGAAGCCAAGCTTCTCTTCCAGTTCGAAGATGAGGTCAGTATCCTTAATGTTGTATTCAATAAACTTTTGATAGTTGTTCTTGTACAACTCGTGTAGATTACCGTACTCGCTGTAGTCTAACTTTTTGGTACCAAGTTCAGTCTCGGCAATGAAGTCCAGTTTGTATGACTCGCGAGGTTGAAGTCGAAACTTTTTGTACACGGCCAAATAATCGAGAGCAGAGACACCAAAAAGTTGATACGTCTGAGATTGCTTGTCGCTACCTTGACGATAGACTTTCTTTTCTTTGATGATACCCCAAGGCGACATACGTTTGACTGCATCTTCGCTACAGATCTTGGTGATACGATTGACAAGATATGGAATATCGAAAAACTCTGTGTTCCAACCAGTCACCACGTCAGGATCCATTTGTTGCCAGATATCAAGGAATTTATGCAAGAGGCCGTACTCGTTTTTACACTTGATATAGTATAGATTTTCTTCATCATGTGTAAAGTCACCACAGCCGAGTACGACCTTTAGATTGCGTCGACGAAGAGCAATGGCTGTGATCTCTTTGTCGGCGTCTTCAGGCTCTGGGAATCCATCATCGGATGCCACCTCGATATCGATATTGACGATATTGATTTTTGATGTGTCAGGATCTTGCGACTTGAAATTATCATATATAAAGGTGTAAGGGTAACGATCTAGACCGAATACATTAAAGCCCTCGACTTCCTCATATCGTTTGAGGAAATCACGAGCATCACGTATTGAGTCGAAATCTTTCCGTTGCACCGGATTACCATGAATATCCGTATAACCAGTCTCAACATTCGAAGAAACGAAGTGATATGGTTGATAAGGTACGCGGCGCTGCAGGCGTTGTCCATCGGAGTCGAAGCCTCGTATGTAAAGGCTTTGACCGTATTGTAAAACGTTTGTGTAAAATTCAGTCATGGATCCATTCTACCAAAAATTATAGGGAAAGTAAACTGATGGACAGAAAAAATGTATATGAACAACTCAAGATCGATGAAGGTGTCAAATATGAAATCTACCTTGATCACCTGGGCTATCCAACCCTTGGAGTCGGCCACCTCATTAAAGAGGGAGAACCGGAACACGGAGCAGAGATTGGCACGGCAGTCAGCGAAGAAAGAGTTGCAGAACTCTTCGAACAAGACCTCGACATCGCAATCTCAGAGTGTAAAGTATTATACGAGTTCTGGGAAGATCTGCCAGGAGAAGTCCAAGAGGTATTGGTCAATATGATGTTCAATCTTGGTCGTCCACGATTAAGTAAGTTTCGTAACTTTCGACTTGCTCTTGTTGCAAAGCATTGGAAGCTTGCGGCTGCAGAAGGTCGAGATTCACTCTGGTATCGGCAAGTAGGTAATCGTGCCGAACGATTGATGACAAGACTAGAGGCTGTCGAATGATTTGTAAAATATGGCCATTTAGTAAGTGCAAATGTTGCAATCAAGAATGGGCTCTCACTGTATTTTGGACTGAAGATTTTACTGATACGAATGGTAATATACATGCGAGAGGTAAAAACAGTACATATAGACTATCACGCATCAGTAAAAAAACTCAGACACATATAATTGGTAAAGATATGAAAGGTAGATTCTTTGAAATCAAAACAAAGAAGCCGTTCGACTATCGACTGCAAAGAGTTCAATAATCAAATTCACCGTTTTTGTACGTACCGGGCACTGAGTTGTACGCAATAACAATATTAAATGCTTCAATAAGCTTGTCTCGCTCTTCCATCAATCCGTCCGTTTCTAATCCGGTAAGTTGATCGATGAGTTCGTCTCGAATGAGTTTGTCGAATGCTTCTTCGTTGAGGTCACTTCGCGTAATCATGATTTACTCCATAATTTTAAAAATGAGGGGGGTCGAAACCCCCACTCAGTTAGATCAACGGCATATAGTATGATGAATTGAGTTGTGCTTCGATCATGTATTCAGGATACATAATTGGGCCTAACAAACCCATGACACACATTCCTACTACTAATGCGATAACTGCGCTGTTACGAATTTTTGTAATCATGCTGTCACCGTTAGCCAGATCATTGCTGGTGCAACAAATAGGCAAAATGCCATAGCACCAATATTTTTTAGTATTTCAATTTTAGAAATCATTTTAGTCCTCTGTTAGCAATTGTTTTCCAATGGGAATTTTGCGAGGACGCTTTTCTTCTGGAATTTCTACTCTCAATTGTATGACCAGTAGACCATTCTTAAAGTCAGCTCCATCCACTACAACGTGTTCGGACAGACGGAACGTTCTTGTGAATCTCTTGGTAGAGACTCCTTTGTGCAGGTACTCTACATCATTTTTAGCAGGATCGCCTTTTATGATGAGTATCCCCTCCTTCAACTCTACTTCAATCTCGTTCTTTCCGTAGCCAGCCAAAGCCAGCTCAATGCTGTACTCTGTATCACTGTGCTTGACTACGTTGTGCCTAGGGTATGTGTTATCACCAACAGTTTGCAGCTTGGTGATCTCATCCCATAAGTGATCGAATCCGATAAAGCTAGAGGTAGGGAACGTAAAATGTTTAGTCGTAACCATAGTGGTTTTCTCCTTTTAGTTAAGCAAGAATAATGTGACCGGTTCATCCGCATCACGTTACTATATATACAAAAAAATTATCTGACTGTAAAGCCCAGACCCATTTTTGCATATATTGGTATCCTGTATTCTGCCACATCAACATCATTAATAAAATTTTTCCCAAGCGCGACAGATTCAGGATTATTATTATATTCTACCCAATAATCTCTATATTGTAAATGCTTATATTGGCTACACAAAAACAATTTCCATCCTATTTGAAGGAAAGGAATCATAGGTCCTCTCTTTTGTAGATAGAGATATACTGCTTCGGTAATGCCAGGAAATGACATATTAAAAAAATCATCAATTATTACTACACCATCTTCAGCCATGACTTCATCAGCAATAGAAAGATCATTTAAAACATGTCTAACATCATGACCGCCATCAACATGAAATATTCGTACAGGTTCTTTAATAATATCTACAATTTTTCTTTTGTTCATAAAAGAATTAATTTGCGTAGCTACGATTCTTTCCGGAAATCGTGCTTTACGATTCATTTCAGTTTGAAATGTTAACATTTCATTTGTTCCACATTGAGTCGGGCCAGTATTTTGCAATGGCTCATTCCAAATGTCGAATGCATATAGTTTGGTATTTTTCGGAAAATAATTCATCGCTGCAGAATATCTCCCGTGATGTACACCAATCTCGACTGCAGCGCCTTCGGATTCTATTATTTTATCTAGATGATGTAAAGTTAAGACATCACAAAACTCCGCATAACCCTTAATCGATAGAAATGTATTATTAGGATTTGCCCAATCACGCCAAATTGGTATGCTATTTCTATCAAATGTTTTAAAATCATTCATCTTAAATCCAACGATATTTGTTTACGAAATTTCTCAGCTAAGTACGCTCTTCTACAATGTTGTGAATCCCAGAAAAATATTTTATCAATAATTGGTCTAGCTTTACCAAACCAATGTCCTTGTTTCTCATATCGATAAGCTGCCGAAGAAATAGTTTCATCTGGATAACCTGCGCCGAGAGTTAATATTACCCACATAAATTGATCGAATGCAATAAGTATGTGTAATAATCTTCTTCTCATTATTGCATAATTTCTATTGGAATATTATTATATTTAGTGTGCTCGACCGTTGAATAATTTTCGAATGATTGCATAAAAAATGCCGGTAGTAAATCATATATTTCTACTACTGGTTGTCTAATACTTACATCTAACGAAAATGCTCCATTAGTTTCGATCTCTTTCATCATTTTGGTAGCGCCGTTCTTACTCATGATGTATGCGCCTGCTCCTAGCAAACACTTCCATTTTCCATCTCTTCGTACAAGACCATCATTTTTTTTGTAATATTCGAATGGACTGCCATCATTATATGCTGGAGGTGCCCACACGGGGTGCGACAATTCGATAACATCGAATTCCTCTGATGCGAGTTCTACGATATCATATGATCTATTAATAGGAGCCGCATCATGTTCTAATATAAGTGTAGGTTCATCGATACATTTCCATACGTTATAATGAGATTCAATTACGGCTTTTTCTGTTTCAGTTAATAATTGTCGCGCCTTAAAATTATATTTACGTGTTTGAGGTGTTGTTGCTTCAAATCTGATAAGTTCTATTTCAGGATAGCATAGAGACATTTTTAGTTTCACATATTCATATGCGCGTATTGCTCTTGGATCAGTTTCTAAAACAATAACGTATGCTTTCATTTTAAACCATGAAGAATAACGTTAAACGGTAAAGTGTAACGATGGTTGCCATCGAATCTTTCAGCACGATATTGATGAGGAATTATGGAAGGAAAGAATACGATCTTGCCAACCTGCGATTCAATTGAATGTTGATATTGATCGGAATGAAGTGTAGTATTAAAGAAGTCAGTGTATCCAATAGATGTCAGATATAATATAGCTGAAAATTCTGGTACTCCAGAAAATCGTTTAGCATGAATATGCATAGGGTGACAACCATCTGGTCCCGTATAACATGACACCCATTTATTTCCAATTTCTAGACTCACATCCATTTCTTTAAATTCGTTGATCAATTGTGGTACAACATGTTGATCAAATAAAGGTACATCTATTGGTTCTATAAAATCAGTAGAATAATCTGATACTGGTGTGATTTGAGTTGATTCATGAACAAGATCGATCCTCGTCTTTTTACTTTTGATATCTTCTAAAATATCAAAAGCAAGTCGAGGATCTATATTTGTTTCATAAAATATTGTTGGAAATATCTCTAATCTATTCATGATACTTTGGTCAATTTAGAGCCATTATAAAAGAAGAATCTGCCGTACGGCGCATCTTCTTCTGATTTTATCACAAACTGAGAACCAAGTACACTTATAACTTCACCGCGGCATGCATCAATACCCTGTGCTGCACTCGATACAATGACTTCGTCACCGACATGATATACCACACCGCCTTTCTTAAAGCTTGTCTTGTACCCGGGTATTTCCATCGGCGGAGTCGAAACGAACTCCCCGCTTCGTTTTAGTTCCGTCTTCACGGATTTTTTTCTTCTCGGCAAAATCTTCTTCCTCAATCATTGCAATGATCGCCTTATTGACAATCATCATATCATACTCACCCATTCTATATTGATTTTCCTTATAGACTGGAATAAACTTTCTCTCATCATTCATGAGATCGCTAAGTCTTGCATCTTCAGGAATCCACAAATAAGATTTAGGCAGCTTTTTGCCACTGACATTAGCTGCCTCAGTTAGAGTAATTGTAACTTGTCTAAATTCCATCAACAGGCCATTGCGAACACACGCATCTTCTTACGACCGTCGTAGAGTCGTTCGTTATCAGTCATAAGCTCGTTATCTTCGGCTTCTACATCATAATGATTACCGCGACTATCGAGGGCAAACATATCGATACCACTCATACTCGCCATGCGAGCCCAGATACTACGGCCACCTGGGCTTTGCATTTCACCTGCTTGTAGAATAATACCAAGCTTTCTTAGTAGATATTTATAAATTCGTGGAGCGATACCAAAACCTTGAAACTTAGAATCAATGCGAGCTAAGTCGACTATGTAAGAGTTTTTCTTACGAGTCAATTGAATTTCCATTACACGCTGATAACCTTGACGATTCTCATTCCAACGCTGCACAACTTCGATGTTAATGTATTCATCACCATCTTCGCCTTCGACCCAGACGTCACAGTCTAGACCACGTACTGCACCGACGCGCGCGTACTCGTCAGTCCATTCAGAGTTAGGATTAAAGCGGCCAAGCTTATGTTGTTTTGTGTAATCAATTCTATTCATAAATTTCCTTAATATGGATCGTGTGATGTGTATTCTTGCCGCCTGTATTCTTCTTCACATGAATCAATAAATTCGCGAGCCGATGCATCACCAAAGCCGTATCGATCGCGAAGCATTTTGACTATCGTAGATGTTGGCTCGTCATTAGCCAACATCTCTTGAATAGCCATTACTACTCTACCCATTGCACTCATCTTGAATATTCCCAGTCACGTCGATCTTCATGAATATAAACATCATATTCACCAGCATTTGCAATACCACCGACGATGTCACCAAAGGTTGTGTGTGAACGCCAGCGAAAGTCAGGCTTGCCATAACGACCACCAACGTTGACTAATTGCTTTTGAATAGCCTTACGACCTTTGACAGTCACTCGCTTCTTAGCAATATAACTTGAACCGTACTTCGTATACACACGAGGCGCGTTCTTGTTACTAGCTGAAATACTCTTACGAATGGCTGATAGAATCTCCATGTCGACACATGACATAGGATCGAGTGAACATACATAAGAGTCTGTGCGATGTGTTTTAACTTCCATTATTGATCCCTCACTTCGGTATCGATTACAAAATTAATTTCTTCTTCAGACAAACCAATTCGCTCAAGGCGTAATACACCCCATTCGAAGTCTGATTCAGTCTTGGCGTCGAGCATCATCTCGACTGCATCGAGAACCTGTTCGCCGGTCCTACCGCGTGCATACCATGCATTCATTACGCTACCTCCAATTCTACAGTGTCTTCAATTCGGAATACCCAAAAACGCTTAGGTACTTTCTTGAACTTTTTCTCACCAGTCTTCTTGTCAATTTGCTTGACTTTGACGATGCGCTTAAGTTCGATACCGGTGCCAGCAGCAGGTACTCGACCAATTGATTTGGCTTGCATAAATGTAAGGAAACCAGCTGAGTCGATATCAGACAGGATATTGGCGTTGTTGCCAGTGTATGCGTTACCAGTTACATAATTAATCATAAGCTTTTCTCCATTTGATGAGTCTATTCTATCAAGTGGTGATGGCAATGTACACTTCTAAGTTATTGATTTCAAAGGGCTTTTTTGAGACTTGCAAGTTATTGATTTCTAAAGACTTTTTCAAGAACTTTTTTCACTTTTTTTAGACTATTTTCGTCTAAGTATATAACTTTTTCGTATATGGATGGTGCCTCGAGCCGGAGTCGAACCGGCACAGCATTTCTGCCGAGGGATTTTAAGTCCCTTGTGTCTACCAATTTCACCACCGAGGCAAGTTGGTGGAGAGGGGTGGATTCGAACCACCGAAGCTTGCGCGTCAGATTTACAGTCTGATGGGTTTAACCACTCCCCAACCTCTCCAATTATCTTGCCATCTTAGAAATCTCTTCGGCATGCTTTTGATCAATAACAGGTACTGCATTCGATTTGTGCATAGTTGCAATACCTTTGATCAAAGTGCCAGTGTATTTCTGAGGCTCTCTCCGTGATGCCTGTCCCATCGTAGAGAAGTCCGATACAGACTTATAGACTACACCATCGTCGCGACGTGGTGTGGGTGTGGGAGCGACATAAGGCTTAAATTCTGGTTGATACTTTTTATAGACTTCGCCGGTCGGCTTAGCTTTCTTACGTCGACGTCCAGACATATCGTACGCAAGTGAATTCGTAAACATCATACCCATAGCATTTCTCCATTTGACTGTGCCATTCTACAGCATATTGGAGTGTTTGTACATGCTTTTGTGAAATATTTACAGTTTTGTTGCCTCGAATCTCATATCTCGCTGAGGCCGATGCCATTGAGCAGGCATACACATTACATCTTTAAAATTATTTCTGAGAAGAAGATCGGCCATTGTATCAGGAGTGTATCCCCACATATGACGATCGATCGTCAACATATTTTCAGTTTGCTCACCGAAAATTCCTTGTATTGTAAATGTTTCCCAAAGCTTTGGTTCATTTTCTCGAAACTCGCGGTTTAAAATATGATGCGCAATTTTTTCTAAATCAGGACATTCTATAATTAACTTTCCGCCGGGCTTTAATACCCTAAACCAATCTTGTATAATATTATCGATCTTTAATTTATCGATATGTTCGATCAAATGAATTGCAATTATTTCATCTGCATAATCGTTTTCGAAAGGTAATTCTTGAGTAAAATCGGTAATAATATCCGGATTGACATCTGGGTTTGCATCAACATTAATATAGTCATCCCAATATTTTTTACCACAACCAAGATTAATTTTAATCGGGTTCATATGGTCTTTCGAGCGGGTTACCAGATTCATATTTTAAATCTTCTCCAAATCGGCCACGATCCTCGTTGCCATCAGCATTGAGTTCAGTTAATTCTTTTTGTTTTTTCTTAAAACATCGATCCCAATTATCTGAAAATACCTGACGCTCAACACTTAATGGTCGTGCTTTACTACCCTTACCTGCCATTGTCATATTCCTTAAAATCGTTTGTATTTAATCTAGCAGAATGAGCTATACTTGGTTCGCCATGTGGCCAAATGTTAATAGCAATAGAATTTCTAACATCATTTGGATTATCACTCTTCACAATGGCATGTTCCATTTTAGCTGGCATTATTAATAGATCACCGGCCTCCGGTCGAAAGAAAAATTCATCACTATTAAATTCATTATCTTCTCTAGGTTGATATAAAAACGGATACCACATTTTTGGGGCTCCGCCACCTATAGGTGTTAACATTAAACCATTATCAGTATCATCTAAATACAAAACAGCTGTAAGTAATGACCATGAATGATTGTGTTTTTTAAACACTCTCATTTCGTTTTCACCTCTACTATGTATAAACCATGAATCAGAAATTACTAGCTGAGTACCACCAATTTCGAATCCCCATACCTGTGTTAAATAATGGTTTGCACATTCTAATACCGCATCTCTAATTGAATGAAACTTTGAATTTAGTTGCAATAGATTTTCAGTAAGAAAATTGATTTTAAAATTTTCGTCTGTTTCAGGATCATATTTGATACTATCGATAATGGAATTTTCTTGAACAAAATTTTGATCAGTGTATGTGTCTAATAGACTTTTTTCTTTTTCGTTGAATTCTATTTTATATCTTACAACAGGTGTTGCAAATAAAGGTATAGTATTATATTGATCACCAATTTCTGCCATATCACCATCCAGTATAAAATCTGTGTTTACCTACCACAGCAACTAATCTCATATTATCATTCCAGTGTGGATCAACCGTTTCATTATGATAGAACAACGATCCATTTGTCATATCAGGAATAATTCCTATAATACTTATACGTGCTATCTGAATAGCTTTTTCGTATGCCGGCCAATCATCTATCTCATCTGGCAATCCATCACAATACCATGAGAATTGACATCGATGACGAGACGGTATAAGCTTATTTGGATCTTTCCAACTCGGTCTCATTCTTGCCTGATAGACTACACCACATATGCTATCAGGAAATTTATTGCTTTCTACACGATTAAGAGTAACATGAGCCACAGCAAATTGCCCTCTTGGCTCTTCCCCTCTTGCTTCAAAATATATGTTCTTTGCCAAACATTCCAATTCAGAATCGAGATCAGCACATGCTGACCAAGAACATAAACAAAGTAATACCGCAAGTGCTCGCCTAATCATAAGCGTCTCCCTGTTTCCTACCTCTCATAATAAAAGGTGCCACACTTGGATAACAAGGCAGTGGCCGCCCCGAGGATTATGCAGCTAGTGCGTAGTCCTGATAGTAATCGTCGTTTGCGATTATTTTAGTTGACCCTGTTTAACGTCAGCATCATTGACGATTCTCCACTTGCTTTCAGTCGCCCGTCGAATCCATTACGCCCCCATCATAAGCACACCGTATGGGATTCTCACCCATGTACCCGCGCAGCGGGATCTTAGTCTCATCGTCGCCTTTGCCACTTCTAGATCAACGATGTGCTTATGGTGGAGGCGGGCGGAGTCGAACCGCCGTCCGCACAAACCTATTACAAGCTTCAGCGAATTAAGTATTTATGATCAAATCATAAATTTGTTTCCAGTTCTGAACTCTCGCTCTGATTAACATAGCTTGAGTAGAACTTAAATCTGCGTTGTGAGTATGTGCCATTAGAATTGAATTCAATCCAGCCTTTGCTCCAACTACAGCATTTTCTACTTTATCTTCGACCCACCAACATTCGGTGTTTTTATATACTGCAAGTGCTTCGTCTTTGTCAGCGCCACAGTCAAGATAAGTGTATTTTTCGAAAGCAGTAGGACCAAATAGCTCGATTAGATTTTTTGTTCTAAGATGTTGAGCGTACTGATCATTACTTAAAGAAGTGATGGCATGAAATACATAACCATGTTCTTCGTGTAACTTTCGAACATATTTAATAGCATCGCGTAGAGGAGGTACTTTACGAATGGAAGCAGATTCATTGAACATTCGAACTAGTTTCTTAGAGAAAGGTCGTTCAAGATTAAATCTCTTACCTACATTGTATTGTGTCTCGTCAACCGGATCATATCCGTGGCGAATGCATCCATTGAGTAAAAGCATACTCCCAATCAAGGAGCACACCGTCGCAGTCTGTCAATATTACTTTTTCTTTGATCATGTAAACATTCTACTACAGAATGCGACGTTTGTACATGTTTTTTTTAGGGGCGGCCGCCCAGGCGGAGTGCAGCGATTTCTTCTGAAATCTGTTTTTTGGTCATGCCGTTACCAAGCGTAGGAGGAACATAATTACCACCGCTTGCAATAATTTCAGCTGACCAAATTTGAATAAGCTCTGCTTTGGTTTTACGCATTAGATCTTCAACTGTAGCATTAAATAGATCTTCTGAAACGCCTGGCAAAATGACCGTTTTCTTTGGTTCTTTACGCTTTTGTAGCCAAAAATAAAGTGCTACTCCAGCGGCGCCAAACAATACGATTGCAATTACAGTATCCATCTCATTTACCTCTTTTTAGTACGGTTTTAGTTCCACTATTTTCATCTATCAAAGGTTCATTCATATCATACCACTCATGTGGATTAACGAATGCACAAAATCTAGATTGAAAAACTTTTAGATCTATGTGCCTAGATCTATAATAATCATATAAACTCAGTCCTTGAATTTCACTACAATTCATGTCTTCAATCCAAGGGCCACCTCTTGTCCAGTGTAAACCTCGAGCATGATGTATACTATTTATATCATCGTATCCTTCTGTCCATGCCCACATTTTTGGTATAGATCCAATCTTATCTGTCCATTCGAACTGATGCAAATATTTTCCAGATTCTGTATTTACAATTTCTGGTGTTAATTTTTTACAATCAGGATGTTCATTATTGAATACCATTAAACTTGACCACAGTTTTTTAGGATACCAAACGTCTTTTTCATTATTAAATTTAGTATTATATTTTTCTTCAAAATTATGTTGAACACATGATACAGCTTGATCGTGATTAATAAAATAAAATAAATTTCGAATATCTTTGGTAAAAATATAATCATCATCAACAAAAATACTCATACCTTCATAATTCGAAAGATAAGGTACTAGAAATCGTGAATATGCAAACTCTGTACTTTGATTTTTATATTCTCTGGTATATTCTGGTATCTTTGATATATCGAGTAATTCTACTTCTACGGTTTTTGACATTTGAGAGCCCATAGCATAGTAGATACTATTAACACATGTAGCAGCAGCATCAGTATGTTTACCATCATACCCAACAAATATTTTCCATTTTTTATTAAACACTTTTTTTGTATGATCTTCGAAATATTTTTCGATTGATTCCATCATCAATCCATTTCTTGATTGTCCTGCAATGTTTAAAATTTGTGGTGTTAAATGGTTATCCGGATTTGGAAGTATTGCTATTTCAAAATACGTATCATCGTCATTATATAGATTTAATAGATCTTCTAGACCTACCTTTTTATATTCAGGTAAAAAATTAAAATGATCGAATACAATAATATCAGGATTTAAATCCATTATTTGTAATGCATGAAATCTAAATGAACCCGGATGAGAAACTTTTTTAATATTAATTTCCTGCGTGTCTGCATTATATTCGGGAGATAAGATTACAGTGATAGGTTCTTTTAAACCATGATTTTTAATATCATTAATTAGCCATGACATTTTTGTAAATTGTCTGACATCATAGGAACGTGTTCCGGGTTCACAGTTTTCTAGATAGTGTTGATTCGGATCTTCAACATCATCATTTTTAGATAGCATCTCACTAATTATTCTTCCGTAGTGTACTTCAGATTGTGCTCGTTCAACAGGTTTGAGAATTTTTAAAACTTCTTGATATGGTACAATTTTTATATTAAATTGATTGTAAAAATTAACAAGATGTTCATCTGCTAGCAACTGTTCTTTGGTACCAGTTTTTAATATATGATATACTGCATCTAACGGCGTTACTTGATGTAGCATTACGGAAGTACAATGCCAGAAGTTTGTTGTTGCCAAGCCTTGACAATATTTTCATCAGTTTCTACAACACAACTAATCATGGCTTTGTTCAGTGTAGCTTCAGAAGGTTCGCGCTTACCGGTCATGCATACACCCGGGACAAAGCCAACACCTTGCTCAGATTGACCAAATAGTCGTGGATTTTCTACTACGTAGGAAGTGTCGTTCTCTTCTTTTAATCTACCAATAATCTCACCAGTGATGGTGCAGAAAGTCATTATATCAGACATCAATAATCTCCGCGTCTTGTTTCAAAATATAATTTTTAAAGCGATAGCCATTAAACTCCTCAGACGGGGCCTGAAGAGTTAAATATTCAATATCGAATTCTTTGAGAAGAGGAAATGTCTCTCCTATATTAGAAGAGTACCATCTGCTTGTGTCCGAGCAGTTTGTAATCAGTAGCTGTGCCATCAATCAAATCTCTCATTTCTTCGTCATTCTCAATAAATTGAGCAAACAGTCCATGTTCACGACCGTGTGCTTCAATTTCCCATGGCATATCATGATAATTAATCAAATCATGCCGAATTTTTCTTTCGTGCCAACGAGTAACTTTAAAGTTTCTCTCGTAAGTTTTCATTTCACCCTTACCCCATTGTTTGACATGTGTCAATTCATGAGCAAGAGTTTTGATAAACATTTCTGGATCAAGTGTATTATCTATTCGAATTGTATATTCCTTTGGTCGAACACCTACACTATCGTACATACAATCTGCATACATTTCGTATTTTTCTAAAAGATCATTACTACCTTTTATTTTAATAGAAAAAGTATAATATGATCTTGGAAAGAATTTTTTCATTGTCCACCGGATAAATCTCTTAGCCAGTTTTTGCTGCAATTTATCCAATCCAGTTGTACGTATCGTAGCCATATGTTCTCCTCATCAAGATCTATTCTACTACAGATCCCATGAAATGTACATGCCTTACTTTTTCTTATTACCTATATTATATTTGGCCACCAATTCCCAGTCATTTTTATCTTTATGAGCAATAATCTTAATCTGGTTCAGAGGTGCTTGTAATTCTTCAATTTGTTTTTGTTCTACAACTCTAATAAGATTCCAGTCAGCAAGAAGCTTCGTAATAGTATTACGACGACTCTCGTCTTGTTCAGAAAAATTAGTAGGCTTGCCATCAAGGGCAAAGAGTTCTTTGAAATGTACGATGTAGTATTTGCCACGTTTATGAAGAATATGGCATGATTGATATAGCTTTCTTTCTTTTGGCGAAGCAATTCCAATACGAGTGAGTGTCTCTCTTACTTTTAAAAAGTCATCGTCTGACACCAACTCTACCTCTACAAGTGAGTCGATATTCATGTACTATCCACCTTTTTCTATTCGGCTCTTTATTGTTTTTATCTGGTCTTGAGAGAGGATTGTGAGTGCTTGAGAAGCTCGTTCATTGCTATATCCATAATATTCCATAACCGCTTCGATATCACTATCGTCTTCTTTCTTGTACCACTTAGAAAATCTTTTTCGTTTTCTAACAATATTTATAAGAAACTCGTATTGAAGCTTTTTATCGAGCTCATGATGAATATTCATCTCGTTAGCGAGTGCTATTGTATCTTGAAAATATGACAAACCACGATTGACCATGAATGGCAAATAATCTTTTTCTGCGATCACATCATCATTGGAACCACGCATAAGATTTTGTTTAGTGACATTGATAGAGTTCAGATACTCAAAGGGATTGCTCATCGTCTTCGCGCTCCTCAAATTTTATTTGTATATTCTCCATAAGCTTATAGCATTCATCACACACTTTAAACTCATGTTCGCCAAGCACAATTGTACCACAATCTCCAGTATCAGGGAGAAAATTATCACACACATCAACCTCACATAGAGGGCGTTTTTTCTTAAACATCTTTAAACTTTCCGAAAATTTGTATTGTGTGTCTAAAAATATCCATCATAGGATGTGTAATTTTAGTTACACGATGTAATTGACCTATAGTGTTGATCACGAATAGTCCTTGCTCAGGACATATGGAATGTTTTTGTTGACTATCTACATTCTCAAAATATTCGAAAATACCACCCCAATCAGGATTATAGTGTTCATTTATATAAATGGTACCGGCAAAATCATATCCCCTATCGTTGTGCCAGTTTATGCCAGAATTAGTATCCCATACAAAATGTTGTATATTAGTTCTATCCCAATCTACTTTATTATCAAAATATTTGTCGATATAAAATCCTACTCTGACATTAATTTCAGGAGAAACATTGGTCATATAGACAGATCCATATAGACCAGCTGTTAAGTTGGGTTCCCAGTTGTGCTTATTGATTGTCCAACAATTTTCTTTCCAGAGTTTATTTTTATCTTCTGAAACTTTAAGACAATCTTCCAGTGATAAAAAATTATTAATTAAAATCATGTAAACTCACAATTGGCCATGATCTCAGTAAGACATGCAGTCATATTGATTTCATGATCTGCAACAAATGCAGCCTTATATTGATAATCGGCAAGAATAAGGACCAATTGAGGTATGCTACTTGGCGCCATGAAGTCAGAACACTTGTCATAAAGTCGCCGAAAGATTGTTGTATTGTCTGCATCACTATTCTCTGCCACCCATTTACGAACCGAAGTGAAATCTTTCTGTTTGAGAGATGAGACTAAATTAGTCATCGTCACTTCTTGTAAATTATTTAGGATGCCAGTATCTATGCGTCCTGTAGCAGAATATCGTTGAAGCTCATTAAGAATACGACGATTATCAGGGAAATGCTTCTTCACTACTTCAGCAACAACTGCTTTATCAAACTCTACATTTTCTTGATTAAGAATTGTACATGTTCGTTTGAACATTTGAGCAGCACATTCCATACGTTGATCTTTATCAAGTTTAAACTCGACCACACTACATCGAGAGTGTAGTGGATCAATAATCTTGTTCTTAAAGTTGCATGTAAGAATGAAGCCACAGTTTTTGGAGAACTCTTCCATGAAGTTACGAAGAGCAGGTTGAGTAGAGTTAGGATTAAGGTAATCTGCTTCGTCGAGAATCACATATTTGCGACCGCCTTGGAGAGATACTGAGGATGCAAACGACATGATATCGTTGCGAAGGGTGTCAATATTACCATTCATCGAACCATTGATGACGATGTAGTCGCAGTCAAGTTCTTCGAGCATGGCTTTGGCAATCGTAGTCTTACCAACACCGGCGCTACCGGTCAAGATAAGATTAGGAACATTGCCATCGTTAACAAATTGTTGAAAGGTTTGTTTGAGTTGATCCGGTAGGATAGTATCGGATACGGTACGAGGTCGATATTTCTCGACCCACAAAAAATCATCATTCATAATATAAGTCCTCACGCTTATGGAATATTATACTGTATTCCGAGAGATTTTAACATGTTATATTCAGGTTCGTATCTTTGTCGAAGCTTATCTTTTTCCTCCTCACTCATTGTATCCCAAGAATATTTTTTAACTTGAGTAACATTTTGCAATGATAAGATATCATCGTTTTCAAACGCCTTGTTAAAATCTTCTTGATGAAATTCTTGACGAACAAATTCGTATGAATTCATTTGAGATAAGTTATTATTTAGCCATTGCAATTGATCGATTCCATTTTCAGTTGAAAATATTTCATATCCTTCTTGTAAACTGTAATTCATTACAGAAATATGTCGACTGATCGGATCTCTAATCGAAATGATATGTTTAACTGGTTTAAGATTAAGAAAATCAAGATCTGTTTTGATGTACTTAGAAGTATGTCGGTCGATCGGATCTCTAATCGAAATGATATGTTTCACAGGTTCAAACTTTATTTTGATATTTTTGATATTCGTAATATGATTATAAACGTAGAAATGATTTTTTATAATATAAACCTGGCTGTAGGATGTGTGTTGACGATGCTGTGCATTTGCATAACGATCAGAATTTTCCATCCACTTACGAATAGCAGTGCCACCTGTCTTCATAATATGATGATAATAAATTAACATGATCTAAAAGGTGGAAGCTCCAACATACAGCTAATAAATTCTTTCCATTTCTCTTCCATTTTCTCGCGCTCTTCATAGGCTTCTATCATCTTTTGTTTTTGGTGTTCTGGAAGATTACGAAATTCTTCGTATTCCTCTGCAGTCATAAATTGTTTTTTTGGATATGTAACACCTAAAGTTACTTCGTAATATTCATTGCCAGTTATATCTTTGCGCACTGTATAGTCTGGAGACCATTGTACTGCACAACCGGATAAAAGTAAAATAGGAAATAATCTAGTTAGTGCCATATGGGTTAGACAGATAATCTAGGCCTTCCCATAAATCTTCAATTTCTTTCGCCATACGATCAAGCTTTATTTGAATCTTGTCCGCATCTTTCATCATCAACTCGGCTTTCTGGACTAGAGTTTCTGTTTCCGTAATTTGTTTTTCGACTTGAACAACACGCTCTTGAATTGCAATCAATTCGGCCTGTCGTTCTAAAATGGTTTTGAGATTTGTATCGAGACCTGACAATTTACCTTGTAGTTCATCGATGTTGGCATCTTGAATTTGTTGCTGAGCTACAGCTAAGTCGCTTGTAATTGTTTTCTTATCGTCAACCCACACTTCGCGGAAGTCTTCAAATCTTGCATCAATAGTTTCAGACGCAGCAACTGATGCTGCTACTTCGTCTTCTAGAAGTGCGAGACGCGAAAAGAATTCGGAGGCGGCCCAAATACCGCCGCCGATAGTTGAAGCAAAAGAGAACAAAACGGCAATCCAAATACCTTTAAACTTGGTTCCACCAACATCTAACTCAATATCTTCGATTGCCATTTGTCCTCCCACGAGGACTCATGTCCTCAAACGATTGTAACTTCTAACCTTTTTACCTGACATCGAAACTGTCGTCTGTCTTGTTTAACAGTAACAGTTTGTGCAGGAAATTTCTTTTTAACCACAATGAGTTCTTTATCAGGATCGATCTCTTTGTGGCACTGTTCTAATTGCAGCTTCCATGTGTATTTATCTTCTAACACAACTGCAATAATTGTTTCTTCTTTTGGCTCTTCAGCCATTGCAAAGAAAGGCGTTAAGGCTAGTAGCATAATAGCTATCTTTTTCATATTTTTCTCCTTCGTCTCACGACGTAAAAATATTTATATGAAAATTAATCTAACCTTAACAATTCCTTAACAAAATTTTAATTTAGGGTGCCGGCTCAATATAACAAGGCATGTTTGGATCTTCATTCTGATATGGCCAGTAACCACCAGAATCTACTACAAAACAGGTTGTATTTTGATCCTGTGTAGGTCCAGTTGTATAGAAATTACTTTGAGCTCCAGCTTGATTTATAAATTCAGTAGTTTGAATATTAACAGAAATATCTTGTACCAAATATAAAGCAGCTGTTGATGTAAAGTCGACTACAACTGCAGCGTCATAACCTGTAATCCCTTGATTTTGTATACGATCAAGGAATACACTGTCAGCATTCAAAAAGTCTACACCATTCGCATCTGCATTTAATTGAAAACCTTCAATCAAAGCTGGGTCGTTATACACGGCCGCAACAGCTGAGAATTGATCTGCTGCGTCTTGTAATACAGTTAGTGTATTATTGTATGCATCAGTTTGACCAGTAGTCATCAATACATTATTATCAAGAACATATGCTTGCAATTGTTGACCTTGAATTGCATCACCACTCAATTGTACTTGAGCTGCCATGTTATTAATATGTTGAGCCGTAGCAATCGGTGTTACAGCATCGACATATGCGTCTACTGCGTTACCAAATGCGATTTGAGCTGCTGCATATTCTTCACCAAAATATTCTGCGGCTGTCTTTTGAAAGATATCAGCTTGCACTTCCTGAATTGCCTGATTATAGGCTGTTCGTTGTGCTTCAGAAATTAGTGTTGCATCAACTTCCAAATATCCATCAGGAGTTACAGTGCCGCCGGGTACAACTGATTGTATACCTCCCACTCTTCTAATTCCTGCATTAAGTGTCGTTGCAATACTACCTGATGCAGCGACAAGATTATCTACACTATTCCACTGAACTGGTCCTGCTACTGCGGAACCGCTCGCTAACACTAAGCTCATTACCAGTGTTTTTAGTTTGTTCATCGGTTTGTTTTCCTATTCCTAAAACGGTGTCGTAGAAAGTTTTATTATCATCGTAATCAGGAATATATACGTCGGGCTGACTTCTCATTGCTAGCACCGCACGTTTACCAAAAACCATTTTGCCTGCGACTAATATAGGACATGGATTGCCGGAAATAAACATGGCTTTCCAGTTGTCTTCGTTTTGGCACATTCTACTCACCGCTGGGAGAATCATGCCTAGATCTTTGAAGACTTTTGCGTCGCGTCTTCTGTTACATTCTTCATCCTGTTTATACGCACCTCTTGAGACACCTATATCTAGAAGTTGTATTCCAGTTCCTCTGCTTTGTAAGCAGGTATCACTACCAGATGACATCAGGCTTGGAGCAATTGCAGTACCTACAGGTGTAGGAGAACCGGCACCTGCTCCAATATTGGTAGTTGATGTATTATTATTATTCGAATTTTGTTGATTCGAATTCAAATCACCATCCTGTGCATTGCCAGGTACGACATCGCCAGGCAAATTTGGTTCAAATTCACCATCACCTCGCGTATCAATCTGTGCATATGCACTAGAACAAAACAAAAACATAGTCAAGAATATTATAGTTCTCATATAATAATCCTTCATATATTTTATAGTTTATTTTTTTTCTGTCAAGGAGTTATTCCATATATCAAAGAGCGTCTCAATCTTTTCATTTTGTGTTTCGTTTACACCTTGCTCTTTATTGATTAGAATACGAAGATCTTGCATTTGTTTAGTATCGTTTTCGAAATCAACCATTTGTTTCTCAATCGAATGTATTGCAGCGTTTTGCATTAAATCATCAGGTAAGCTACCTAATTCACCACGCGGCCACTTTACACGAAATTCTGAATTCATATTAACTTCTTGTCTCAACAGAATATTTTCGCGTTCGAGTACATCAATACGATTTGTTACCTCAAAGTAGCCGACTACAACACAAACAATTGCAAATCCAATCGCAAGTAAATTACGAATTGGAATAGTGATTGATGAGTCTTCGCTAACTTCTAAATTATTATCCATTTATTTTTTTCCGCTCCATGCTTGGGCGCCAAAGAACGCTGCTACAATACCAGCTACGGCGATGAAATATACACCCGCCATATCACCTAGTATTTTAGCTCCTTGTTCTAACCCACCAACATTGGCGCCGACTACAAGCACAGGATATAATAACATACCCCACAACGAGAACCAAGCCATAGATCGCTGAGCATCGCGCATAGCATCTGCATCTTCGAGTTCCTTTCTGCGAAACTCAAGATACATTGCTTCTTCTTCTTTGCTTACTTTTCCATCACCGTTTGTATCGGCTGGATGAAACTTTTCTTGTTTTACTTCTTCAGACATACTTACTCCTTGCAAATTTAATTACAAAGACATAGTAATGGGGAAACTCAGATCACGTGTTTATTTATAAGACAGAAATTCTATCACACCATTTTTCAGCGGAAACCGTCAAATTATTGTCGGTTTTATTTACATATTCCCATGCTAAACTGTATCGAGTTGAATCAGTCATATTCATACTGCAGCCGTGCACTAGATTTATGTTAAAAAATACAGCATAAGGTGCTTTTAAATTAAGTTCTATTATTTTATAATCTGTAAGTTCTCGCTGGTCGATCCACTGAGCAATTCCTTCCTCATCAATATTATGAGGAAATATACCTCTCAAATGACTACCTTCAACAACACGCAGACATCCGTTTTCTGTTGATGTATTTTGAAGATATACAGCACATGATAATATTTTTTGAGGATCTCCACGAAAAAAATAATTATCTTGATGCATCAAAGTAGAAATTGCTTTTGGCTGCATAGGGAAGAACTTACTGATATAGATATCCATTTCTTCTTCAAATGGCAATAAGCTTTTAGCCTGACGAATCAAAGATGGATGACTGGCCAATTTTCGAAATGCAGGGACGGTCTCACAAGCACCGTGTAATTTGTTTATAGTACCATTTGAGTTGAGCGCCCATTTATATGACGGCTGAATTCTATTAAGAAGAATATGATCACATATATCGAGATAATATTCGTGTTCTTCTGGTGTCAAAAAATTTGTTAAGAGAGTCCAACCCTTAATGTCAAACTTGCTCTTAATCAAATCCATTAAAACTGTTCTTCTTCTGTGGAACCTTTGAGTGCAGCCGTTGACGAAGAACCAAGCACGTTAGATATTGCATCAAAGTATCCGACTCCAACTTCTTGTTGGTGTTTGGTTGAAGTATATCCAAAGATTTCACTGTTAAACTCATCTTCTTGCAATAATGAATAGGCAAACATACCATCTTCTTTATATCGTCGAGCGAAGTCAAAAACAGCATAGTTTGTTGCATGAAAGCCAGCTAATGTAATAAACTGAAACTTAAATCCTAACTTACCTAACTCACGTTGAAACTCTGCAAGTTCTTGATCATTTGGAATTGCTTTCTTCCAATTAAAAGAAGGCGAACAATTATATGCTAGCATTTGATCAGGATATGCGCCACGTACGCCGTCAGCAAATCTTTTTGCTTCCTTAAGACAAGGCTTCGAGGTTTCACACCATATCAGGTCAGCGTACTCTGCATATCTCTGACCTCGTTCTATACAAAAATCTAAACCGCCATTAATTTCAAAGAAACCTTCTGATGTACGAGATCGCATTGTAGCGGATCCTTGACCACCATATCTCTTGATATATTTGTTATCCATTGCATCTACGTCAGATGAAAGGAGTTTAGCAGATTCTGCATCTGTTCTGGCAATGATGACTGTGTCAGTACCAGCCACATCAGAAGCAAGTCGAGCGGCGTTAAGATTACGAACAGCACTGCTAGTCGGAATAAGTACTTTACCACCGAGGTGTCCGCATTTCTTTTCAGAAGCGAGCTGATCTTCGAAATGCACAGCTGCAGCACCGGCTTCAATGAGATTTCGTGCCAGTTCATATGCGTTTAGTACTCCTCCAAATCCAGCTTCTGCATCTGCGATAATAGGTGCAAAATCAAAACCATCTCCACCATTTAATACATCAATTTGATCTTGTCGCCTAAACGCATTATTAATATTTCGAACAACATCAGGTACAGAGTTTACAGGATACAAGGATTGATCCGGATATACTTCGCCGGCCGAGTTCTGAGATGCTGCTACCTGCCAACCAGAACAATAGATTGCTTTTAATCCTGCCTTGACATGTTGTACAGCTTGTTGCCCATTGTATGCACCAAATGTGTTAATATATTCGTTTTCTTCGAATAGTTGTCTCAGCTTCCTTGCTCCAAGCCTCGCGAGTGTATGATCAATTTGTACTGATCCTCGTAGCTTATCTACTGCCTCCGGTTTGTAACTCCTTTTCGTACCCATGGTACACTCCTTAATCTACAAGGATAATAGATCCTTTAATAGGCCAATCGTGACCTTGTCTATCCTGTACGAATTCATCTGGTACAGGTTCAGTTAGTTTAATGAAATATCGCGTTCCAGTTGATGACACGTACTCAGATTCAACTGATCCTGTTACTTCTATTCCTTGCCACATATACATAATATTTCCTTAATTTGGCTCCACGACCTGGGATCGAACCAGGGACCCAGTGATTAACAGTCACTTGCTCTGCCTGCTGAGCTATCGTGGAATTAACTTTCATTATCTAAAAATGGATATATGCAACCGCAAATGCCTACTAATAAAAAGAGCAATATACCTAGCATTTCCATAATTTACTCCAATTTGGTGCCGCCACCAAGAATCGAACTCGGGACCTACTGATTACAAATCAGTTGCTCTACCTGCTGAGCTATAGCGGCAATCTGTTTAGTCGAATGTTGAGTTGGATTCAATTGAGATCCAGTATTCAACATCGTCTGAAGCGAAGTGTGAGATGCCACGCGATGACAAACTTACACGATAATTATCTGGTAAGATCTTGACATTTTCTGTCTTGAATACTGCGGTGAATGTTCGATCAGTCTCACCAACTTCAATATCATATTTGTCTGAACTTGGATTCTTAGTATCAGTGGCTCGTAAAATAATACGACCATCTTCACCAGCAACCACCAACTCAGGAAATGACATTACACCAAGAGCTTTCATAATTTCGGCGAAGTTTTCTTGATTGAGTTCAAATGATACATCAGCGTCACCAATATCGATATCTTTGTTAGGTGGTGCAACAATAGTGTTAGGATCTGCAAAGGTGTAATTTACCTTACGACCCGGTGATGTAATCACTACAGTACGATCTTCAAGTTGAAAGTCCGGATCTGCAAACAAAGATGATACACCAAGAAATCTAGACAAATCATAGATTGCAAAGTCCTGAGGAATATTATCCTCGAGATTTGCTTTTGCCATGATAGTCTTATTAGGCGAGATTGTTTTCAACGCATTACCTTCGCGAAATTGAATCGAAGGATTAATTGTTGAGAAGTTTTTCAAGACCTGTACAGATCGAGCATTAAGTTTCATAGTATAGTTTCCTATTTTTTCTTTTCACCAAGTTTAGAGGGATCAGCTGTAGCCGCTGCACCAATAGATGCAATAGCTGCCAATGAACCACCAAATACGTATGCGCCCATATGTTTGAGTTCCATCCAAGGACACATGAATACTTTCATACCAGCACGTCTTACATTATAACAAAACATGTAATCTTCGGACAGGTATCTATTCGAATATGACTTTTGATCGATGCCATTTTTCTTATCTTCAATAAAGTTGATGACATCTCTATTTTTTGCATTTGGATTCTTTTTAAAGAATGCTTTGATTTCAGGTACAAGATTTTGTGACTTATCATCAATGAGAGCATCGAAGTATGCCATGATCTCAGTACTTCCATCAAAGTTTGCTGTTCGAACATGATCAGGACGATACATGAATTGAGGATATGTTTCTTTATATTTTTCAAAGGTTGACTTCTTGATCATCATGAAGCCTGTACCACCCTCAGCTACTTCTGCAGGTTGAGTTAGTTTAATATAATTTTCACCATTTTTTTGTCTAATAGGATTGAAGACATAATCACCAACAAAGTTTTCTAGAACATTTGGATTCTCATCAGCTACACCTTGTTTTACTGCTTCACTAATTTTTTCCCACGCAATTGTTTTCTTCGGATAAGGAGCACAGCATACATCCATCTCAGGATATTGATGCATCATTCCTAATAGAGATACTACATCATGTGCCTTAAAATGAATATCTGAATCAATGAACATAAGATGTGTACAATCAGATCGCATAAATTCATCTACACAATAATTACGTGCTCGTGTAACTAACGATTCATTGAATAGAAAATAAAATTGTAATGGAATGCCATATCGCTGACATGTTGTTGTCAATTCAGCCAACGATCTAGCATACATTCCAGAACATTGTGCACCATACATTGGTGTCGCCAAAAAGATTTTATATTTTTGTAACTCTTGTACTGGAATATTAAGTTCCATAGTTTAACCTCACTAAAAGTTCTATTCTACACTGTTTTAAAATATTTGTACACTATAAAAATGCATCTAGTGTAGATACTTCTCTATCTAAAATTTCTAATTTTTTTGATGTATTATGTTGTAATGATACGCGCGCGTCAATCAATTCTCGTTCTCCATTTAATACAGCTTTTACTTCGGTTGCCATATCAGCTGCAGTTTGAAACGGAACATTCTGACATATATGATTGAAGCTACCTTTCGGATTAAGAAGCTGATAGTCACTTGGCATACCCATAATTGTCATCGCCTCTCTAAAGGTTATATATCGATCTTCATGAGGATGAGTTAGCATTTGTGGATAGTGACCTACAAAAGATCCAATATGACCTTTAGGCAACAAAGTACCTCTGCGCATAATATTACCACCAGATTCTAGCTTATCATACATTCGCAATGCACGCTGTGATTCACGATGATATTGACGTTCCTCTAACCATTTAGCAACGCGAGCGTAATCATGCTTATGAGACTCAATAAGGCTATAGACGTCCAAGTAATTCGGTGTTTTAGGATCAGTGATATCGATAAGGTCAAAGTGGTCGCGATGGCTAATACCGCCATGAATCTCCTCCAAAATATATTTGTAAAATGGATTGTCGGTTGGTTTGTTTCGATTTATGCATTCGGACATCGGATCATTAGGATCGCGCTCGACGGAGAGGATAAGGTCCTCGATAGTTTGCATTTCTCTTCGATAGTAGTCAAATACCGGAACTTGTGTACCTTTCCAAAAGAAGTAGAATGTTCGCTCGCGCGTTTGTGGTATACCGTGTAACAGACTTTTCGTTTTATACATCGACATGACATAGCCATTCTCCTTACCAATTTGAATCAATTGGTTTCGAATAGGTTCACCGATTTTACCCGTGAAAGTTGGGGCATTCTCTCCCCAAAATACAAGAGGCTTGATCTCGCCAAGAACATACTTAGCCGTTTCAATCATCCAACGATTGTTTTTGTTGTCCTCTCCATAACGCGTACTGAACAATGACAAGCCAGCACAAGGACATACACTGGACACTACGTCTACTGAGTGCGGATGGCGATCTCCTTCATCTAGAACGTAGTACGGTACCTCATGATTCCAATAATTTAGTAGATGTTCTTCATTTGCCTGAAAAGCATTATAAGATAAGATATAATCTGGTCGATGACCAAAGACTTGCTCAGAGGCAAGTACTTCACCTCCGATCAGTGGTATAATAGTTGCATGCTTCATTACGAAAAGAAATCCTCAAGCGTTAATTGTTCACGTTCTGCTGTAGGTATATATTCAATATACGGAGCATGACTCCACTCATATCCTTGCCAATGTGGATACCAGCGTCTAGATAAGTGCACCGACTGTGGTTTCTCCATGTATTCAAAACCAAGTTCGCCTTTTGAATTAATCATTTCGCCAACCCATTCATATATCTGAACTTCATCAGTACAACGCTTCATTACTTCATTTTTAAACAACTTACGAATATCATTTCTCTCTTGGCGCGAGCCATAAAATGGAGTGCCTTTATACCAACCAGTTTTTGGAATCGATCGTGATTCGTCTTCGATAGGCAAGAGTTCATAGATCTTGACACGGCAACTATATTTTTGTGATATGGCATGTGCTTGTTCCATATAACGAGCAACAAGTTGTTTAGTAGCAAGAATTGGATCATCTTGTCTACAAAGATGATGACGAACATCAATGTTGCCAAAATAAAATTCTAGATCAGTAAAACATCTATCTTTCGGAATAAAAGATTCAAGACCTTCTTTTAATGCGCCGTGTAGTGTTTTAAATGGCACTGATAGATTTGACCAGCCTGGTCGGTACATACAAATGGCATGGCTGTCACCAATTGCCATGCGAGGATAATGTCGTAGATCATTAGGATTGATTGTCACTGCAGTTTCACACATGCGCTTCAGATTATCCCAATCAATGCCATCCCATAAAGTATTCCATTCTTGTCCTTTCTCTCTGGCTTTATCAAACTTTTCTTTCATGATACCATAATAGTCAGGCATGTCGACCACAAGGCTATACACACGGCCGTCGAAACGAGAGAAATTGACAAAATTCTCAATATATGGGAAGTTTTTGAGGCCGCCAAAGAGATTAACGTTACCAGACCAATCATTACCATGATACACATAAAGATCATCGAAATCACAAAAATCGGAGACATACTGATCACCTGTCATGTTTACTTTAATTGTACCAATATTGGCCTCAGAAAGTTGATCTGCATATATTACACCTTGAGCAGCACGATGGCTGGTCATTTGGCGTGAAATAGTAATAAACGGTGTAGCTACTAAACCACTACGCAACATCTTTTTTCTCCCAATCGCGATATGAATCTATTCTATCATATATGTTATGGTCTTGTAAACTAGGTTCAGTACCAACATTCCAAAACAGAATATCCCGACCCGTGTTTTTTGGAATGTACTTCCAGACTTTTCCATCGTACGTATCAATCGAAGGAAATGGAGGTAAATTTTGTTTCTTTTCAGATGCTGTAAAAGCGAGTGGTTCTGATATGACATCTGCTCTTCCTAATTCTCCGGCTTTAAGATTCCTCGCCACTGCGATACTCGTAAACTTAGCTCTTGGCCACGCGATTTGCAATGCCCTACTAAGTACACCTGTCGATGTAGCCACATATACTTCTTCAGGTTCTGGTATTTGTATAGCAGTGTGTACTATAGCTGCAGTCGCCAATTCATGTCTAAGTCCGAGTGGGACAAAAAAGTATCCGTGTTTCTCTGCATATTCTTTAGCTGCTTTGTTTAAATTTGGCATAGCGGCGATACGTTTAAAGATAGGTTTAGCGCCACGTTCAATGCAGCATGCCTGATGTAAAGAGACGCGCTGAGACGATGGCATGAATAGTATTACGTCTTTATTATATCGTTTTGCACAGTCCAATATGGAAACTCCGGCGAGTCCGGTGCGAGGTTGACAGTATACAATTGTGTCTGAGGGGCATCGACTTGCAAGGAGATCTCCAGCTCTCGCTTTTGTCCCCACGATAAGGTCATCTCGTACGACTCGAATGCCATCGTGTTCTCGTACAACCGGTTCGGGGTTGTACGGTTCCCATCCTTCGCACAAAGATAGATAATATTCTCTTGCTGCTTCATAGCCAAAAACTCCTACGTCTTTATTAACGCCATCGATTACATGATTATTGTGTGACACGATCGTACCTATTTGTTTTTAGTGACCAATTGTCTGGATACACCCAGTTATATGGTATCATTTTTGTCTGTTTTTTGGAACCAAGTTTCATCGACATAAATTTATAATGCATACACAATTTGTCTTCTAAGTTGAGATACTGATGTGTATGAATCGGATTGCTAGGATGATTCTTTAGATAGTCCATGTGTTGGACCTGCATCTCTGCCCACTTATTCATTGGTACGTATTCACCATTCTCATCGATCTCATACTTTGATTTTGACATGAGATGTGGACAGTCAAAGATTTGTGATAGACCATCGAAGTATCCCGTTCCGCCATGTAAGAATGAGTCAGGATCAACCCATTCAGGATGACTCATTGCAACATGGCGTGCTGCATTCTTTGACGGATACATGGCATTACGAAAACCAAAATCGCGTACCATGATGATATTCATCTTCTTGGCGAACTCCATCATCGTCATTGGTCGTCTCATGCCATCAAACATCGCATCTAGTTCAATTGCTACACGAGCTGGTGTTTCAATCAACCAATCTTTGACTTTGGTATCTTTTGGATAATAGATCTGAAAGAGATCAGAACGTGCATGCCGATAATTCGAGAACCGTACCTTCATGCCATCATAGCCATGATCTTTCCATGCTCTAAATGTTTGCCAATGCTCGTTGCTAAAAGAAAACAGGACACATCCTTCGATTAATTTGGCACGATCTTTTAATTGTGCCATTTCCTCGACAAACGGGCACTCATGCCAGTGCAAACGATGTGAGAACTGTTGATAGTTATTCTTGAGCAGGAAGTCTTTACGCTCGTCATAGGCACGACAAAACTCGAAGAACTTATTCGTTCGAGCTTCTTGGCACCAGTCTTTTAGCCACGATGATGTTGGTTTGCCGTTTTTGTAATCTACTTCAGCGATATTATTGTATTGAATATCATTATCATGTTCACCTAGAAAGTGAGTCAGCGTCATTTTTTCTTGCCTCATGATATTCTTTACATACTGTCTCAAAGGATTCCCACATCTCATTGAACTTCAATTCATACAGTTCTTTGATAGCAAAATACTTGTTCATCAGCGCATCACAAACTTTTGGATCAATGCCTTCCCATTCTGGACTATCAACAAAATGTTTTGTCACCAAATCAATGTCGTCAGTTACTTTCCAACAATCTAAGATCTGTTGTTCTAAATCAAAAATTTTCATTGTATCGGAGCCTCGCATTTACATTATGTTGATACTCTTCAGCAGTCATATTGTTTTTCTTCAAAATGAAGTCATCAGATGGATGATTTTTCATGCCATTAAAAGTATTTACCAAACCCAAATCTAGCATATACTTCTGGCGGCCATAGGGGTGATCCTTGATGCCGCATGACGACCACAGGGTATCATAATCTAGATGATCATAATCCGGACCTGGCCGGACATAATTCTCAACATAACGAATGAAGTCACAACATACATCTTCGGCATTATATGGTACACTTCCTGTATCATCATATATTTTTGTCATGACGGCATCAAGGAACAACTCTTTCTTCATCCTCTTTTCTGGAAAAGCGAGGTATGAAATACATTCTACTGCATTTGTACCGTAATAGAACATGCTCTCACGGTTCACATATTGGGGAAACCAGTCGGCGACGTCAGCCACTACTGCTGCGTACTGAAACTGATAGCGTCGAAGGCCGTTGTCCTCGTTCCACTTCAGCATAAACTCTCCAATCTCGCGAAGGTCCTTTTTAGGACCCATCGTCAAATGGTCCGCGAGATCTCGAGCCAGCCTTGGGGCGAACTCACCAAGGTAATAGTCGCCGCCCTTTCGATAGTCACCGACTGGTTTTGGAAATGCTGGGAACTGGTATCCGACTGAAGTATAAAAGGATACCGGGTAGTGTTTCACCAGCTGCACCATTTCTTCAATCGTATCACATTGATGTAGATTGAATAGTATGGTGTTATAATAGCCCGATGGTTTTTGGGCATAGTTAATTGCTGAACCGGTTACCCGATGGAGTATAAAAATATACAGCCATTCAGGAAGAGAGAATACGTTGTGTTTACCGGTCCAGTCTTTGGCAACGGTCTCTCGTTGGCGAGTGCACACACCCGCCTCCATCTTTTTCCAATATGGATGATCTTCAGTCCATCCATAAAAGCAATCATTAATAATTTGTGAGAAGCCAGCATACTTACGCTCGACTACATCATACAATTCAACATTCTCCATGAGATCATCACCAAGATTCGAATCTTTGTGTGCGATCATCCCATAAGGTTCTTTATTAGATACATTACATAGCTCTTGTTGTTTAGAGGCTAAATTAAAGTACCTTATAAACTCATCATAATATCTAGTTGTTGTTATCATCTACTTTCGAATTGTTGTCTTCAACTACCCTACGATAATATACTACCACATCTTGCATCTGCTGTACATATCGTTTGATTTCTTGCATATTATAGGACATCAATTCGTAATCTGCAACGCTCATCGCGATGAATACAACTTGTCCTGACTCTTTTTCTACTCGCGCAATAAACTCGTCTAAATTCTTTGCCGATACGACATAGAACTGAGGATCACGAAGTTCAATTTCCCGAGGTAGAATCGGTTGTGTTATCGGCACTCGTACTACTTTCGTTTGTATCACTACCTCCGGCTCCGGAGTTCGCAGAAAGCTGCACCCCGTCGTCAAGGAGATCGATAGCACGAGAAGCATTTTCAATGCTGTCGAATACATCTTTCGTTCCTCTGTTTACTCTTGTTTCAATTAGTCCTGGCTTAGCAGCCGCGAGCCTCGTTAGATCATGACGAGCAAAGATACTGAGATAGCGATTCATCTCTTGTTCTGCTTGTTGATTGGCAACCGTTAACTCATTGATAGATTTACTTTGAAGTTCAGCTGCTTCTTGCATTTGATTCAATGTTTCCTTTTGAGTTTCAATTGCAGACTCGAGTGCAGCATTATGTGTTTTTAAATATATAAGTTCGGCCTGTGTTGTATCATAGTACCAATAACCTGCACCACCAAGTGCAAGTATAATACCAATTAAGACTCCGTACATAACGTTACTCTTTTTCTTAGATCACTTGTTGAAAACCTATGATCTCGTTGATTGAAATATAATTCAATGCCACGTTGTTGGCATATCTCTTTGCCAGTAAAATCTAGATTACGATACTCGTCACCAAGAATACGTACATCGATTTTTAATGTTTCTAAGATATCCTTCAAATCAATTTCTGTTTCATAAGGTATAATCTCATCAACATATTTTACAGCTGACAATTGTATATATCTTTCCGGTAAAGTTTGTATTGGTTTGTTTTTCTCTAATCGATCGAGACCAGGATCTACTTGTAAACCACAAATCAAATAGTCACACTGTGTCTTTGCCTCTCTTAGCATTGAGACATGTCCGGCGTGTAATAGATCAAATGCTGAAGCAGTAAATCCTACTCTCATTCTACCAAATCAAAGTGTCGTTCATATACGTGAAGATTTTGTACTTGCCACGTGATTGTACCAACACCAACATCGTGTTGTGGTAGGCTAATATCATATGCAAGATTTTCAAGTACAAATCGTTGCCATGCATAGTCATTCTTATAACCAAAGACTACATCATTAGAGCGCATCTGAACCACTGCATGTAGCTTATGATCTCGAAGATAGTAGCTTACAGCATTGGTACAAATAAAGTCTGACTTGCCACCCTCGTTGTACTCGTGCCATATTGATGGTCGATTGTAGATCATAGTACCACGGCGACCGTATGGATTCTTCATCATCTCATCACGAACTTGCTTATATTGATTACCAAAGCGTTCGTTATAAATGAGATAGCCGTAATTAGAATTGATTTCACCATTTGCATCAGCACTATATTGCCATGCTTCTGGTGGTTTACGATCTCTACTATATATGTCATTAATATTGGTAGACTGAGACATATACCACTGGATTTCGGCCTTGATATATTTTTGATTCGGTTTACCAAAGATAGATGGCTCGTCAGCGAGAAATGAAGCACCAATAAGTTCTATAGTCTTTTGACCAGTCTTATCTGTGGTGAAACGTTTCTCGTGAAGAGCTTGTTTAAAGTAACAACGAATGTCTTCTACTTTATTCTGAATCATTTACGATCCTATTAAGAAAGTCACGGTTAGATTCTTGTCCATCCATCTTACCACGCATATATGCAACAACAAAAGATGCATAGTTGATTAGATCTTTAGCTGAATCTTCGATTGATTCGAAGTTCGGTTCATAGTTAGGATCTCGTTCACTAGCTTCAATGACTGATTGCATACGAAGAACTTTAGCATAGATTAGATCTGTAATGGTTGCGATACCACGAGGATAGTAATCTGCTTGACGAATGCGGGAGAATTCATTTTGATAGTCGTTTGACTTTTTAACTTGTACTTCAGCACATTCTTGCAGAACCTTAAGAGATTCTTTCATTTCTGGCTCCAATTTATTAGGTTGCTTATTAGTATTTTCAACAAAATTTAATACGTTGCCGCGGGGGCCAATAGCATTAATTTTAATTCGGCATTTCTCATTTACTTGGACGACAGACATGCCATAGATGTGCAATCGATTTCGATTTCGCCAAAAGAAATCCGAGACATTACTACCACGAGAACCTAAAAACCGATTGATTTTATTTACAGTAACATTATGTCCTAGGATTTCTACTACATCGCGACCATGAGTACGTAAAAATTTAGTGGCGCCGAGTTCCTGATAAGCAATTTGATAATTCATAATATATTTCCTGTGTGTGAAGATTATATTCTACTATAAAACGAGACACATGTACATGCTTTATTCAGACTTGGCCATCTCTTCCCAGATACCATGATTGCCGGCATGTGATGGTGTTTGCCATCCTTCTGGCTTGACTAGATCTGGTAGACCAAGTGGATTCGGCCGAGATTCTTTAACACCAATCTCTTTGGCCATATTAGCTGCATAGACCACATCCCAAGCTTTGTGAGCATCGATACCAAATGCATCAAGGGTACCTATTGCAACAACACAAAGATCGATCAGACCATCTACCAGCTCTTCTGGATCATTATTGACTGCAGCTTCCAATGTTTCTTGGAATTCTTCTTGTACAAACTTCAAACGAAATGCGAGAAACTCTTTCAACTTCTCAGGATTATTCTTTACCCACTCGCGGACACCATACTTATCATGCATGGATGCGATATCACTTGCCCAATCTTTACTCATCTTTTATACCTGCGATTTCATCATATACCATATCCATGAGCTGTTTTAGTGAAATGTCTAGAAACCAACACTGTTCACATATACTTCTCATATCCTTAATTAACCATTCTACATCAATCGAGGGATAATGTAAAGGTTTTTCAACTCTTTCACCATTATATAGTTGCATAATTCTTTCGAATACTACATCTCCGATTGGATCTGCTTCACCGTTCCACTTATCATTCTTCGCCATCAAACGACTCCACTTTAATATGTTCTTCTGGTTTACCTTTAAGAGCTACTCTGATAAAACCATCAACTTCTTCTTGATTTGCAAATATACGTTCGACAATTTGTGTTTTACTTTTTTTAACATCGATGACTACATTCCAGTTGTCGTGGCTGTGTGTTTTTGTATAGATCTTAAACATTATATTATACCTATGCTGCTATTTGTGAAAAATTCTTCACTTTCTCAAAGCGAATATTACTATGGAATTTGTCAAAGAGTTGATCACCCTTATGACTGATAACAAAGACATTGGTGTCTTGTGTTAATTGAGTAATGAGTTTCATAAACTCATCGGTACCTGTAGTATCAAGCGAGCTATCAAACACCTCGTCCATAATCAATAAATTGGTGGTCGTAGAATTGCGTAGCTTAGCCACTGCTCTCCATGTAAAAAGGAGTGATAAGTCAATACGCATCTTCTCTCCTTCACTAAAAGAATCGTACGTAAACTCATCACGAAATCTGGACTTGATCTTCTCATTAAATTGATCATCTAACTCGAATTGTACAAAGAACTCCATTGCTGCCAAATATTTGTTCATCAATTTGTTAATGATTGGCACATATTGTCGAATGATCTTGGCTTTGATACCACCATCTTTCAATAAAGATGTAGCGCGATCGAAAAGTTCTTTCTGATATAGTAACGATTCGTGTTTTGTTTTTGCATCATTTAAATCCTTATTGAGAGAATCGAGATCATCTTTTGGTTCTTCGATTATCTTATCACCTATACTCGATTTGACTGCCTCAATAGAGTTAGTGGTTGTCATGATCTCACTATTAATATTCATTAACTCTTGATTGGCAGCTGAGATCGCGTGCTGTACTTTATCAACATATGCCAATCGTTCTTCGACTTCGTTAAAGTGAGAAGACATATCAGTCACAGCTTGTTCAATTTCTTTTTGTTTTGTGGTCTTATCATCTATAGCGCGCTGCTTAATAAGATCGCCGATTGTTTGTGTACATGTTGGACAATCGTCATGGTTTTCAAAGAAAGTAATTTCATCTTGTATAGATTTTACTTTATGTTCTAATTGAAATTTAAGATGAGCTAGTTTTTGTTTTTTATCGTGAGTCTTCTTTGAGTCAGAAATACTGTCTTGCATTTCTTTAATTTGACTAGTAAACAATTCATGTTGACCGCGGGATTGAATTAATTTTTTCTCGAGTTCTGCAATCTGTTTAAGTTTGGCATCGCGATCTGACTTTTTCATCGATGCAATTTCATTGAGATGTTTTCGTGTTAATGTAATCTTTTCATCGAGTAGATCGATCTTATATTTGGCTGAGATGACTTCGTCTTTATTGGCCGAGATTCTTTCTTTGAGTACATTATACATCTTCGTAAAGATTTCAATATCAAGTAAATCTTCGATGATGGATCGACGTTCCCATACTTTCATCTGCATGAATGGGACAAAGTTAGCAGAACCAATAACTACAATCTGTGTAAAAGATTTATGATTGAGTTTAAGAATATTTTTCTCGAGATATTCTTGATATTCTCTTACACTTGCATTTTGATCGAGGAGAACACCATCACATATAATCTCAAATCTGGCTGGTTTGATACCACGACGAACTAAATAATCTTTACCTTTGACTGAAAATTCAATCTCTACGAGTGCACCTTTATTAGTAATACTATTGACTAACTGAGGCTTATTGATATTACGATACGGTTTACCATATAATGCAAATGAGATTGCATCCAACATCGTTGATTTTCCAGCACCATTCTCACCGACTATTAAAGTTGATTGTGATTTATTGAGAAGAATCTCAGTAAATTGATTGCCAGTAGAAAGAAAATTCTGCCAGCGGACTTTCTTAAAATATAACATACTACCTCAAGTATTTTTGAAGAATATTCTACCTGTCGCTCTAGTAGATATCATCAAATCTTTTTTTGTTTCGTTTGCCCACCCAAGAACCCATATCAGGGCTGTTTGGTCTATATTATACGAAGATGTTTGTATAAGTACATAGCATTCTTGATTAGGATCGCCTAGCTTATTAATAACAATAAAACCGGATCGCGACGGTTTTACAAATTCTGGCAATCCCCAGTCTGTCATCCATTCACATAAAAAATCTTTACAGTTTTGTGGTCTATCTTCATAGCCAGCACAACCCTCGTCTTTTGCCATATAAAAGCAGCTTCGGTCATCACCCACTACTAGTCTTTGACCTGATTGTGTTAATTCATCAAAGGATAGTGTTCCATCACAGCATCCAACACAACCGCCGCATGATCTGTCTGTTGCTATAATTGTCATTCAGTACTCAAAGCTTCATGATATAAATCATAAAATAAATCATTCATAGGTTTTGCATCATTCAATTGAAGATTATCGATATACTTATTAATGATTGTAATCGTATCTTCTGCTTCATCTATAATCGTATCATCACCTTCGAGATCGAGATGAAAGTTATCTTCTACAACCTGCAGATGTGCAGGATTTGATGTGTTAACTTTGTCGACGAATAGGTCAAACAAATATGGATTATCTTTATTCTTAACAACAAGTTTAACGTACGTATCGGTAAGATGATCAAATGATTTATCTAAAATGCTATCACCTTCCAAGTCATCGTAGTATATCTTATTAAACATTGTATACGGATTTTTGAAATATGTCAACTCTTTTGTATCGGTGTCAAAGATATGGAAACCTCGATCGTCGTTATAATCGGACCATGTCATCTCATATGGCGCACCAAGATAGTGCACATTATCGCGTGATGACTTATGATGAAAGTGTCCTGACATCACCATATCAAAGTTTTTAAAAGTACCATGAGGCAGACCTGCATCAATCACTGCACCTTTATACATCTCGAAGCCTTTCAGTTCAAGATGGCCCATACATACACTACACCCACTATTTTCGACATAGTGCATTGCTTCTTCATAGTTTGAATTGTTGATCCAAGGCATGAATAAAATATTGAGACCATCTGCGTGAAAGATAGTAGGCTCATCATATATGTGAATATTTTCTTCATCTATTAATAGTGTAGGTGCATTGACTCTATTGGTATTTTTAAAATAAACGTCATGATTACCAATGATGCAATGTAATTCTAAATTATTCTTTATGATAGGATCGAAGAAATAATCACGACAACGATAAAGAGTATCATAGTTAACGAACTTGCGGCGATCAAAAATATCGCCAAGCTCGATAATAGTTTTAACGCCTTGTTTTTCTAGTGTCGGAAAGAAGAACTCTTCGTAAAACTTTTTATAGTATTCATGAAATTGGATAGAATCATTTCTAACTCCAAAATGTTGATCAGTGATTAGGGCGATTTTCATAACTTAATAACGTTTGTTCCCACTTTTTGATTAATGTTGCTCGATCATATTTGTCAACAATATAAGCTTGACCGTTTTGTATTCTCTGTATAGATTCTGATTTCGAATTTAAGGCTCTTCTTGTTTCGGCGACAAAATTTGCGTGTGGTATTATTCTACCATAGTTTGCATAATTTTGATAGGCCGGAATCTCATCTGCTATAACAAATGAATGTGCCATAATGGAGTCAATCACTCTAATATGTCCTTTCGATAAATTAAAATCATCATCGCTTAGTTTTGGTATAAAAACAAAATCAGAGTTTTTTACATATGATTGCCAATTTTCAAGTTGCCATGTTATTAATTCTAATGTATTTTTTTCATCATGATAGCATTCTTTTAATTTAAAATCACTACTCGTCAGTATTTTAAAATTTACAGGCAATTCAAAATCTTTAAAAGGTTCCCATATTCTTTCTATAAAAACATCTTCATCTATATTATTAGAGTTGCCATACCATAAAACTTCTATACAATCATTATTAGCAGGCCAAGAACAAGAAATAGGTTCTATTTGATATCGATCTTTGATTACAGTAGATTGTACTCCATACGTTTTTAATAATTTTTCACTCAAATATTCTGTAGCAACGGTTACATAATCAACACGATTTAAAAGAAAATCTACAAGATCTGGTGATCGATCAAAATACCAATCACACATATCCCATACTACAATTGTAGAATCTGGCCACTCTGTCGGCCAAAGATCTCGTTGCTTGTCTTTATCGATGAATACAATTGCGTTATCAATATCTTTGTTTGGTGGATACCAATCTATATCATGTATTTGCGGTAGATCTTCAAATATTAATTTTGTTCTTATTCTATATGAAGCAACAGGCTTAGAAGGCGATGCTGCAATTCTAATTTTCATCTGTAAATTTTTCTACTCCCTTTTTGGAGGCTACTTTCTTTTTGGTTTTTTTCTGTTCGAACTTATCGATAATAGGTTTCATTTTCTCATTCGTGATATCGAAGTTCTTATAGTTATCATCTTCCATTAAATCTGCATCTACTACCAATTGTTCGAGCGACTTATATTTGACGTATGTCTGCTTCTTCTCTTTTTCAATACGACGTAGAAATGCATACCAAATGATCTGTGTGAAGTAAGCAAATGGATTCTTAGACTTATCCGGATCAAAACTATGCACAGCCACCACGCAGTTTTCTAAAGCATCACAGATCATTTCATCTTTATATGTGTAACCAGAAAAATTGGCTTTAGTTGAAAGCTTAGTAGCGATCATCATAAAACATTTACCGATATCTTCAGGGACACGCGGCGTTGGCTTATTATTGAGTTCCGCTTCCTTGCACTTTGCTTTAAAATCTTGCAAGAGTGCATAAAACTCTTTGTTGTTAATATAGTTTGCCATCAGTGTACCTCCGGATCATCGTTCATTTTTTCGAACATGGCTTTAAAAATTTGTTCGTGGTCGACTCTATCTTTTTTCTTAAAAGGAGATCTCTTACGAATCTCGTAGTTTTGTTTTAAATTATCTAATTGCTCTTTATAAAATTCTATCATAGAAGGCAAAGGATCGTTAAATATATTTGCGATATCCGACTTTTGAAATGTTACATCAAAAGAAATATTAAACAGACAATACTTTGAAAAATACATGGCAGGATAATCATGATCAAATGTGAAGTGTACAAGTAATGCATCTTTAACGTCAATACTATTCTCTTCCGTGACGGCAAGAGAACCTACTACAGTCTCACCAGATTTTAGTCGTATAATTACATGCACTACGTTATTCCTATACTATAGAGTTTGTAGTCAAACTTCTCTTCGTCATATACTTTAACACGTTCCATAAGATGTTTGAGTGTAAAATTAGATGTGCTCTTCCATGATAGATCATCTGCTACATCATATAATACAGCTGAGTCTTTGGTATCAGACTTACGAAGACCTCTACCTATAGACTGAAGATTTCGAATCTTGGATTTGGAGGGTGATGCAAATATGATAGAATGTAAATTTCTAATGTTAACACCGGTAGAGAAAGTACCATAACTAGCAACAATGATTGCATCGGTTTCGTTCTCGACGATACCTCTGATTTCATCTCGTTCTTCACCTTTCACACCTCCGTGGATGAAAAATACCTTTCTATCTTTAGCCTCGCTTTCAATCATTTCTTGTAATATTCTACCATGTTTTTCAACATATTGAAACAGTAGAAGTGTATTACCTTCCAATGATAAAGCAAGATTTTTTATAAACTTATTACGTGGTTCATATGATACAAGAAAGTCCATCTCATCTTGGTATTTCATCTTGGCTACTGTCTTTCGTATCTCATCGCGATACTTAAGTGCAAGAATCTTAATCTTAAAATCTGCCAAGTGTTTTTGATCCATCAACTCTTTAGTAGTTGTTACCTTTTGAGCTGGACCAAATAAACCTTCAAGTACTAGCTTATGTGTTTGTGTACCATCAAGTGTACCAGTGAATCCATATCTGTATTTAGTATTTTCCATTTTTGTCATGATCGAAGTCAATGACTTAGCTTTAAAGAGGTGAGCTTCGTCTCCTACTACCACATCAAATTTAGAAAAGAAATCCTTTCGTAATTTATAAATGGATTGCCATGTAGTAATAACAATTGGTTTATCGGTATTCTTATCTTTACCTGCCATCACCTTATGACAATATTTTTTAGAGTTAAAACCGTATGATTCGAAGTCAGAATACATTTGATGAACGAGTGTTGTGGTAGGTACGATGATAAGTGTTGGCTTAAGATGCCAACGCATGATCATGTATATAATAAACGATTTGCCAGAGGCAGTGGGAGAAATGAATAGACCACGATTATAACGTATAGCATCCACGAAAGCTTCGATCTGATAGTCTCGAGGTTCAAGCGTAAACTTTTGGTCAGCGAGGAATTGTTTAGCCTCGACGACAGAGAATTGATTAGCTGAATTATCGTATTCATATGTGACGTCATAGCCTCGCTCCTTCGCGAAAATCTCGACGTAGTTATTTAGGCCAGAGTACATTGTTTGAGCTTTGGTATTATAGAGACGAATGTTACCATCCCAAACTTTATGTCTATAAGCAGGCATAAATTGATAACCAGGCACTTTAAACGTAAAGTAGTCTGAGAGCTCTTGTGCAACTCCCATATCGTCAATCAAAAACTGATTAAAGACTTCGTTTACTTTACGTACTCTTATCACGCACCGACCTTGAATCTCTCCCAATCAATAGCAGACTTAATATGAAAGCCACGATTGGAGATTGTTTTAATTATATCAGTAAGTAGATTTACTTTCTCGGCCTGATAGGCTAGTTTAAGGGTATGGTTAATGACATCAGAATCACTATCAACATAATTTCCAACATCAGCTTTGAGGATTCTTCCTTTTGCAGGAAGCTGCCAACCTTTGTCAATTTGTTCTTGAGTAGGTCCATCTCCATAAAACTCCTGTTTTTCAAGTTTTAATTGCTTAAGTTCCATCTCAAGCTTTTTATGTAAGAGTCTCTCCTGACTCAGGATTTTATAATATTTTTGGTGAAGTTTGGCGAGTTCAAGTGCCGCATTACCAAGTTCAGTTTGATCAATGGAGGCATCATCACTCCACAAATCGAATATTTCATCTAATGTCATAATGCACTTTTATGGACTTTAAAGTGTTATTCTACCACACTTTTATACACTTGTAAATGAATATTTTAAGAACTTAAATTGAACGGTGGCTTCAATATATTCAACAGCAGAATCCCGCGAATCCCACCTTAGATCTGATAAACTAACCGGAAACATATCTTCAATATCAATTCTAACGATAGGTTGCATATTACTAGAAAGAACCATAATATATGCATCAGATTCAATACCTTCACCAGATTCCGGCTTATTATTCGCTAATGTTTTATATTGTTGGAATTCATCAGGAAAACCAACTCCTTTCAGCCAATTATATATTTCAATATAGTTGCCCATATCTTCATTTACTTTAAATTCAGCAGACAATTCACCAAACGTAAGATGATCACCATAAACAGGAATCGTTTTAAATGGTGTAGCACGTTCAGTATAACCGAGTGTACTACCAGGCAATGTAACAGATTGACAGAAGTGATTAAACTCTGGTAATTTTTTAATGTGGAAACTAAAGCCAAGTGGCGATAGCATATTCTTGTTAAATTCAGCCATACAAGATCATGTCCATGAATAGATTATACAGAGTTATTTATACATTGTACACAGGCAAAAAAAGAGGGAGCCGAAGCTCCCTCAAACCCTGCGGTGGTTTTTTTATTATAGCAGGTTAGCAACAGTAGACTTACGATAGTAAGCGTTAGACTGTGCGTTGAGTGCACCAGTTCGGTCAACAGCAGGAGTACCCTGTACTGAAGTAGCGAAGGGGTTAGCAACCATACCGTATCGAGTCTTGAAGCCGATCAGAGGCTGGAATGTGTTCTGATCAACTGCACGAACCATTTGCAGAGGAACATATGGGCAGTAGAAGATACCAGCGTCGAATGCGCCAGAACCCTTATAGCCGATGTTCATGTAGTTAGTAGTTGCATAAGGATCGATGTATACGCGATAACGACCATTCAATACACCAGCGAATGTGTTACCTGTATCGTCGATTGCGAGGCTGTTGCTATTAAGAGCAGGTGTGTAGTCAAGGACACCAGCCATCTGAAGAGCTGACGCTACGTCAGAAGAACAGATGATGATGTTTGCCTTACCACGACGAGTGTCTTTAGCAACTTTGTTAGCTTCACGCTCAATGTGGAACATGAGGCCCTTGAACTTTTCAACTGACCAACGACCAGAAGCGTCAACGTCGAGGTCAAAAGTTCCGTTAGTAGTTACTGTACCTTGTGAACCAACAACAGCTGAGTTGTTTACAGTACGGATAACTTCTCGGTTGATTTCAGCGAGGATCTCAGCAGCAAGGATGTTGCTAAGTTCTGACTCAGCGTCAAGACCATGAACTGCTTTCAAGTCTTGAGCGAGTTCCAATGAGTACTCAGCTTTCAAAGCACGGCTTCCAGCGGTTACCGTTACTTTATCAATTGAGAAACCCATCTGACCGAATGTTGTGTTTGCATCAGCATCTGTACCCAAAGCTTCTGCATCAGCAGTTGTAATTGGGAAACCGGGTGCACCTTCTGAGTTTGCACCAGCTGCAGGAGCATCGGCACCAGAGAAGTTTGTATCGGCTTCGTCGTACATAGCTTCTGTCCAACCAGTCTGATCAGTAGGATCGGGAGCAGCGTACATAGATCGCATTGCGAAGATGAGACCAGTAGGACCAGTCATAGGCTGTACACCACAAACGTCGTATGCCATCAAGTTAGGCAGTGTGCGACGAACGAGGCTGATAAGGATAGGATCAAAACCTTGAATAGCATTAACAGCTGTTTGGCCTGAACCCATGCCACCAAAAGTGTTCATGGTAGGTGTTTCGGTCAAAGATTGAGACATACCTTGACTAGCTGATTCACGAAGCGCACGCTCAGTGTTTTCAAGTACCATAGCGGTAACTTGACGACGGTGAGGATCAGCGATTTCCGGAAGATCAGGATGTGAGATCACTGGTGCCCACTTAGTTTGAATTTGTTCATTTAAATTCATTGTAGTTTAACTCCTGTTGAATTTGGGATTTACTTGGTTTATTTATAAAAAAGTTATTTTCTAATGGTCCGTGCGATGCTTTCCATATAAGGGCGCATATCCGGATGGATAGCAGCCTCATCTTCGACATCGTCATTAGAACCCACAGAAACTTCTTCATTAATTAGACCAGTAGATCCTTCGTTTTCTTTTTTAGACTCAGTGAAATACTGTTCCTTAATGATCTTGAGTTTTTCTGCATATTCCTCAGTAGTAGAATATTCTACTCCTTCGGCCAGTGCACGAAGTTTTTCAACCTGCGTATCGACCAAACCTTCAGTTACATCTTCGAAGGCGGCTTTTGCAGAAGCTTCGCTAATTACCTTAGTGAGCTCAACATTTTTTGCTTCAGCAACTTCTAAGGATTCTTCGAGCTCGTCGAGTCGCTCTTCGAGTTCAGCAACGAGATCAATCTTTTCTTCGGGAACTTCAACGTAATTCTCGGCGAAAAGAGTCTTAAGTCCATCGATGAACGACTCAGTAGCTTGTACTCGGAAATTGTTTTCGATGGCGACGGCATTTTCTTCCATCCACTTTTCAACAACATAATCCATATACTTTTCTACTTGGCCATGAAGCTCTTCAATAGACTCAGTAACTTGTTCTTCCAACTTGGCTTCATTCTCTTCTTCAATGCGAACCATTTCGAGTTGAACTCGATTATTAACGGCAGCTTCAAAGATAGTAGTAGCGCGAGTACGGAAATCTTCTGAAAGATCTTCTTGATCACCGAAGAGGTCTTCAAGATCTTCTTTCATTGCCTTGGCAGGCACAGCAACACGAGGCGAAGGAGTGCCAGCGCCGCTGTTTGAAACTGATGACGCATTCTTGCCAGAAGTATCAGGTACGGAATCAGCTTCCTTACCAACTTGGGCTAGAGTTTTGTCAAGAAAAGCAGAAAGATCCTGCTTTGTCATGCCAGCTACTTTAGACATCAAATCGCCAAGCATTTGAGTCTTAGTGGCAGAAACTTTGAGAGTAGCTTGACCAGCAGATGCTTCTTCAAGAGATTCCTCTTGCTCAACAACATCTACTGTCTCTTCTACTTCGTAATTCATTTCTTCAGACATTAGATATATCTCCCTAGGTATTTTAATCTAGTAATTACTATTTATACAATTTAGACTTTTGAAATCTCATTGATGAAACGTTCGAACATTTGTAGCTTTTTCTGTTCATTTAGTTTCTTGTTACGTGCAGCTTTTTCAACCTGACGTTCCATTTCTTCTACTTGCATAGCCACTAACTTGTCTTGATTCCACACCCATTCCACACCTTCCATGATGCCATTTACAAATGCATCTGGTGCCGATGGATCAGCAACGATGTCAGCTGCAGTTGCCAAGTAAAAATCTTCTTGAACTTCTGCAACGCCGTCTTTACCTTCTTTGATAGAACCCATTCCGCGTGATGATACACCAAGCTGAGCTCCATCTGAGAGAAGACCCTCGACGATTTGACCCATAGGTGTAGAAGAAATTTTTGCTTTACCGATAAAGTTATCGCCTTCTTGACGAAGATCGGTAATAATATGTGAGACTCGATCTAGATTAATACCCGGACCATCAGGATGACCAAGTTCTCCGTATGCTCGACCTTTTTGCACTGACTCAGCCATATATCGGCCTACTTCTTTTTGTAGTGTCTCAGTAGGATAGCGCCGGCCGTTTCTATTAACAATATTACCTTGAAGAAAAATGCCTTCGATAAACATTGTTTTCTTACCATTATTTTCTTCGGTAATTACTTGAAGGCCTTCGGTTATTTCTGTTATTAGCTTCATATCCTTTCCTTACGAGATGTTGTAGCTAACTGAAACAGCTAGTACATTTGCATCGGCTATCAGAGTTTCAGTCGGTAGCTTGTCTATAAAAGCAATAGCACCGCCTGGCAGCGTGACAGTAAAACCATTACTGTTTGTAATTACGTGGTCAGCAGAATCTGAATTATAGCATCGAACAATTGTAGCAGTACTTACATCGTTTGCTGTCGCCAAATTAATTTCTGCGCTCTTTAGTTTTAAAATCATGATCCTAGTCCTTGCTCTATGAGTACCATGTCAAAACAACATGTAATTCTAGCATTATTTGTACCTGTTATCGCTCGTACATCGATATCTGTTTTTTCTGCAAATTTTAATGGCACTTCAAATTCATACTCATAGAAATTTACTAATTCACCAGTGTGTGCAATTCTAAATGCATTTTCATTAAAGTTTCTACGTCTAAAAAATAAAGAAGCATCAGCACTAGCTGATGCAACAAACTTCATTAAAAATACATCTGTATTGGCTGGTACAGTATATACACTCATAAGTGTTTGACCATTATCTGCACCTATTCTTGCAACAGTTGTTCCATTATATGTTATATTTACATTCGCTGTATTATCTGTACCAGCACTTATGAATGCTCTATTAATTCTTTTAAATTCAACTGAACCTGTAGTAGATCCAGCTGATGACACTACAAAAGTTTCTTCAGCAAAATTATAATTTTGATCTAAACCTTGCACTGTAACAGTTTTTCCATTATCACCTACATCAACTGCAGGAATAACTGCAGTATTTGCAACGTCAAATGCAGACCACGGATAAACTGTATCATTTATATCCCAAATAGTACCAGTATTGGAGTTACTCATCTGAGGTACAGCTCCAAACTTATGATTGCTCGAAGTACCTTTTACAATACCTCGAGCAATATTAATACTAAAATCATCTGGCCAATAACTAGCAACCATTAGTCAGTCGCTTTACTTACTTCAGTTTCACCGCGTTGCTTTTTCCAAACAACTTTACCTTCAGGTGTTTTTGTTTTAATCATTTTGACATCTGACTTTCGTTCGATGTCTTCTTTTACTTTCTTCTTACCGTAACCTTCAGCTGCATCTTGTTTTCCACCTTTTTGACCTTTCAGCTTAGGCTTAGCGTCGATGACGGCATCGTCATCATCGTCGTCATCATCATCATCACAATCGCATTTAGACATTGGTTTACCACAGCAATCACAATCTTTCTCTTCTTCAAACAAAGCGTCCAATAATTCCATGATGCCTTCATCAGTTGACATCATTTCTTCTAACATTTCTTTTTCTTCTTCGTCAGCTTCTTCTTCGATATATTCAGCGACTGCTTCGTCAATGATTTGCATAAAGAATACTGCATCTTCTTTTATAAGATCCATATCGACATCAATATCTTCTTCTTCATCGATATCATAGTAATCTTCGATATCATATCCTTCATCCGCTGATTCATATACTTCTTCGTCTTCTGGCTTATCATATCCTTTATGAGGAGCGCGCTTAGCTGTCTTTGACTTTTCGCCAGCATTAGCCGGATGCCCTTTTTCTTTTTCAATACCAGGCCCGTCAGTTACTTCGATATTATCGATATGCTTTCCAATAAAATCGTCTTCATGGCCATCAGCACCAGAACGCTGAGGATCAAGAGGTCCTCCATCGACCTTCTTGAATTTTTCAAGTAAGTTGTTAAGTATATCAGACATCGTTATCTTCCATTTCTGTTTCTAAATCTGTTGGTTCGTCAACTTCTACTTCTTGCTCATCATAAGTAGCATTGAAAACCTGTTGAGATACCTCATCATATTTAGCTGTCAAGGCATCTTGAATTCTATCGTCCATAGCTGCTGCAAAAGCTTTCTGAGCTGCAACTGGTTTGTCAGTTACTGCTGATTGAATAAAATCTGTTACATTTGTCATATTATTCTCCATGATCTATTTATATCTATTTTATCTTAAAGCTATATCTTGAATCTTAGTTGCGATCTTACCAAGCTTATTACCTGTAGTTCCAGCTGCAACATGATCAACAAGCGCCTCATCCCAAACGCTACCAGCAATCGCAGCAATATCTGTATTTGTAATATTTACACCAAGTGCTTCAACTCTAATCAAATCTACAATGTTAGATCTTACGAGTGAAGTGGATACACCTTCGGCAAAAAGGAATGGATTTTGTCCGGTTTCTCGTGTGTAAATATTTCCTTCTACTGTTAACACATATGGATCTTTGCTAGCAAACGGCTGTATTCTCCATCCATTCTCAAGGAAGTATGTTGTACCAACATTACGATCGTCAGTAATCGGATCACCACCAATTGCTGTAATAGCCTTTGGCCACGTCGATGCCGTGCCTTGTTCTGGAGAATAGATACTCCACTCTTTCCATGCAGAATAGATATCAACCTTTACATCAAGTTCTGTAACACCTTCACTTACGAATATGGTTTTCGTAGGCCCATCAAATACTACCTTTTGATCGGGATAGTCAGCCCAATTCCACCAATTGCCGTAATTGAAATGGATAGAAGGCATTACTGTAACTTCTCACGCCAGAATATATTCCAATTTGTTCTGGAATTTTTCTTAACTGGTGCTCGGTCACCGTCACCGTCTTCGTTTGGATTATCCAAATGCTTAATCATAAATGTCCATGCTGCTCTTGGATTTGGATTACCGTATAACGCCAAACCAGTATAAGTCGGAGCAGTTGAACCTGATAAATCTTCGTCAGCATCCATACCCAAATCAGTGTAACTAAGGGCATTGATCGAGGTCCAGTAATCTTTAGCGACACCTGCATCGGTACCATTTGATGTGATTGTACCAGCACCACCACCGTCTGTAGTAAATAATCCCAAGTAATCTACCTGCGCCGAACTTCTACCACAAATTGCCAGTGTGCCTGCTGTGCCACTTGTTGCTACTAATGTACCTGTTCCTGTACCCGCTCCGGTGGCAGTAAAGATAGTGCCCGGATTATTATCTGGTGCTCCAATAGCAGTGAAGTCAGTTGTGCCTCTTGTAACAATTTGATATTCAGCAGTAGTTGCTGCTGTCGCTGCAATTGCACCAGTAGTATCCACGTCTATCTTCATAATAAACGCAGTTGCACCAGTAGGTGTTACGGTGAGTTTTTGCCCTAAATCTAAACTTAGACAATCATCTACATCAACAGTACGAGTCAAACGATCATCATCGATATCTGCTTGACTATTATATAACCAAGCCTCGTTTCTATCTACATACGATATATAATGCCAATCCGCAGGATTATCTACTTGATCTACAGAAGCATACCCAGAAGCACCTGCTGTTTTAATATTTGTGAAAGTTGTTGCAGTGCTAAATGCGTCACTGATTACTTGATCTCCATCAACCTCTCTGATTGCAACAGGTTGTTTATCTGCAAAATAGTGTATGCTGGAACCATAAACTGGATCTGGACCTACTGCAACCACGACTTTGGCTTGTCCGGTGCCATAACGATCATCGGTGCTTGTCCATCCTGTCAAAGGTTGTAGTGCTCTTGACAACTTTTGGTCACTAAGATTTCTTACAGTACCGTATTGGAAATTGTCCGATAGTTCACTGAAGTTGAATTCCTTTGAACCGTCAATCACAAATCTACCAATTTCTATTACGTGGGCTAAATGGTCACCTTCTTCATCAAAAAGAACAGTTGGGGTGCTTGGTTTGCTGTCGTCCCATTCGAACCCTCGCATTATACAACCATAGAAAGCACGAATCTCTACAAGAGATGGGTCTCCGGTTTCTATCTCGTGATTATTTAACTGAAAAATAATTGGCTGATACACAGTGTGGTTTTCATCCCCGTTAGATAAAAACTGTTCGGGAGATAAAGTCATTGCATACTGTGTGCTGCTTTGACTGCTATATGTACCTGATTTTAACAGGGCGGGGAACTGGCTGGAACTACCACTTCGAGTTTGTTTAGTTCTCCAATAAGGTTGAAGTTCTGGTTGACCCCATGTTTTTGTCTGTACATCAATACTAATTTGTTGAGCAGATTTTAATGGATCTGTTGATGCTTCAATGAATACACCAGCACCATAAGCATAAAATTCTGAACTACTACCAGCAGTTCCATAATTAGCCATTGCCCAACACACAGGTCTATTGGGATTAGAAATCGGATGACTATTTTGAGTCATTGGACCTTCTTCTGCATTGCCATGAATCATTTCATGACATACAATGCGGTCACCTCTATAGAATACACCCCAACGAGTTCTACCTCCTCCTAAGTATTGATAGTCAACCCAATACGTATTTATTTTTGTAACGTCTAATTGCATACCAGAGGGGTTTGTAGCACCACCAGTACCTAAGAGAGTGTCTTTGTTCCACTCATTTTGAAGTACTTCGTGATTACCCGTTGTACCATTGAATGTATAACGATGAACAATTCTTAATGCTGAACCAGCGGCAGGTGTTACTGATACTGGCATACCCATTTGTGTTCTGCCACCTGGTGCTAAGTCCGATCCTTTTATTTGGAAAAAGTATCCATCTGTTGAATCAAATGCTCCCCAGTTTCGGGCAACATTTTCCTTTCCTGCATCACCACTTCTGGTAGCCATCACGAACAACATACTTGCACCATCTTCTGTACTGTGAAACAGGTTTGATGTTTGTGTTACACGATCACCTTGATCTACGCCCACCGCAAGTTTTACACCACGAGTAACAGGATCCCATGTGTTACTTACTGCTGAACCACCTTCTCGGGAGTTTACAAATTCGTTAGGTAAATTGCTTTTATTAAAATCATAAGTGGCCAATATTCTAGCATCGTTAACTTTAAGCGCACCGAACCCAGTAAGCAGAGGTGGGCCCTCCGCAAATGTAACAGGTCCAGAACCAAAACGATCAATGTTCCATCCATATTCCGGATTGTCATATCCCATAATGTTTTGTGCAGGGATATAAACATCATATGCAGTGTCAACTTGACCAACGTTTACACCGTCAAGCGAGATTAACGAATCGGCTTCCGGAACGTTGTTTTCCATCTTATTGGTTTGAGAGTAATGTATTGCAAGAATACCAGTGCCATCCTGACGGTCGTACACGCCATGAACGTGAACCATCCCAAATCCAGCAACATCATATCTTTCACCTGTTTTCCAGTCGTGATTACCGTATGTTGCTGTTGGAGAATTACCGCCGTTCTTAAATTCAAGTTCCGCAGTGTGTATCATGTACACACGGTCGCCAGTGCTCTCCGGTGGTATCCTAGTATATCTCTTTTCGCCTGCCATTTATTACTCCACTACTTTTGTGACTCGAACATGTGGCGTAACATTTTCTCTCGCTTGATCTATATCTGATGAACCAGAATTTTGAGCCAGCTGTTCTTTTATTTTTTGATCAATCACATCTTGTGTGATCTCTACTTTTTGAACCGGTTTACGTTTTATAAGTTTAGTTATAATTCTACCCGTATCATCTTTAGCTACACCCCATTCTCGAGCATAGTTTTCCCAAGTCATAATACCGTCTAAAAACTGTGCTTCAATAGATTCAACAATAGCATTACCTTGATCATCAAAATCAGGATCGGCACCAACTTTTTCTGCCATTTGTTTTTGAGCACAAATCATTTCTACCGCAGGTAGATTTCTAATTGCATGAATAACTTTGTATTCACCTTGTACAATTACTACATCCCAAATTTCTGGAAAATCTGCCCAATGAAATCCTTTTTCATCTAGCATTGGTTGTAAAGTTTCAACAACTTCAGGAAAAACCGGAGGCTTTCCGTTTTTCATTTTATAGGCAGTATTTCTAATTTCGTATCTCGTAAACATTATAATTCCTCAGAAATGGGGGACGAAATGTCCCCCGTCACATAGTTATTTATTATACACTGCCAGGATCGTAGTTTCTCTCGAGTGGAGCAACTAACGATACTGTTAAGTCACCTCGTTGAATAACCTGATCATCAACTTTTACATATTGCGCCGTATCTAGACCGATAGCAACAACAACAATCGGTGCATCTGTTGCAGCAGTAGAAGCACCTCGTTGAATATTCGAATCATATGCGAAGTTAAAGGTTTCAGTAGCTTGTGTAATATTACCTGCAATATCAGCGTTACCATTATCTTTTACAAGCAATGCATCCTTCGTACCGAAATCACGACCAGTATTATCGCCCGGTGCATCATCGTTCAAGAAGAATACACGGAAGATACCATCGCCATCATTAACAAGGTTTGAGTTAAAACTCAATGTCAATGTAGAAACGAATGGGAATGTCAAGTTCTGGAATTCAGCAGGTGATGCTAGAGATGTACCACTTACTGTGCCAGATTCTACCGTTGTGGATGATTGATCATATGTAAATGTATTCGCATCGGGAACTGTTGTAATTTCATAATTACCAGTAAATGCATCTCCAGCTGAAGTTACATTAGTAATAGTAATATAATCACCATTTGCAAAACCATGATCTGCCGTAGTATCAACAGTAACTTGACCATTTGCTACACGACCAATAACTGAAATTACAGCTGAATCATTTTCTTCAGATCCATAACCCCAGAAATGCAATCTGTTCTGGTCAGCATCTGCATAATCAGTAATATATACACCTTCGAAGTCTTGTGATCCGGGTACGTCAGCTTGACCAAGAGTATACAGATCGTCACCAATAAATCGTGCCTTCAATGGTGTAATATCACCACGACGAACACCTGTTTGTGAAGTATTGGTATTAATGTCACTTGTCTTCTTCAGCTGAGCCTGAATCCACGTGTAGATTGTTTCAGCAGAAGGATTTGGCGTAATATTATTTGCGACATCGGCATCAATATTTACGGTGAAGTAAGCTTCTGGAACTGATACACCAGTTGTATCAAATGTATCATTGAATCCAGTTTGCTGCGTATTATCTGCAGTATTTGCCCAAGACATTGACATATTATTGAAATATGTACCGGAAACATTACCAGAAGTTTCGTCTGCATTAGCGTTAGTTTCTGTAAATGTAAATGTAGTCGCGCCTGTAGTTGTAATAGCATTGTTTGTACTATTAAAGTTAGTAGTACCTGTTACGTCTACATAATCACCATTTGCAAGACCGTGATTTCCTCCAGTTGTTACTGTAACTGTGCCGTTAGAGCTGTTACCAGTAATATTAGAAAGAGCAATATCATCACCAGATGCTGCAGCCTGTGATGCAGTAATCTTAACGTCGGATGAATTCACAAGTGGGAAACGATATGCTTGATACGTAACACCGTCTGCAGCACCAATATCTTCCAAGTCCGTTTGTGAATACGTCTTACCAAATGTACGTACAAACACTTCGAGGAAAGAAGATAAATTACTATCTGGTGTACCATCAGCGTTCGTATCAGTATAAAATTGAATCGCCTGATTTACACGACCTTCTAGAAGAAAATCTGTAGGAGCAGTCGTCGTATCATTAACTTGACGATAATAAACTTGGTCATTTGAGTCCAATTCGCCCAGTGTGATAACGTTTACCCAGCGCTCTGAGTCGTTAGTACCGGGACCTTGATTGACAGCCCAGCCACCAGTACGAATTAAATAAGGGGTAGTTACACCTGTACCATCATCGCCAGTACCAGAAGTAACTGTATCTTCCAATTTCCAACCATTCGTAAATTCAAACTGTTCGTCCGTAATTGGAGTCATTGGAAATGGGAATTTGATCAGATTAGCATCAGCCTTCCATCGATCTTTGAGGAATGAATAAAGACACTTAAGTGTCAAACCTGCTTCTTTCATATCATTTGACGCATCAATAGCTACCTGAATTGTACGCTCAGAACCTAACGTACCTGCAGGTGTAGTATCGATGAAAATTTCTGACGTCGCAGCACGTGTCTCCGTCGTCAATTTCACTGTAGCAGATAGTGCATCGGGATCAGTGATTACTTCACTGGGAACGAATACTGCCATTGTGGTTTTCTCCTATTAAGAGGGGTTATTGTTCTAGTTATTTATACTCTAAACACTTCCAGCATCGTATTGCCTATCAGCAATTTGATTAACTTGCAAAGTTGAATTGGTAGATACTAAAGTAGTTTCTAATCTTTGATATTGATATTCAAGTGAATGTGCTACTACATATATATCTGTATCAGATGTATATACATACGTATATTTAATATCATATAGTCCTGTTGTCGCATCAGGATGCGAACCAGCCACAGCTGTGAACGCAGTATCATATGAAGCTGTATTACCAACTGATTCAACACCACCTAATGGAGACAGAGCTGGATCTGTGAACAATCTAACTTCGGTATCTTCATGCAAATTACTAATTATAAATTCTACAACTGTTGGTGAATTGAATAATGCGCCACTATCAGAAGTAAAGAAATCTACTTCTGTTGCTAGCAAACCGCGTATATAGACGCCTTCAGTTTTTGTAACATTTCGTTTAGTTGATAACTCATTATTTTCTTTAAACACCATATGAGTGTGTTCAGTGCCATTAAACTCCATCACTGATGCTGTATAAGTATTAGAAGTTTGGGTATCAAGTGCTGCGAATTGATAATCGTAAATTGCTCTAATATCAGTATTTGATGCTGCAGTAGGATCATACTCCCATGTATATTCTTGATATAAAGAAGCAGTATCTGTCGTAGCTGTAAAACCAGTACCTGTCAATGATTCGTTATCACCAAATTCAGTACCATTCCAGTTTTCAACTAACACAAATCCACTCGTAACATCAGAAATAAATGTAGTATCAAAGAATTCTACCACATCTCCAGTTGCACCACCACCTGCGGTTAATGTCGTTCCAGCTGATGGCAAAGTACCAGAGCCACCATCATATGCTAGTAATTTCATTGGTTGTGTATCAGTTTCACCGGCGCCGTGTCGAGTAATCACCGCGCCGCTTCCTTCTGATTCAGCGGTGGCTTGAGTTGCCTGTGTTATTTCTGGATCAGCAACAGAGGTAAAAGAAAAATCCCAACCTTCATTTCTACCTACTGGGCTCAGCAATCCTGTATCTAATGGTATATCACCGTACTCATATATTTTTACAGCATAATTATTAAAGTTTTGTGTATTTACAGTGGTGCCTGACGTATACGTATATGTATTAGCAGTGATAGAAGAGTTAGCAACACCATCTGTACCAAAAACCTGAGGACTGCCGATTTGGCCGTCTGTTTGCAGAGCTTCATATCTTCTATATCGAGCATCTACTGGAGACTGATTGATATCTTGTACTGATAGATTTAATCTAAGTGCTCTATCAATAGACGATGTAGTACTTAATGCTCTAAATACATCTCCACCATTTGATACTAAATTTAAATCAGGTGGGTTACTACTATATAGACAATCAATTGCAGTAATACCGACTGCAGAGCTTGTATCATTAAAATTTCCAACACAGTTAATAAATTTACAATTTCTTAGTGTAGCACCGCCACCAAATGGAAATGCTAATCCACTTAATGTGTTAAAGATAACATTTTCAAACGGTCCTGTACTACCACCACCAAAGTTATCCATTGTTTCCACTGAAGATGTTGTATTATCTGAACCTGTAATACTAACATCTTTTATATCAAATCCAGCACCACTTAAAGACAAGCTATTTGTCAAATTTGCAATAAACACATTCTCAAATTCACTATATTCTGTAGGAACAACTACAGTATCACCAGTATATACGATACTATTTAAATCTGCTACGGGTGCAATCAAGGAAGTATTATAGATTTGCATTGAACATGTATTAGCCATTTCAAATGCGTTTTCGCCGTCAGATGCACTGAGAAATAGTATTGTACCACCTGATACTGGTGTATCTGCAACTTTAAATCCACTTTGAAAACGTGATCGTTGGCCAATAATAAGACCAGTACCTGCTGCGCCAGCATCATTAATTTCAAATAATTCTGAATCAAGTACGGCTAACCAAGGAAAAGTGCCGGCTGCGGGTTGAGCGGTAGGATCACCAATTAATAAATTTCTACCGGCTTCAAATACTCCGGTTCGAGTTCGATATGTATAACCTGTTGCGGTTGATACATCTTCGGCTCTGTAACAAAATTGAATTTCGTCGTTTTGTGCAGGTTCTTCACCCGAAGCAAATGCTTCTGATACTGTTAAAATTCGAGTTGTGCCAGTTCCTGCAGTATCAGCTGTAACGCGTCTAGTAACTTCTGTACTTGTGTGTGGCCTAATACATACCAATCTACCAACATATGTAGAACCCGGACCAAAAGTTCCAGCTCCGATATCACCGTTGTTTAGGTTTGCAAAAGTATCAGATACGACAAATTCAAATGTAGTTGTCGCTTGTGTTTGAGCAGGAGCAGTATCATTTGCAGCAGACGAATCGACAACAATTGGGTTTCCTCCGATAGCCATTAGACACTACACCTTACTAAAAATCCATTTGCTATAAAAGTATTTTCAGATGAAATAACATCTGTAACTATTTTATTTTTTTCAATTTCCCATGATTGTACAACTTTACTACCAGAATTTAGCGTATCTCCAATAACAATGTCTGTTGCTAATTTCCATCCATCGTCAGTGTATATTTCTTGTGTAGTTCCATACTGATGTAATGTGTCATCAGTATAATAAAAAATAATTTGATCTGCTAGTTTTACAGTATTACCAGTGACAGTTGCTTCTACATCTGCTAATGTATCATAGTTTTTTGTTTTAATGACATCACCGATTGAAATGCTAGCGATTTCTTTTTGTGTATCGTCATTGAGAGTTGTTAAACAATTTGGATTACACATTAGTTGTACTCGTACGTTGCTCGATTGTCCCAGATAAGTTCTGTATTGGCAGTATTATTTGCCCATATGATTTCAATATCATCGCCTATTTCATAGACTCTTTTAATTCTCCATACCGCCGCATCACGAGCAGAGCCCGGTGCTGCTTCACCGATATAAGTGAAATCACCTTCTTGATCAACTAATTTATCGTATTGCACTTCTAATGCCGTCCCAATATTTAATTCTAATCTGTCTATAATAGCGCTAAATGATTCTGATACAAATTTCTTTATACTTGCATCAAATATTAAAATAGCATCGCCTTCGACTTCATGTCTCTTTTGAAACTGAACGTCATCCATCTGTAGGATATTTACCGAACCACCACCAGCAGATGACGCCCATTTATTAGAAATTTGTGTATCAATAAATTTCTTATGCTTCTCAATAGTATCAGATACTTCTTTTGTAAGTTTTGCTTTAAACTCAGTTAGATCTTGTAATTGAGTAGCATCTAATTGCTCTTGTAAATTCTTTTGTTGTGTATCTAAATAATTTTTAGCATCATCAAATAAAGTATTGATTTGTTCTTTTATTTGTTCGTGATCTGCGTCTTGGCCATCTTTGCCATCCTTGCCCGGCGGACCTTGTTCTCCCGAATCGCCTTTATCGCCTTTTTCTCCTTGAGGTCCGATCGGTCCTGCAATTCCTGTAGCGCCAGTTGGGCCGACGTCACCCTTTTCACCTTTTTCTCCCTGAGCGCCGCGTTGTCCATCTGCTCCGCGTTCTCCTTGCGGACCTTGCGGACCTTGCTCACCAATTGGACCAATCTCTCCTTGAATCCCTTGTGGTCCTTGTGGGCCCTGTTCTCCTTGAATGCCTTGTAAGCCAGTTTCGCCCCGCTCACCAGCTGGTCCAATTTCTCCGGTTTCTCCTTGTATTCCTTGCTCACCAGTTTCTCCTTTTTCTCCACGAGGTCCGGGTAGACCTTGTGGGCCCATCGGACCGGTTTTTCCAGTTAGGCCTTGTGGGCCTTGTTCTCCATCAAGACCCATAGGGCCGCGGGTTTGAACTTCTTCTAATACATCGAAGATTTTATCTTCTAATTTTTTTGCTTCCTTCTTCGCTGCAGCGATAGCGAATGAGGTTACAATCGGATCAATATTATTCATCGTTTAGATATCGTGTCATACTTTCAATCAAGTTTACCTGAAGTTCGTTATACTCCTCTTTCTTTTCTGGTTTTTCTTCTTGTTCTTTTGAATCATCAGGAACTAACTTATATGTAGGAGCCGGCGGTGCTGGTTCTTCTTCTGGCTCATCTTCCATCTCTTCTTCAGGTTCATTATATCGTAGATCTGTTGTTTCAGCTTTAATTTGCTCATCAAGATCTTTTATTTCTTCTTCTGATTGTTGCAATACATATCGACGAATATATTCATGAGAATAATATTTACCAACATATTCTTCCATCTCTCGCAATAGACCAATGCGATCGCGATTCATTTCTAGTGATTTTAATTCTTCGAAATAGTTATCGACAGCAAAGTCAAAATTAATTTCATCTTTCCATTCTTCCCACTCTTCTGGCAAACAAATCTGCTTTAGGATAAGTTGTCTCTCGAGAAGTTTCAGAAATAATTCTGAGAACTTTTGTCGAAGACGTAGGATAAACTTACTGAACTTAACTTCGTCTCTGGTAATCTCTGTGGCTCTTCCAAGACTATATGTAGATTCTGGCTGTAATCGAGAAATAGGTACATTGAGCGCACGATATAAATTAGTTTGAAAATATTGTACGTCTTCAATATCTCCTAGATTAGCACCGCCTGGCAATGTAGTAATCTCTGTACCTTTACCACCTTCTCTTCGTGGTAACCAGAAATCTTCTAGCATTGTCATGAATTTACGATCGTCTTTAATTTCGCCAGTTGCAGAATCATAAACTACTTTATTTTTGAACTTAGTCATGATATCAGACAAGTATTGTTCTGCTTTAGCTTTTGGCAGACCGCCTACATCAACATAGAAAATTCGACGTTCAGGCGCACGAGAAATACGATATACTACTAACGAATCTTCCATAGATCGCAGTTGATTAAGAGGTCGTATAGCTTTTTGTAACCAAGAGAGAATAAGTTTGTTATCTAAGCTTTGATATCCACTGGTGTTATATACGATAGAATCTTTAGAAATTTTAATTCCTTCAGCATTTGCTGCAGGACTACTAGATCCGTACGAACTCATTGATGAACCGGTTATAGATCCAGTTCTCTTTAAAAATCCTGATGGACTGTACATATAGTATTCGTTAACAATTTTTTCAATTGTAACACCAGTCTTTGGATCTTTTTCTTTTTTAACTTCTCTTACTTTTTTGATATTGCGGGGATCAATATATCTTACTTCTAGAATACCTCGAGCCGGTTTCTTTTCATCTACAAGTATATGATAGTATAAGCGACCATCAATATACCAACGACGAAACAATTCATAACTCAAACGATTAAATTCTAGAAGTTTTAATACTTCATCAAATTCTTCTTGAATTGATTTTTTAATTGATTCTTGTGTATCTAAATTGTCAAGGACAATACTAACTGTTTCTTCGTCTGAATCTTCGACAATAGCTTCATTACAGATTTCTTGAATTGCCATGTCGAGAATAGGGTCAAACGAAATGGCACGATATTTGTTTACTAATTCTGCTTCGGTTCTGACTGAACCATCGAGATCGACATAAGTGCCATATACGCCGCCGGCGGCAACGGTTAATGCACCATCTTCGTTTGACGGAGGTACGAAGGAGACAAGCTTTTCTTTTTGCTTCTCTTCTTTCTTGCGGTTTATCTCAAATCCAAACAGTTCCATTCATAACGCTCCGATAAAAATAAGGGGGACTATAAGATTATTTATAATCCCCCTCAACCCACTTTTAGAACTGGATGAAATTAGCTGCCAGCAGCCATCTCATCAAAGGCCCAAGTTACAGTATAAGTACCAATCGTATCAGTTGTATTCCAATCCAATTCTATAGTACCTACATCTGTAGGCCAACAATCTACTAGTTTGTATGTGCGCTTGACATCACCTGTCTTTCCATACAATTTGATTTCAAGATCTGATTTATAATCTTCAGGACCACCAAATGTTCGAACACCTGATGTAGGATCGTTGATTTGATCTGCCCATTGCTCGAGTGAATTTCGGACTGCAAAATCTTCTTCGAGCATGAGAGTTGTTGTCCATTCAGCATACGTTCTGTCACCAGCAATCTTAACTTTACGGCCAAAGTAAGGAACTTCGATTACACCGTGGGTGGCAGCAGGTACCTGTGAAGACATACAAAGAAATCTAAACTGTTCAGGAAACGATGTAGCAACAACTTCAAAGAGGGCGGGACGATAACCGCCCGCCTCTATTGCGCCTGATTTAAAGTCTTGTAAGCTAAAAGCCATTTGTTATTCTCCTTTAATTTAGCTTTGTTCTATTTATTAGAAATTTCCAATAACTTCGGAGAATTCTACACCTGTTCGCACTGCGACAAAGTTCAACTGGATAAAGTTGATGCTTCGAGCAGGTTTGATGTAGATGTCACCAACGAACTCGTTGCGATCGATGACTTCACCTGTGTTGTTTGTCTCGTCACATACGACTACAAAGTCTGTTACACCTCGGCGGCCTTTAACATCTCGTAAGAAAGGTGTTACAAGATTAACAAAGCTAGCGCGTGTGAATTCGTCATTGAACTCAAACAATGTAAACTTAGCAGCTGTAGCAATTGCTTTCTCAAGAACAATGAAGAGTCGTCGTACGTTGATACGATCGAACGCTGAAGGCTTAGCCAACAGAGTCTTATCACCGAACATTACGATACCTTGACCTGGGAAGTTAACAATTGGATTAATACCGTTCTTGTAAAGAATATCGCGCTCAGCTTGCTTCGGATTCCAAGCGAGCTTAACAATATTCTTAATTTGGCCACGATTGAAACCTGCAGGTGACCACCATGCATCACGCAATTCATCTGTATATGCTGCTAGACCGGCGATGTCACCATTAATAGGTACCCATCGATATACGTCGTTATACTTGTCATACATGTACTTATAACCTGAGTCGAGTACAGCGTATGAAGATGATCGGCAGCTGTTTCTAAATTGAACAACATCTTCTGTGATATCGGATGAATTACCAACAACATCATCCTTGTCAGGTGAGATGAATACAACACAATCCTTACGTCGTTCGCCAATGTTGTCAATCAAGTAATTACCAAGCTGTGCACCGTTTGATGCACCTCGAGACTTACCAGTCAACACCAATGAGATGTCAATGTCTTCAGCTGATCGATATACGTCATAAGCTCGTAATACATCACCTAGAGCACATGTAGTTTCAGTACCGACGTCTCGGCCACCAATAAATGAGTAAGTAGCAGGTCCAGTATTAGTTGATGATTGAACAAGTAACGCTGATGCTGATGTTGCATTTGTATCATCATTTGCCCACCAAACATAACCTGAAGATTGATTAATCACATCTTTGTAGTATATATTATTACCTTGTTCACCTTTAGCGTCAGTTGCGCGAGAAAGACCACTATACACTTCAAGTACTGTGTTAGGAATTCCAGAAATCTTACCATCTTCGTCAATTACAACAACATGAACTTCGTCATTTGCTGCTGTATTACCTTGAGATGCAACATAAGCTGATTGAGTAGGTGCACCTTCAACTAAATCCCAATACTGCCAATATCGTTCAATGGTTGCAGCTGCAGAAACCGAAGAGGCGACGCTAATATTTTCTGTAGTAGTAAGAGCTTGAGCAAATTCGATTTCAGCTTCTCCAGCAGAAACAGCTCCAATTGATGTAATTTCAAGATACTGAACACCAATTGTTGTATTACCAACTTTAATTTGATCTCCTACGGAAAGATTAGACGTAACATTTGTTACATCGCCATCAACCGCTGAAGTAATCGTACCAGTATTTGCTCCAACATTAATAGCAAGCGTAGTTACTTGTCCAGCCGCGATTTCTACATCAGAGCTAAATGCCGTGTTCGAATCGCAGACAGAAATTTTTAGTGAATTGCCTATGAGACCGGGATATTTTGCAACCCAGCGTGCTGCGTCATCAAAACCTGCCAGTGCATCTGTATATGAATCATCGTTTTTAACAATGTGTGAAGCAGCAACAGATGATGTAGCACCATCAAATGCTACGGAGTTGAATGAATAGCTAGCGTCATGAAATTCTAATGTAGCTGCACCGGTGGCGCCTGACCATGTTTGACCAGTCATAGTTACTCGAGTATCACCGGATCGAGTAAGAACCAATGATCCAGAACCTGTACCATCGCCAGTCGATACCAAAGGAATAGCTGATCCACCCTGAGTTAGTGACAGACCAAATTGGTTTCCTACCGAGTTAACAATAAAGTAAGTAGTTAAGTTATCAAAACCTTGTGGCAATGTACCATCAGTGCTTAGCGTTACTGCTTCGCCATTCAATACATTAGATAATGTACCAGTAAAAAGACCTGTAGGTACGTCACCGTCGTGAATAGCTGTAACATCATTAAATGTATCAAATGCGTCTGTAGTATCAACAGTAATTGCTGCCTCTGAAACTGATCCGTCAATAGCAGCTACTACTAGGCCGGTTTCCAGTTCACTAACAGTACCATCGATTACAAAATAGTCTGTACCACTTTGAGCGTACGCTGACGTTAGAATATCACTTCCAAATGAGTGATGAGCTCGTGAAACATAAAGACGATTAGAATAAGATAGGAAGCTAGCAGCGGTCATCCATGTTTCATAATTATCGCTATTAGGCTTACCATAAACTTGTGCTAATTCATCTTCGCTTACAACGAGCGAAGGCTTATCTACCGGTCCCCACTGAAAAACACCACCAATGGCGGCGTCAGTTGTGGCTACGGCAGGGATTACAGTCGTCAAATCGATCTCTGTAACATTAACGCCTGGGCTTAATTGAAAAGGCATGTTGTGTTTCTCCCTGTAAATTGATTATAATGTATTTCGTAGTTTTATTTATAACAAAGCACATTTCAAACTACATTAGCCAACTATAGTCATCTCCACCTCTGGCAGTCTTTACTTGAGATTCTTGCTCGTGTACGTCTTGCCCGTCGTCAATGATACCGAATGGAACCAGCTCACTAAAGACTTTTTCTTCATTCATTTCTTTGAGATTGATAACCGTATTTATATCAGTCAATTCTTTAAAGAATTTCTGGTTTGACAACCAACCAAAGAGAACTAAACACATCACTAAATCGTCGTGATTGCCCGGTTCTGCTTCCCATGATGTACCTTTTTGACTAAATGTCGAAAATTCACGTATTGTTTCGAAATCATTAATTATAATTTGATTTTGTTCTACTAATAATTTTATCATTGAACAACCAACAGATTTTACAGATTTAGTAGTACGTATACCTTTATCTGCTCTTCCGCTGAATCCTGCTACACCTGATAATAGACGTTTTCCTTCACGTCCATTATTTTCAGTGAGTAACATATTTTCGTATTCATATTCTTCGAAAAGAATAGAAGCTACCTGTTCTCCAATATCATTGACTTCAACCAATATATTGGCTTCATTGTAATACTTTGCCGCGCTATGCACAGCTGCAGCATAATCTATAGGTGTGATCATATTATTACGATATGTTCCAACCTGTCTGTACGGCATCTCTGATATATCAACGACCTGAAAGGCAGAATAGTCTAATCCTTTACCTCTACTGACGTCAACAACTATCACATAGTTGCCTTCTTGCATCGGTTCTTCATATATGTTTATACCACCGACTTCTTTAATAGCTTCTCTATATACAAGTTGCTTTAATTTCCATCCCGATATGAGTGTACCCGATGAACCTAGGAATTCACATTCCATTTCCTGCGCGAACTTTTCTGTATCAAAGTCCATCGCAGCGAGTGTTTCTTCTCTCCATTTTTCATCACGGCCCGGGACGTCATGCCACATAACCTGCACGAACTCGTAACCATTTTTGCCTGCTTTGGCACCTTCACATGTTTTATAGAAGTGATTTAATCCATTTGGTGTGGATGTAAGAAGGATTTTAGTACTAGTTCCGGATGAGATTGTTGGAAATACTGAGGCAAAGAATTCGTCCCAATTCTCCACGAAAGCTGTCTCATCAATGTATAGGAAGGATACGGATTTGCCTCGAATAGCAGAAGAAGAAGTAGCAGCCGCAATGATTTTGGATCCGTTTTCAAATTCTACTGATCCTTTGTTCCATTCGATGACTCCTTGTTGAAGCCATTTCGGTAACGCTTCATACGCAGTTTTAATTCTGTCCAATATTTCCCTAGCTGCATCTCCTTTGTTAGCGAGGAGAGCCACGAGCTTATGGTCGTTAAACAATATGTAATGAAGTATAAGACATACAGCAGTAGTAGTTTTACCTGCCTGCCGTGACGTAACAACACAGACTCTTCTATTATTGGTGGTTTTTTTAATGATTTCTTTTTGATAGTCATAGCAATTTATCGGAATCAATCCATGATCAACATGTACAATTTGTATATATTTTTCTGAGAAGTATATTGGATCTTTAGCACACTTCACAAACTCTTGGACCATATCTTCGGTCCATTCAATTGTAACACCCTTGCGCTTAAGATTTACATTACCGAGATAAGATCGATAATCTATAATATCTTGAATTTCACTCATTTTCTTTATTTAATAACTTCAGCAAATCACTCGTACTACCTACATACAAGTTATTATTAACAGTATCTGGTTTTTCTGGTTTCTCGCCTGTAAGTTTTTGTTTCTTTTCATGCATGGCTAGCAGATCATTATTCATATCACCCATTGTTTTGATCATATTAGCTAAGACTTCATATGCTCTGGGGTGTTGAGACTGATCTGCTACTGCAAGCAATTCGTCGATTGCACCATGACCTTTTTCGATAAGATCATAAAAATTCTGACGAACATATTTTGTATCGTTCTCGATTTCTTTATCTGTTTCGAGACTTGGACGATAAGTTGTAGGTAGTTTTTCTTCTTGTTCGATGAGTTGTCCACTATTCATATTCAAAACATCATTCAATATATCATGCTTCATATCTTTATCCTTCATCAGGGAATGGACCTATATTCACTTCTGCAACACCATAAGTAGATTCAGAATCAATAGCTGCCGTATTTGCTATCGATACTAAGTCAGGTGCAGATATTGTTACGGTAGGTGTTTCAGTGTATCCAGAGCCACCATCAGTAATTACTATTCTATCTATATTATATCCATTACCCATTACGGCCGTTGCAGTAGCATTACCATCAATAGTAATAGTTGCTGGTGTGTCACTATATCCATAACCAATATTAGTAAGTACAATTTCTGTTACACTCCCACTACTAATCACGGCAACAGCTGTAGCAGTTTCGGCATTAATATCTGAGAAAACAGTAGGAGAATTATTAGCTAATATGGCAGGTTCAGCGAGTAAACGTGAAGCTACTTCAACATTGTTAATTGATTGATCTATATCATCATACAATGATGAATCAAATATTTGTGTATTAGATAATTTAATTACATCACTTTTATATTCTGGACCATAGAAATAACCTTTCATTGTAAAATCGAGTGTCCATATCAAGGCGCGGCGATCTTCAAAAGAACCTTCATATACATCATCTTGACTTGTTCCAGTTAAAACAAGTGGTATATCCAATTTAACTTCAGGAGTTTCAGTTAGTAATACTGTTGATGTCCATTCAGGTGTAAAGTATGGAAGTATTTGTTCAATAATTCTAGTACCATCTGTCGTGTTCTTTACAAAAATGGACAAACTAAATTGAATATCATAGGGAACTGGATTATAGATTGAGACACGACGGTCGCCATCACCATCAATATCTTCAATCTTAAATTTATTTCGGGTAGGCAATTTTCGTTCAGGTGCATAATTAAAACCTGTAATTTCGAAACCCATGCGAGGCAATACAACTGAAAATGGCTGTTGTAATGGATCACGATTCGATTCTATTCCTTCTATCCTCGCGAGAAACTTTTCTCGAGGTCCATATGCAAGAGGAACTTTAATGACCTGTTTTACGTTGCCATTCTCGTCTTCGCGATTAATATAAACATCATTGAATAATGTACCAAATAAGATAACATATCTACGCAGAGTATCGTGATAAAAAGTACGTCCAAACATTAGTATCTACCGCCTTCACTGAATGGATCTCGTTCCGTAAAATCAATGAATGAATTAGCACTTACTTGGAATGAACTATTGTCTGCATACGGATCATCAGGATTCCAGTTGCTATCTAATCCTACTGGTCGACCTGTATCAGGATCAATAATAATATTATTGTTAGCATCGTATGTAAGACCATCCAGTTCGTCTGCAGATAATGAATGAATGATTTCGAGATTATCTACATATGGTAAACCTGTATTCAAATCTTCATTGCTGTATTCGAACAATTCACACCTGATATCAAACATTTGTAGTGCACCATTTTGATAGAATACCGGCTCATGTTCAACAAACTTGATTTGATATACTTTATTAGTTAATGGCATAAAAATAAGATCACCTTCAAATGGCCGATCATTATCTTCGAAGTCTCCAACGGTTTCTTGATATACTTTTCTAGCAACAGTAAATGTAATCTCGTCTCGAATCTGAATATTGAATTTAGATAAGAAATCACCTTCACCTTCGAATCCTTCAACATTTTTGATATACATTTCGATTTGATATGAATCATTGTATGTTGATAACGGATCTTCGTTTAGGATATCATCTTTGGCTACTATTGTACGTGGACAATACCATAGATCATGGCCATAAATTTTAATAGACTCGATAACAAGGTCTTCAATTAGACTTTGTTCAGATGTACTATTAAAATTATTGAAGTATAAATTGGTTGCCACTGTGTACAAATCCTATTTTTTGAGTATAATAGAGCTATGCTCTTTATCCAATCATATCCATTACAGGCAAGCTGTAATTGTTAATCATCTCTTCTTCTAGTTTAGAGATCTCAGTCTGAGCATCATCATATATTTGTCTACCATTAAAAGTTACACCACCTGGAAGTTGTAGTCCTTCGAACTTAGTAAGATTTGTACCCCATTGTCTTTTAATAAGTTGTGATGTATAATACTGTAACCATCGGTCTGACCATACATCCGTGTATGTAGCAGGATCAACAATTTCATATGCTTCCAATATAAGATATTCATTTACTCTTAAATCTTGTTTTGTTTCGTCTATATGTAAACGATTACGATGACGATTATATCTTATTTGTGGTTTACCAACAAGTATTTCTTGAACCATCGCGAGATGTTCCATTGTCATATAATAATCTATAAGAGCAATGTTAGTAAGAGTGTATAGATCGTTTAATGCGATTTGATATCGAATATTAAATATATCTCCTGATGAAGTACCAAGTGCACCCATCGGAAACAACCGTACGGCGCCGATAATATTCTCGGGCAGATCTACATATCCATCATCTTTAATTTGTTGAGTAACTAAAATTTTATAGTAGATTTTTTCTGTGCCGTCGAAATGATAATCCCAGAAAAAACGTAGAGCTTGATCGATTCTATCTTCGACCTGCTCGTCTGCTACATTAATTTCGATGACGGGCTTGCCTAGTGATCTTAGACAATACTCTTTAAACTCGTCTCGTGTGGATGGAACTGCCATCGAATGTGCTCCGTTTTAGCTTTAATAAATTTATTTATGCTACTGTTATTTTCTTAATGTATTCTTTTTCTTTATATGTAACAATTTGATCTTCGTCAGATAAACTAGTAGTAATAGTAGATTCGCCCGTATCTGTTACACGAACTAGCTGAGCAAAGTCTGTTATTCTTGCACCTAGACCATATACTGACGGCCCTGTCGTAGCTTGTAATGCAATATTATACGACTTAAGACCTTGGCCTACGACTGCATTATCAATTCCAGCGTTTACTAGATTGCCTGAACCGTTTTCAGTATTTACTTCTCTTTCACCAATACCAGATACCGATGAATTTGTAATACCGGCAAAACCTTGACCTCGAACTTCAACTTCACCATTACCGTTAACAACACTGTTTTCTATTCCACCGACTGCAACAACAGATTTAACTTCTCTAATTACATTACCCACAACTTGCGAGTAAAGTGTAGGAGCATCATCAGCGGTCTTGGTTATTTCTCTTTCACCAATACCATTTACTTGTGATATCTCTGATTGAGATACACCATCCGTAAGATTAATAGTTCTCTCACCAATACCACTTGTTTCAGGAGGAGTAGTTGCAACAACAGCACTACTGTATGTTGTAATGATACGTTCACCGGGTGATGATACAATAGGTACAGTGGACGGCGTTAAATTACCACTTGTAGAAACAATTTGTCTTTCACCAATACCAGAAGTAGATCCAGTATTAACAGGAATATTATCGGCTGTTTGCGTAATTTGTCTTTCGCCAATACTATTGACGACGGCATTATCAGCAACCAAGCTTCCGGAAGTCTCATCTATTTGTCTTTCACCGACACTGTTGACCGATGCATCTTCTGCTTGTGATATTCCAGAAGTAATTACAATTTGTCGTTCACCAATACCAGATACAGAACTATCAGTAATACCTAAAACACCAGTCGCTGATGTTTCAATTATACCTGTACCACTTATTGAACCAGTGTTAACAGGTAGATTATCAGCTGTCTGTACAATAGTTCTTTCGACAATACCTACTAAGCTAGCATCTGTAGCTACAGCTGTGCCAACATATAGTGTGATAGTACGTTCACCCGGTGATGATACACTTGGTGTTGTAGTCGGAGCAAGTGCTCCTGATGTAGATGTAATACTACGTAAACCTATACCAGAAGTTGATCCATTAATAATGCCTAAAATACCAGCTGTACTTTCTATTTGTCTTTCACCGACACCTGATAATGTATGATTACTCTTAGCTGGTAAATTATCAGCGGTTTGTGTAATCTGACGTTCACTAATACCTGATACAGAAGCAGAATTAACAGGAATATTATCAGCTGTTTGTACAATAGTTCTTTCACCGATCGCACTAACACTAGCATCACTTGCTTGCGCAAGATTTCCGGAAGTTTGATCTATCTGTCTTTCACCAATATCACTTGAAACAGAAGCATTGCTTGCTTGTAAACTGGTAGACGTAGAAACAATTTGTCGTTCACCGATACCAGATGTAGAACCAAGTGTTGATGCTGTTAATTGACCAGAACCAACTTTACCGGAAATACCAATACCAGTTGTAGAACCAGTATTCGTTGGTAGATTATCGGCCGTTTGTACAACGGTTCTTTCACCAATAGCATTTACACTTGATATATCATATCCTGTGATATCTGCTGTCTGATTGATTTGTCGTTCACCGGTACCTGATGTAGATCCAGTTGCAAATCCAGAAAGGTCTGCAGTTTGGGTAATCTGTCTTTCACCGGTACCTGATAGAGTATGATTACTCTTAGCTGGTAAGTTATCTGCTGTTTGAATAATTTGTCTTTCGACGATACCTACAAGCGTATGATCACTCTTAGCTGGAAGATTATCAGCAGTCTGTGTAATCTGACGTTCACCGACACCATCAAGCTCCGGAGGTGTTGTGGCCACAACCGCAGAACTATAAGTTGTAATGATACGTTCGCCGGGTGATGATACGACTGGTATAGTTGATGGTGTTAGCGAACCATCAGTAGTCACAACAGTTCTTAAACCAGTACCAGATGCAGAACTATTAGCAATACCTAAAATACCAACAGCTAATGTTTCAATTGTACCTGTACCAGTTGTAGAACCTGTATTAGTAGGTAAGTTATCAGCTGTCTGTACAATAGTTCTTAAGCCGGTGCCAGATGTTGATCCTTCTGCAAAACCAGAAAGATCTGCGGTTTGAGTAATTGTACGTTCACCAACAGATGATATAGAACCGGTTACTACTTGATAGCCATCTAAACCTGAATTAGTTATTATTTGTCGTTCACCAATACCAGTTGTAGAACCTGTATTAATAGGAATATTGTCAGACGTTTGTAATATAGTTCGTAAACCAGTGCCTGCCGTAGATCCTGTTGCAAATCCTGATAGATCAGCTGTTTGAGTAATTGTTCTTAGACCAGTTCCTACGAGTGTATGATTACTCTTAGCTGGAAGATTGTCTGCTGTTTGAGTTACAGTACGTAAACCAGTGCCTGATGTAGATCCATCCTGAGCAACAACAGCTGAACTATAAGTTGTAATAGTTCTTTCACCGGGACTTGATACAGAAGGTCCAGTTGATGCTAACAAAGAACCTGATGTTGATTTAATAGTACGTAAACCAATACCAGAAGTTGAACCAGCGGCAAATCCTGATAGATCAGCAGTCTGTGTTATAGTTCTTAGGCCAGATCCTACGAGTGTATGATCGCTCTTAGCTGGTAAGTTGTCAGCGGTCTGCGTAATCTGTCTCTCACCAATACCAACCGTAGATCCATCTTGAGCAACGACAGCAGAACTATAAGTCGTAATAATACGTTCGCCAGGGCTTGATATTACCGGGCCGGTAGAAGCTTCCAAAGAACCTGACGTTGATTTAATAGTACGTAAGCCAGTACCAGAAGTTGAACCAGCGGCAAATCCTGATAGATCAGCAGTTTGTGTTATTTGTCTCTCACCAATGCCGGACGATTCAGAATTAGCTATACCTAAAATGCCGACTTTAACGTCTTTACCTGCAAGACCGACGCCCGAAGTAGAACCAGTATTTGTCGGTAAATTATCGGCTGTTTGCGTAATCTGCCTTTCAGCAATACCGACTAAACTTGCGTTACCAGCCTGAGCCAAAGAGCCAGAAGTTTGATCTATTTGTCTTTCACCAACACCAGTAGTAGATCCATTTTGCGCAACAACCGCTGTGCTATAGGATACTACAGTACGCTCACCGGGTGACGATACTGAGCCAACTGTAGATGCCGTTAGTGAACCAGAAGTAGAAACTATTTGCCGTTCGCCGATACCTACAAGTGTATGATTACTTTTCGCTGGTAAATTATCGGCAGTCTGAGTAATTGTGCGTTCACTAACGCCAGATAAACTAGCATTACCAGCTTGCGCCAAAGAACCAGACGTTTGATCTATCTGACGTTCACCAATACCAGAAATAGATCCATTGGTAATACCTAAGACACCAGCAGTTCTTTTAACCTGTCTTTCACCAATACCCGATGAACTGGCATCACCAGCTTGAGCTAAAGAACCTGAGGTTTGATCGATTTGCCGTTCACCTACACCTGAAGTAGATCCATTGGCAATACCTAAGACACCAGCAGTCCGTTTAACTTGTCTTTCACCTACACCTGAAGTAGATCCATTGGCAATACCTAAGACACCAGCAGTCCGTTTAACTTGTCTTTCAACAATACCTGATGTTGATCCGCTAGCAATACCTAAGATACCAGCAGTTCTTTTAACCTGTCTTTCACCGACACCAGATGTAGATCCATTGGCAATACCTAAGACACCAGCCGTTCGCTTAACTTGTCTTTCACCTACACCAGATGTAGATCCATTAGCTATACCGCCAACACCAGCTGTTCGTTTAACTTGCCTCTCGCCAGTTGATGATAAACTTGCATTACCAGCTTGAGCTAAAGAACCTGAAGTTTGATCAATTTGCCGTTCGCCGATACCAGACGATGATGGAGGAGTAGTTGCTACAACAGCGGTACTATATGATACTACACTGCGTTCGCCCGGTGATGATACTGAAGGACCAGTAGAAGCAGTTAACGAACCTGATGTGGATTTGACTGTGCGTTCGCCAATGCCTGAAGTAGATCCATTGGTAATACCTAAGACACCTGCCGTTCGCTTAACCTGTCTTTCGCCGACACCTGAAGTGGATGCATTGGTTATGCCAACGAAGCCGTGACCGGCTTCTTCTGATTTTTCTACGTAGCCGTGAGGAGTAACATATAAATCGCTACTGGCTGGGGTACCATCGTCGACGTATATAACACGTGTTAAATCACTCACCGATCATCTCCCATGCATAACAAACAGACCCGTAGGTCTGTTTGCTTTTCAGTTTACCATGTGGGTAACTGAATATGTAGTTACCCAAGAGATTCATACTATTAAGCTGGAGCGGTGTAAGTAAGTGAGCTTACTGACAATGTGTCACCAGAACCAATCGCTGTAGATGACAGCTGAATAGAACCAGTACCAGTGTTATCGTCAGATACATCGCCTTGGAAAACTACTGCTGCGTTCGAATCACGAACCTCAAACTTAGTAATTGTTCCTTCGTTACAGTTCGTATTAGCAGTGATGGCGTTAGCCGTGGCTACACCAGCAGGGTTACCACCGCCTGAACCCGACGCATCGAAAGCAGGATCACTAAAAGTAAGAGTTGCAACCGTTGCATCTGCAGCGGTCAAGAATACAAGCGTTCCAGCTGAAGCGCCACCGTCAATAAGGTCGACGACAGTATTAGTGATTGCGTCCCTGGTTGCTGTTGGATGTGTTAATGTCGCCATTTAAACTATCTCCTGTTGAGTTTTTTTGCTTTAAATAAAGTTTAGCTACAGTGCCGTCGGCTTTCTTAACCTCTAGAACACCAGATAAACCAGCGCCTTTTAATTTTTCGGCTAATGTTTTATCTTTACCCGTAGTCATTATCTACTCCATTATTTATAAGAATCAATTTTTAACTTGCGTTTCTAATGCTCAGAGAACCCCAATAATAAGTCGTCCCAGCATTATTTATAATACTAATTGTATAAACATCTATAGCACTGGCACCAGTAGATTCGGGTGGTTCTACATTTTCTGCCCAATATAAAGCTCCAGGCCAAGATGCAGCTCGACTACCTGTATTATCTTGTTGATGTATAACAGTAATTGTTTGTGAATATCCTGATGCTGGACCATTAGAAAAACTAAAAGTAGTTGTACCTGCTCCAGCTACATGCCAGAAAACTGATCCGGCCGATAAATCTAATGCTGCTGTTGTACCAGATGATGTAATTATTTTTTCTCTAAAAGGTGCACCAGCCTCAATTGTACCACCAAACGGAGCAAACCGGACGGTGCCATCAGCATCTGCTTCAATTATTGGTACACCAGAACCATCAGCTGCAGCAAAAATTGTACCGCTCAAATCATTTGCAATTGAAAATAATTGGCCAGCCGACCCACTAAAATCGAGCGTAGTAGTTGTTCCATCATCTGTTACAGATAATGTAATTGGATCTCCCGATGTTCCGCCGCTTTTAAATTCGATCTTTGGATCATTGCTAGCGTTGCCATCATTTGGAGTAATTAATAGATCGCGGTCAGTAGTGGCCATTTAATCTTCCTATGTGTATAGTTATTTATACGCCGTAATTTCCACGAGATGCATTAAAGTTTTGTAGTATTTCTGTGTCTGATAAAACTCTATTATAAAATTTCATAGAAGGTATTTCTCCTTGAAATCTTTGATTAGGATCAACAGAAGGAGTCGCTGAGTTGCTATCTAATTCTTGACCTACACAAATTCCATTTGCATATGCAATCGAAAAAGTAGATGTTGTTGCACGCGTGCCGAGAGAAACCCCATTTATAAAGACTTCTACAGATCCTCCAGATCCTGTTGCTACAAAGTGATAATAGACATCAGTCGTAGGTGTAAAACTCCACGTAACTTTAGCAGTATTTTCAAATTCTATATTGCCAGTAGTTTGTCTAAAATACCAAAGAAAATTATTTGCTGAACCTGTTTGTAGAAATGTGTCGATATCACCACTACTCAATGCTGTTCTTTTTAACCATATATCAATTGTCCATGTACCAGACGAAGCCTGAGCAGAAAGCGCAGATGATTCGATGTCTAAACGTGACGTACTATTCGTAAAAGAAAATCTTTCTGGTAATTGCAAATCAGTCGTATTTGCAATAGAATATGTCAAATTAGTCTGTGTAATAGCAGCAGGATTAGGTGCTAAATCAACTATAGATTCTGTATTACTTCTAGTTTGAGTACTAGTTGCTGTCTTAGGTATAACATATTTAGATGGAGTATTACCTACTTCGAGCTGCCAATTAGCAACTTTTGTTATACCTCTTCCGCCATAATGACCATAATTATATTGGCTCCATGTGGCGTTCAAACCACGATTTGCACCTATTGTAAATATACACCACAATCTTTCCCATGTATGTGTTCTTGTGTTATATTTTTTACCAGTTCCGGAACTATTAGATAATCCATCGTGAAAATTGTTTTGTGTTCCTGTCGTATTTTGACCATACAATCCACAGTTAGCTGATTTACTCGTATTTGTAGTCCATTGATCCCATGATATAACGTAATTATCACCTAAACCTAAACCACATTTGGCTGGAGTATTGTAGCTGCCATCTATACCAAAACCAGCATACATCCATGATCCGTCACCAATGTCTCTCATCGTAACGACCGGATAGCCTAATTCTTCTTCGTATGTCCAAATACCATGATATGTGTTTTTGTAATTTTGTACACCACTATTAATTTTAGATGAAATATTAGAGCCGGCTCTATTGTAAACTTTAATAGCATCATGATGATTTAGGGCCCATCTGCCGCCTGATACCGTTCCACTATAGCTAGAAAAGGCATCGGACTGCGTCATATTACGATCAGCATTACCGTTTTCTTCGATATTTGTAGTAGGCGCACCTCGAAAACTTTTATCATTAAACATATCATAATAGAATGTCAATCCATTTGTAACTATACTATTTTTTATAGACATTACATTCTACCTCGAAGAGCGTTGTAAATATCATTTACTTCAGCAGCACTCAATGCTTCTTGCCATATACCAATCCATGCAATATCACCAGTAAAATAATTAACAGGTGAGCCACTTTGCGAATCAAAACCGATAGTAATAGGCCAATCATCACATCCATTTCCTACTGAGCCTGTAGCATCAGTTGTAGCTACACCATTTAAATATTGTTTAAATCTATAATTGCCTACTTTGGTGGTAGCGGTACCTCCTGAAACAAATGTACCGGGATCTGATTGAGCATATGATATAGTACTGGTCGTTGCACCAGTTAAAGCAAAAGTTCCGTTATAGCCTGAAGGTGATAGACCTGATACGGTAATTCTATCATTTAATGGACCAGACGCGTTATAAATAAAATTACCATTGTGAGTGACATTTAGAGTTGTTGTTCCAGAAGTGTGTGAACCACCAGTCACAGTATAAGTTAATGGTGGTCTTGCAACATAATCAACCACCATCGTAACATTAGCCCAACCATTGATAGAATGTGCCTGTGCAGCGGATCCGCCATAAACATATGATCTAAATTCATCACCATCGTACCATATGCCCCACTCTGGTCCATAGTTGTCGGTAATGATAGGCTTATTTGCAGCGGTATTTAAAGTCGGTCTACATAAAACACTAACAGTAGATTGTCTATTATCAACTCCGAAACCATTTGGTGTAGATGGTGTCATCGTACCACTACTTGTACTTCCATTAAAAGTAAAATATCCAGCAGAATTATAAGTTACATTCGCGAGATTGAAGTTATTATTATATCCTGATATATCAGTCCATACTGTGCCTGTGCCCGGATAACTTTTTGAGTTACGAGCATCGACAAGACAACGAAGAAATTTTTGTGGAATTGCCATTAGCTCAGTGTCAAGGACGCTAAATGATGTCCTTGCCTCCCTGTATCATTTGTTGTAACCTGATTACTGGCGTCTAAAGTACCCGGCAATAATATTTTATATGACCAATCCATATTATCCAAAGTAACTTTGTTTTCGCCGTCGTAATATTCAGTCCAATCATTTGGAGTAAATGTTGGTATTGGATTTTGAATATAAGTTGTTTGTTGCCTACCTGTTAAAAAATATAATTTAAGGCGTACTGTATTTGCTGATACTGTAGCTGGAGAATCGGCGGCTATTGTAGAATTTAAAGAGCTTGGACCATCTGCAAAAGCAGTGTTACCTATTGTCACAGATGATATTGGAGCATTGCCTCTAAAAATATGAATAACACCAGAATAGTAATCGGCTAAGCTTGAAACAACACTTACTGAACCACTATCACCTGATTGCAAAATTCTATAGAATGTTTGTCCTTCAGGATATTCTGATCCATCTTCATTTGTTACTATACTTGTCCATCCTGTTGGTGTACTAATGGTAATTGATGAATCCCACCATGCACTAATAATGGCCAAGTCGCCGGCTTGCCATCCAGTAGGAAAGGTAAAAGTCATGGTATTTTGTTGAGTACCCTCTCTTTCCATGTCTGAACCAATTTTTCGAAGAGCTCTTAAATTAGAAGTTGTTCCAAATTTTACGGACATCAGTCGTCATCCTGATTTACTGCCGTATTCAATCTTTCTAATTCTTCATGACATTCTTGTGAACAACAAATATCTTCGCATTCACAATGACAAATTGCACACTCATTCATATTCCACCTCTAACTTATCGATGTCTTTGCGCTCTGCGAAGATGTGATAGTAACAATTAACTTGATCTACGCTACGAATATGAACTTGATTATTTTCTATTTTCTTAACCCATAAATGTTGAGGATGGCCGATCGCAGTTAATTGTACTGTGATTGTTGATTCATCTACAAGGCCTACCCAATAATCTGGCAAGTCGATAACTTGTTCTGTAGTTTTACCTCGCACATACACACCAAATTCTGGTCCCTCTAATGATCCATGACGTAATCCCATGCCTTCTTTAGTAGGATGTGGAATGTCGAATGACTTAGACGTGGCATACAGCGCACCTTGAATACCAACACCGCCCGTGACTTTTAAAGCGCCTGTGCTAGTATTGCTAGACGCAGTTGCATTGGAAATTGTAGTAACTGCACTAAATGTTTTTGCACCGCTAAACGTCTGTGTAGTCGAAAGATGTGCGGTATCAGCATCCAAATAAGCAGAAGCAATAACACTACCTTGCCATGTACCAGATGTTATAGTACCAAGTGTTGCTACGTTGGTTGATCCTGTCCAACCATCGAGACTATCAGGCGTTACTGCTCGAGTAGCATCAGTACCAGTATTTGTTTCAGCGATGGTGGCTAACTCAACTACGCCGGCATTGGTAGTATTAGCAGTTTCTGCTGTGATTGTAATAGATCCTGCACCATTAGTAATATCAATACCATTTCCTGGCGTGAGAGTACCAATAGTCGGACTTCTTGCGGCTCCAGTATTACCAATTACTAATTGGCCGTTAGTTGTTGGTAAAAGAGATGTGAAGTTTGCGTCAAGCTCAGTGTGTGTAAGAGCATCATCATCTGCACGTAGAATGATCGCCATTTACTAACTCCCTAAAATTGTAACGCTAGGTTTAATAAACACTTTACCATCCATAATTCTTTCTATATTTGTATTTCCTGATTCGTACATAACAACGTCATATACATATCTCACACTGGTATCGAGTGTACTAGTCTGTGTCGAGTTCAAACTCAATTGAATTACACCACCGTTGGCGTCTACAACAGCAGTGCTGAATGAAATAGTGGTAGGATCAGAATAAGTTTTCTTCATTCCTCCACTAAACAATTTATTATTAATGTCTTTAGCTGCGCCATTTGTGTCAACAATGAATACTTTAATAGTAGCGTCAGCACCTTCGACTATGGTTAAATCTTCGGTACGGGCCATGAGAGAAACGTCCTCGTTTTACTTTTATTTATAATTATTCGAACCGTACTATATTAAAAGCGATCGAATAACGAGGTTTTTCTATTTGATTTATTAATACGCCATGTGTCATATGATTAGGAAAAAATAAACATGTGTTTTTTTCGGTGATTGGTTCAAAATGATCGGTTGTTATTAATGGATTGCATAAATCATCGCCTAATGAGCCATTTTGTAATGCCCATGAATAATCACCTTTTCTAATAAACATAATTTCACCTTGTTCTTGCTCTACATTTCTTGGATAATAACAACCAGATAAAACACATGTTGGGCCAGGATGAGAATGGTGCATATTGTAACAATGTTGGAAATTAATGTTCATCCATAAATTATCAACTTTTACATTTACATCAGATTCATAAGCATCTCTACATATTTGATTGGCAGCTTCGTTAATACGACCAATTAAATTATCTATATGTTTATTTTCATTTATATTATATTCTCGTTGCCAGCCTCCAATATTTGATAAATCCCTCCCCTCATCTTGACTACAAATATAATCCATAAATTTAACAATTTCTTCAGAATTGACATCATCAAAAACCATTTTAAAAATACTATCGACAAATATATCAATTCTTTCAATCATGGTTTTTCCTGTATGCCGTGTGTAGCATATGGACCTTTTAGAATTAAAGGTATATTAAAAAACAAAGCTTCGCCAAGTGGTTCAATGCTGTAGTATTGATGAGCAGGAATATAAACAATATCACCTTTGTTTACTGTAATTTCTTGTTCTATCTCTAATTTATCAAAAAAAACTTGATAATCTCTAACATCCCAATCTTCTGGAAAACTATGATCGCATAATGCAGAACATCTATTTTTATAAACAATAATTTTAAATGATTCATCTACACCTAGAAAAAAATTACTCCACGTTTTAGCACACGGTAAATGTTTATCGGCATCTTTTGATGGATGATAATAAGCTTGAATACAACCACTCGTATGAACAGGTCGTACAGGCCAGACTCCATAATATTCAAGATTACAATAAAATTGGTTTAATAAAAATTGTAACAGTTCATAGACATGATTGTTAAAAATTTCAAATTTATTAATCATCATTGTTTGATTATTTTTTTCAATATATTCTAATGACAATTTACAATAATTAATAAAATCTTGATATATTTCTGATTTTTGATTTTGATCATCAAATTCTACACTATCAGGATTTTTTGTAGTAAGCGGAGTAAATTGAGGATTATTTTTATAATCCTCTAGAATTCTATTTGTAGTAGATTGAATTTCATCTGTTTGCATCTTAGATAGTGCAGTTACAAAATAATAAGTAAATTGGTCTTCTTTAAATAATATTAATTTTTTAAAATCACCAATTGTACCGAGATGACAACACTCTTCTTCTCTTATAAAATTATTTAAAACAATAAGCTTATCATTAAAATAAATTTCTTCAAAATCTTTTTCGAATTGTTCTTTTGCAAACATTATTGTTTCTCTTCTAATGTATAATTGCTTTTTCGCATGCAATATTTTCTATACCATTGAGCTACACTCGCGAATCCTCGAGATCTAGCTTCTCGTTTTTCTACCATTGGACCATAAAAACCATTGTATGTTTCTTTCTTAAATGGTATAATATGCACTAAAGGTTCACCGGCTTTGATTGTAAAACTGCCTTTTTCTTTTGGCTTAAAAATAATATTGAGTGTAGTAAATCTCTCTGAATAATCAACTACGCCAGGGTAAATGTATAACTTCTCTACTATATTCGAATGATAATGAGGAGGCATAATTAATAATGAAATATTTTTTGCCTTCACCATCCAAGGGGTTGTTAAATGTAATGGGTTAGCTGCGCAGTTTTGATCAGGTATACCTGTAGCTATTTCTTCACTCATAGGACCACATACTTGATTACCTAATGGTTTATGTGATTCATTTCCAGATTTATCTCTAGACATTACATATGCCATCGTATTTGGACCATCATTAAATACCTGAATCTCATCCCACGCTGTCAAAATCCATCCTAGATTTTTATAATCTACAATACCGGGGCAATCATTAAATTTTTCTTTCCCAAATTTTTCTTTTTGCACGGCTTTATGAGGACAGGCATTAAAGGTTCGCGCTTTTTGAATTGGATGCAATTTATAATATGTGCCATCCATATCATAAAATTCTACATTATTTTCAATCATCTTATTTCACGCAATTCTTTTGTATAAGTTCCTAATCGTGTTCGATTTGCAACATTAAGTTTATCTCGCTGTTTGCATTCTTTTTCATTCATAGGTCTAATAATGTGTTTATGCTTTTGTCTTTTAAATGGCACGACATGTACTAATGGCATACCTGCGAGTAGTGTATCATCAAAATTTGGTTGATGCCAAATTACTGGAAAATTAACTGGACTATGATATTGATCAGTATCAACAACACCACTTAAAACTGTATATGGTAAATTCCAGACACTAGGTAGTGGTTGAAATAAACACGACCATCCAGGCGGAGTTTTAATTCCATAATAATTTATAAACTTTAAAGGATCTTGTTTTCCAGTTTTCCAACCAGTTGATTTAAGTTGACTAAACGAATGTCTTTCAACAAATGGTAAAGTACTATCTTGCATATGTTCTGCAGATAATACACTACAATCGTCATTAGTAATAACATGAACATCGCCTTGAAGAGGCACAATATAACCAAGCGTCATAGCATCCAACATAGGCAAACATTTTTTTGCCGTGGCACCCGGCATAGTATTCGTTCTTTGCTCAGTTTTTAAAGGAATCTTTCTAAACCATTCCGGAATGTGTTTATTTGCAGGTACTGGCTCAGGTAAAACTTCATGCAATTCTGGTTCAATAATAAATTCAATTTTATCGTTATTAAAAAACATTATATTTGACTATCTCCCCAAACCCAAAACACTAGCGTTTCTCTATTGCCAGATATAAGTGGAGTAACTTGGTGTAACATATGACTGTCAAAAAACACGACAGCACCTTTCTTCAATTCAATTGGATATAAATGGCCATTTCCATCTAAATCTATAGTTAATTCACCACCTTCATAGTCTTCAGGATCAGATAGCATAACAATACCAGAAATTCTTCTATCTTTTGGTCTATAGCCTTGTAATAGAACGTCTGTATGTGGATCATATTTAGTGCCTGGCCCGTCGTAGATAACATATTGAATATCTTCCATACCTATAATTGGATAAAGAAAATGATCATAGTTAGCTCTGCCAACTAAATGACCAATTTTTTCATAGACTATATTTGTATTTTGTTCTCTATGAAGGCTTGCTACTTTGCAATCCCGAACTTTATCTGTAGAATCAGGTACTTTTTTACCTTCAGATCGTTCAGAATATGTTTCACCAGATTCGAAATTAATAATTTTTTTAAAAAATCTAATTTTATTAATTTCATCTTCATCAAATACATTTTCATAAACACCAAATCGCTGGAGATTATGACCGGGAGTCAACTTCTCAATTTCATGCATAATATAATTACCTTGTTAACCACTGTATTTTATATTTATATATCCTCTATTAGTAGCATTATTATTACCAGCTGGGGAATTACCAACACTTACCGATAAGTCTGTACCATCTATACCATCGACTTCATTTGGATTAGTAATTTGTACATATGTTGCTGTTGCTGCAGCCGTAACATAATTTGTAACATTAGGTGCAGCACCCGGCGCAGTTACACTAACAGGAGTACCATCAGGAGTTGTCCATTGAACTGTTGTGTCATCACCAGCAAGCCCGAGTGTAGTTCTTGCTGGATAATTAGTTACACGAGAAGGATAATTAGTAACATTAGTTACCGAATATGCCGGCTGATTGCGTGATGGATAATTTGTTACAACTTGGTATGCTGGATTATTTCTAGCAGGATAGTTTGTTACAACAGAATATGCTGGATTATTACGCAATGGATAATATGTTGCAACCGCATATGCTGGATTATTACGCAATGGATAATTTGTTACAACTGAATAAGCCGGCTGATTACGTGATGGATAGTTTGTTACAACAGAATAAGCCGGATTGTTTCTAACAGGATAGTTTGTTACAACCGAATAAGCTGGATTATTACGCAATGGATAATTTGTTACAACAGAATATGCTGCTTGATTTCTAGCAGGATAATCTGTTTGATTTTGATATGCCGGATTGTTTCTAACAGGATAGTTTGTTACAACTGAATATGCTGGATTATTACGCAACGGATAGTTTGTTACAACCGAATATGCTGGATTATTTCTAACAGGATAATCAGTTTGATTTTGGTATGCTGGATTATTTCTAGCAGGATAATTTGTTACAACAGAATATGCTGCTTGATTTCTAGCAGGATAATCTGTTTGATTTTGGTATGCTGGATTATTTCTAGCAGGATAATCAGTTTGATTTTGGTATGCTGGATTATTTCTAGCAGGATAATCAGTTTGATTTTGGTATGCCGGATTGTTTCTAGCAGGATAGTTTGTTATAACCGAATATGCTGCTTTGTTTCTAGCAGGATAGGTTGTTACAACTGAATATGCTGCTTGATTTCTAGCAGGATAATCAGTTTGATTTTGGTATGCTGGATTATTTCTAGCAGGATAGTTTGTTGTTTGTGAATAAGCAGCTTTTCCCGAATATACAACTCGCGACGGGTAATACGCTGTAGCAGTAAATGTTTGATAGGTCGGAAAAAATACCTGCCCGAAAGTATAACCTGAAGAATAAGCTGCTTGAGTAAAAGAAGTGGTCCTTGCTGGGAAGTTAGCAACATTAGAATAAGCACCCTTTTGCTGTCTGCTAGGGTAATTAGTGATAACACTATAGGCACCTTTCACCTGTCTACTAGGATAATCTGTTTGATCTTGATAGGCAGCTTTCACCTGTCTACTAGGATAATCGGTTTGATTTTGATAGGCAGCCTTCTGCTGTCTACTAGGATAATTAGTGATAACACTATAGGCAGATTTTTGCAGTCTGCCAGGATAATTAGTGATAACACTATAGGCAGCCTTCGCCTGTCTGCTAGGGTAATTAGTGATAACACTATAGGCAGCTTTCACCTGTCTACTAGGATAATCCGTTTGATTTTGGTAAGCAGCTTTTTGCTGTCTGCTAGGGTAATTAGTGATAACACTATAGGCGGCCTTTTGTTGTCTACTAGGATAATCGGTTTGATTTTGGTAAGCGGCCTTCTGCTGTCTACTAGGGTAATCCGTTTGATTTTGGTAAGCAGCTTTTTGTTCTCTACTAGGATAATTAGTGATAACACTATAGGCAGCTTTCACCTGTCTGCTAGGATAATCGGTTTGATTTTGGTAAGCAGCTTTTTGTTCTCTACTAGGGTAATTAGTGATAACACTATAGGCGGCCTTCTGCTGTCTACTAGGATAATTAGTTTGATTTTGGTAAGCAGATTTTTGCAACCGAGAAGGATAATTGGTTTGATTCTGATAGGCAGCTTTTTGCAACCGAGAAGGATAATTAGTTTGATTTTGGTAAGCAGATTTTTGCAACCGAGAAGGAAAATTGGTTTGAATCTGATAAGCAGCTTTCTGTAATCTAGAAGGATAGTTTGTTTGATTCTGATAGGCAGCCTTCTGCAATCGTGATGGATAATTAGTAATTGCATTAGTTTGATAAACTGCTTTAGTTGTACTATATGCTGCTTTTAATGTTGGAGCACTAGCACCACCACCTCTAGCCTCAATCTCAATGATTTGACGACCATAAGGAATAGAGATAGGAGTAGCATCAGTTGTACCTGACGTTGCTTCTTTATATCTAGTTTCAGAAAAAGTGGCAGCCCACGTTCTATCTAGAAAACTTTTTCCGCCTCCTATTGGCATATTACATCCTCTTTATTACTGTGCCCAACCAGCATTTCGAATTGATAATGAACCATATATTTTACCAGCAATTACTACAAAATTATATATGTCAATTCCAGATGACGATGGAGGTTCTACTGATTCTGCCCAATATATAGCATCTCCTTCTAGTTCCCCTGGCCACGTAGCTTCTCTTGCGGTGCCATTGTTATCTATGACTAAAGTAAACGCTGCAGCTTCACCAGCTGCCGTTGGGAAATTTGTAAAATCAACCGAATAGTTAGCATTTGGCGTAAATGTATATACCGAACCAGAATTTACGTTTATGTTTACTGAATTTCCTGTTGATGCAGCTACTACAGTTTCCTTAAAATAATCTTCTACTTGAATACGGCGCGCCATGATGTCAGTTGTTACATCTAAATCACCACTAATATATGTTTGTGTAGCATTAACTTTTAATCTTTCAGATCCATTTGATACCAATCTTATAGATGCAGTAGCATCAAATTCTAATTTTGTTGCAACATCGCCGCTATGAGTAATACTACTAAGAATCTCTACATTATCAACACCATCAATTGTGTTATCAGATGCCGAGAGGTTAGAAAAATGAAGACCGTCGTTATCAAAATATGCCCGTCTTCGATCACCAATAATTATCGATATTTCATCAGCTGATGTGCTTGACCAAGTACCACCAAAATTAGGATCTGGTACATCATCGTTCGTCAAAGCACCAAAAATAATACCAGTGGCAGTATCATCTTGTGATAGTATCATTGATGTGTTTATAGAATTAACACCAATGCCGCCATCAGCTTTTTCTGTATTTGTAGCAAATGTACTAGTAGGACTAACACCTCTTACTTGTATACCATCACCAGCATTAATTGATAGCATAGTAGTATTAGCACTTGCTATATTTGCATTGCCAGCTGTAATATCAATTTGATTGTTCGAGAATCCGATCGTGGTATCAGTGTCGCCGACGTGAGTAATATTGGTGCCAATATATAAGCCACCTGTAATTTGTGCAGTGCCAACTACATCAAGCGGATATGATGGTGATGAATCGTTTATGCCGACCCGATTGTTTACGGTATCAACGAATAAGACATTGGTGTCAACTGCTAAATTGGCACCAACCTCCATTGAGCCAGTAACAACTAACCCGTCTAATGTGTCAAATTTTTGTGAGGTAGCAGTCATTTACTTCTCTCTATAATTTGAAAATGCCTGAAGTACTCCACGTAATATCTACGTTAGAACCATCTGGCGTAATCGGAAACCCGTCTATATTTGTATCAAGCCACGCTACTAATCGTGAAGTAGCAGTGTTAGTAGTATCAATCCAAAATAAAAGTGCTTCTGACTCGGGTGTTGTATTTGCCACACTTTCGAAAACAACGTCATCTGCATCTAGTACACCATTAGTTACTGTAACATTTGTTAATGTCACTGTAGCTGCCACTCCAGCTGACGAATTAAGATCAGCATAAAATTCATCTGTAGATCCAAACATAGTTACATCAGAATCTATAAGTGATACTTTTAAATTACCTGCATTGAGAGCAACATCATTACTAGCACTAATCAATGCTTCTTTGTATTTATCATAGATTACATTTGCCATTATACACCATTATCCCTTGTTTCAATTTTAAGTACATTAAATCTATGAATATCAGTAGCCGTTGCAGAGTCGCACGTGGCCATTAAATCGATATGAGTATTATTTGCAGCGAGTTGTGGTACTAAATTAACATCTGCCATACCACTCTCTACTTCACCATATCGAGTGTAGAAAATCTTTGTATCAGCACCAGTATCAGTTGTTATAACATTGATCTCAACTGCATATCCTTTAGTATCATCGTTGGTAACTTCACCATGAACAAAGTATTTAAATCCACGAGTTTGCTCGATTGGGAAAGTATCGATAAGCGTTGCTACATTACTAGTTACATCTCCACCTGTACCGGTAAATGCTACGCCATTGGCTTCAAGCGATGTTACTTCTAGATTGAGAATTGTTGCTGTATTCGACACTTCAAGATCAGTAACATTTGCTAATGCTAAAGTTACTTCTGATGGTAAAGTAATATTTGTATTGACCGTCAGATTGTCAGCATATAGTATCTTATCTACTGGATTATATAATAAACCAGAATCTGCATATATATCATGATAATCAGCAGTATTGGCAGTAAATGCTACTCTAAATTCTTGATCGTCTGTAGAAGTATGAATTTCAACTGTATTTGCTTGAGCTGCAGTACCGGTAATATCGGATGAAATTTCATCAGGCAAATAATCATCACCAATTGTACCAGCATCAATATTGGATGCATTTAAATTGGTAATCGCAGCGCCATTACCAGTAAATGTAGTTGCATCAACGTCGCCGGTAATTGTAGTATTGCCACCGGCAATTATTCCAGTTTGAATTGAGCCTGAATTCATGGCTCCATCTAGATGCAAATCATTCCATTTATTATCACTGCTACCAATATTATATGTGGTATTTGCTTCAGGTATTAAATTACTTACAAATTCGGCCACTGCATCAATAGTATCAGTATTAGCATCACCAAGTGTTGTATTACCTTTTACAGTAAGATTACCATCAGCTACAATATTTGTAGATACATCTAATTGTCCAGTTACTCCTACACCTGTCGACTTTGTGGCTAATTTTGTAGCACCATTGTGATATAAAGAAACCGCACCACCAGCTACCATATCAACATAATTATTACCGGATGTATCTTCAAGTATCATACCATTAGCTTGAAGATATAAATCGCCGCCGCCAGTTTCGCGAATTATTGAATTGTTGCCTGTAGCGTCAAAGTAAATTTCTAAATCATCATCAGTACCAAATGTAGCTTTTACACCATCATTGAAATTTAGAATATTATTAGTAGCTTCCCAATTTATTTCATCATTTCCACCATTTTGGAATGCTGCATCGCCTTGAACTTTTAATGTATCAGTATTGGCTTCACCTTCAATATCTACACCAAGATTAGTCGTAGAAACTCGTACTATGTTATTCGCACCTTCGCCTGCGTAGTACAATTGTACACTGCCACCGTCTGTAGCAGCCATATAATTAGTATCATCTGTGGCTCTTAGTGTTAAATTTGTACCTTCAATAACTAAATTACCACTACCACTTTCTAAGATATGTGAAATCGAACCGTCGCTATAGATTTCTAGGTCATGATTATCGCCAAATCTAGCTTTTACATCATCGTTAAAATCAAGTACTTTAGTGCCTGCCAACCACTCAAGGTAAATTGTATCGTCTGTACCTTCAAATTTAGCATTACCTTGAACACGCAACGTATCAGTATTAGCTTCGCCTTCAATGTCGACGCCGTCAGTTCTTATTTCTAGAATTTGTGTACCGTCGCCATGATGAATAGTAGTATTTGCACCACTCGTAGCTACAAAATAATCTGTTCCATCTGTAGCTTCTAAAATAAGATTATTGGCCTGAACATTTAAGTCGCCGCCACCGGTTTCTGTAATATAGCTATTAGAACCATCTGTATAAATTTCGAAAATATGGGCATCTGCATAATTAGTACCACCCATCTCAATCTTTTGATCATTATATGTAACAAAACCTGTTGATGCAATGACTTGACCTGTAACTTCAATACCATTTGTATTTGTTTGAAGCTTTATTGCATCATCCCAATATAAAGTGACAGCGCCGCCTACGTCTGCAGTTATAAATTCTTCAGTGCCAGTATGACTTCTAATTGTAATACCATCGCCTTGAATATATAATTCACCAGTAATATTCTCAATGTATGAATTATTTGCATCATGATAAACGCTTAAATCTCCACCTGTACCAAATGTAGCGAAGTTATCATCATCGAAGTTTAGTGTATTGGACGATTTAGTCCAAGTAAGAGTATTAACACTTGTAGAACCTTCGATATCAATACTACCTTCAAACAATGAAGTACTACGGACGCGTAAAGTTGAAGTATTAGCGAGGTCAGTAATATGAATCTGATTATTGTTTGCAACTAATGCTATAGTATCATCAGGTGAATAAAGTCGAGTACCAGTTCCATCGATACCTTCTAGATAGCGAGAATCGTCAGTCGCTCTTAGTACTAAATTTGTACCTTCGATAATAAGGCTACCGGTATTAGCTTCTTCAATATAACTATTAGTGCCGTCATGATAAATGCTTAGATCTCCGCCATCACCAATTACAATTGGTGAACTGTCTTTTAAATATAATGTATTAGCACTACCATCCCATGACATATTATTAGAATCTAATAAAATATCTCCATTAGCATCGGTACCGTCGAAGTTTGCGTCAGTACGAACCCGCAATGTTCCAGTATTAGCTTCGCCAGTAACTTCGATACCATAATTATTTGTTTGTAACTTTTGATTGTTATTATGATAGAGAGTTACTTCGCCTGATGTGTTTGCTACGATAAGAGAAGTAACACCGGTATCATCAGTGACACGGAAATTATCTTGTACACGAACAAATAGATCATTAGCTGTTTCTGTAATTGTTGTATCAGTACCGTCGGTAACAATCGTAAAGTTATGAGCTGCAGCGTAGTTCGCGCCACCCATTTCGATTGGTTGGTCGTTGTATGTAACAATACCACCGTTGGCTACCAATTCACCTGTAACTTCAACACCGTGTGTATTTGTTTGTAGACGTTCAGAACCTTCGTAGTATAATCTAACTGTGCTATTATCAGCTACATTAGCTGACATGTATAATTCTGCACCGGATTCAGACTTCAACTCAAACGTGTCGGTAATCATATTCATGTCTGTGCGAGCACGAATATCCATATTATCGGTGTTAGAGTATGCACGGCCAGCTGCTAGATAGAACATCTCCCAATCATCGCTATCACCAAGAGTAATCTTAGTTGCATCACGGTAGTTCCATGTATTAGCCGATGCATCCCAATGAACATTATTAGAATCTAATCCACCAGATCCATCGAAGTTAGCATCTTCTGTGACTCTTAACGTATCTGTATTTGCTTCACCGTGTATTTCAACGCCGGGTACTTCACCTAATTGTGTTCCTGTTGTTTCAAGTCTAGCAACACCACCATTATAAAGAACAACTTCACTCGATCCGTCATTATTAGCAGTAATAAAGCTAATAGTGCCAGGCTCGTTAGTAAGATTAAATCCTTCGTGTACAAAAATATTTAGATCTTTATCACCAGAAACAATAATACCATCAGTTCCATCGGTGTAAATTTGGAAATTATAATCAGCGATGTCTTCGGCGCCTGTGTATGGATATGTGCCACCCATCAAAATCTTATTATTATCGAAGACTACGACATTGTCTTTTACAATCGTATCACCATCAACAACTATACCGTGTGTATTTGTCGACAGTCTTACATTGCCTTCGTAGTAAAGTTTAACTGTGCTATTGTCAGCAACATCGGCCGACATATACAATTCGCTACCGAGTTCTGATTTAATTTCTACAATATCTGAAATGATATTAAGATCGACGCGAGCTCGAATGTCTTGATTGTCCGTATTCGAATAGGCTCGACCGGCAGCAGTATAAAACATTTCCCAGTCATCACTGTCACCAAGAGTAATCTTAGTTGCGTCACGATAGTTCCACGTATTTGCTGATGCATCCCAATGTACGTTGTTTGAATTAAGTCCACCAAATCCATCAAAGTTTGCATCTTCTCTGACTCGAAGTGTTGTTGTATTAGCTTCGCCAAATACTTCTACACCCGGTACTTCACCTAATTGTGTTCCTGTTGTTTCGAGACGAGCATCACCATTGTTATAAAGAACAACTTCGCTCGAGCCATCGTTATTTGCAGTAATAAAGTTTATCGTACCGGGCTCATTCGTAAGATTGAATCCTTCGTGCACGAAAATATTTAGATCCTTATCACCTGATACAATAATACCGTCTGTGCCATCAGTATAAATCTGGAAGTTATATGTTGCAATATCTTGTGTGCCATCATATGGGTATGTTCCACCCATCATGATTCGACCGGTATCAAACATTACGATGTCATCTTTGATAATAGTATCACCATCGACTACAACACCATGAGTATTCGTGGAGAGTCTAAGATTTCCTTCGTAATATAGCTTGACTGTGCTGTTATCTGCAACATCAGCTGAGATATAAAGTTCTGAACCTATATCTGACTTCAGCTCGAAGTTATCTGTAATAAAGTTGACGTCAGTATTTGCACGAATGTTCATGTTCTCTGTGTTGACATACATTCGACTATCTGCGTCAACAAATAAGAATTCTGCTTGACCTGTACCGCCTACAACTTCTGAACCCGAATCTTTACCAAAGACTGCACGGACATTATCATTAAAGCTGAGGATATTATCAGCATCTTCCCACTTCAACTTTGGATTAACGGCTGTGCCGCCATTGCCTACGAACAAAACATCATGTCGTAGTTCTGTATTGGCTTCTACTTGAAGACCGTACATTGTATCGACATATACAACGTTACCTTCATCTGTAAATGTAGTATTTGAAACTACGTAAAGTGTATCGGCGCTAATATTATTAGTTGCTGGATCCCAGTTGCCGCCCCTTAAACCACCAAAGCTTCCGTTAGCGAAAACATTATCATCTGATCCGTCGTTTCCACCATCATTGAGTACAACCATTGTGTTGGCAGTAAATTGACCGAAGAGTGTCGCATTACCCCAAGTCATAGAACCACCGGGCAAACTATTTGCAGTCATTGCCTGTGTAGTACCGGGAACTGTGTTACCTCGGATGATCAACAACATCTCATTGGTTTTTTGTAACCAATCGCTAAATGAGTCGTTAGCTGGATCTATCTGATCAAAACCTGAAAGTAATGCCATTACTTTATCCTACTGTTAAATCTTTGATTATTTTTTTTAAATCTGCGATTTCGTTTTCTAACCGTGAAATACGAGCTGACAAATCTACTTCTCTTTTTGCCCGGCGTCTTGCTAATTTATATTGTTCGAATTCATCGATATTATTATTTATAAACACACCTTCATCAATCTTCACTAAACTTTCTGACATTATGCAGAAACTCCTATAACTCTGTAATCATCAACTTTAGGTGTTAATTTACGATCTTCCGCCAGTAACACAATCTTTATTGCAACAGTATCATAGTTATCATATGATTCACCTGATACACCAAAGTATCTAACGATATCGTCATTTTCGATATTCTTAAATGCAGTATATGGTGTCGTTAGTGTATCAATTTTTAAACCATCTTGTGCTATACTGGTATTTGATACAGGTTCATTCAATGTAATTGATCCAGCATCTGAAGTTTCAACTGAAAATACTCCATAATTATCTGAGAAAATAGGACTATAAATTTTAATTACGTCGCCTGCTGATACATCTGTACCAGTTCCAGATGTTGTCGTTAAAACTGCACTATCTAATGTAGCCGTATATTCTCCACTCAATGTTGTTGCAGAAGGTGGATAGAATGGAAATCCGTATTCATATTCTCTATAATCCGTTCTATTCAAAGATGATGAATAATCATCAATAGAAGATAAATTTGTCAATTTGGTCCAATACTTATCATCGAACGATGCTGGATCATCTGAGTTTAGAATTTTAGCATAAATTTCAATTTCTGTTTGTCGTGGTCTGTATGCATTAATAATAACACGTATGTCCTCGGCTCTTTGGCCATCAAACTCTAATTTCTTAGAAATATGTTTAGTAATCGCATTACCATCATTCGTATGTTCGTTAGTCGAATCATTGTTAATAGCAAATCTATGAGCAACAACCTGTAATTCATCAATTTCAAAAGCTGGTACATTATAGACTTTTGTTTTTTGTCCATTATAAACAAATGATAGATTAAGTATAGATGATTTTGAATCGCTTGATGCATTATGCATATTAGTAGATTGATCAACTTCTATTGATTTTGATAGAATTTCAGCAGTATAGTCAACATTATTTACTGCGTTCAAATACATATTTGGAGTAGTATCATCTAATTCATATACACCACCGCCAACCGATTCTGCAAATTTGTAATAAGATGTAGCATCGAATTCAGTAGGCAAATCACCATTCCAAGCTGTTCTAAAAATAGATACATCAAGAGTATCCATATAATCAATTGTACCTGTAGATCCTGATTGATGACCTATAATAGTATCGGCTGCCCAAAAACGTTTAGTATTATCCACATCATATTGTGTAACATTTACTGACGAATCATTCAATCTCATAAATTTAAAATCGAAATCATATACTTCGATTCTTCCAATTACTGTGTTTTTAAAACTACCATTAGTAATTGTTCTTTCACAATATTCTTCTACATATATTTTAGTTGATGACGGTGCAGCGATACTCGTATCTACTGTAAATATTTGTACAATTGTACTATCTGTACCATCTATTACAACTAACTTATCGCCGTCGTTAACAGATGCCATTCCTGTTCCGGTAATAACTTTTTGACCTGCTGTAATTGAAATACCAGTAGAATCTGCTGTTTTATCTTTATAAACCCATTCGCCGGGCATCCAATTATCGTCTGTGCCATAAACTAATTGTATAAATTCATAGTCTTTGTGTATAAAGTTTACTGATACATCACCGATATTATATTCAGCAATATTTACATCGAATTTTAAATCTAGATTTGTATCAGGTTGCCAAGGTCGTTCTCTCTTAGCACTTAAGACTGCACCGCGACTAGCAGAAGTACGTGCAGGATAATAATCACCTTGATGTTCTTTTGATGATCCACCTGAACGCTGTTCGGATCTATTACCATTTACCAATAATAAATCACCTTTTTGACTGTACCAAAAAATATATTCTTCATCTTCTGGTTGTATACAAAGAGCATATGATTTATTGGTGTCAACAGTTACTGGAGAATCGAATTCAAATCTAGTACCTGATGCAGCGAGTGGTGAAGCTTTAGTTTCGTGCCATTCTGCTCGAGCGACACCGTCTTCAAATCGACCACTGATATTTGGACTTCCATCTGCATTACATTCCAACAAAATAACGTTAATGCCCGGATTTTTTCGGCCGCTTCTATTACCTGTTTGGCCAGGCTTTCTTCGTAAATATAAAACTACATCTGTAATATCGACAGTTTTTGATCCACCGACAAGTCTAGAATTAATGAAAAACGTTTGATAAAATGCACCAGTTGTTTCGGTTTGTCGTCTTGGTCGATGTTTACCTGTTTTTGGCAGTGTTGCATCTGCAATAATACCCGGAGGTAACGCGTCATCACCAATATTAGCTTCGTCATCAATTGTACTACTATTATATTGAAACTTTACAGTTTTAATTCTTGAATCAGAATCAGGATTATTAACTTGTGAATACTCGATAAGTTTAATTTTTTCCCGACCTTTATCATGACTCTTACTACGCTGCCGATATTGTTTCCACAGTTCGACTGCACTACGTTGACCAGCCGTAGGAGTACCGACAGTACTAATAGCATCGCCGCCAAAGTTCATTACCGTTAAATCTAATTTACCAGCATCATCAGTTTTTAAATATGTCAGTATGCCTCTATTGCCAGCCCGGTGTAAATTATTTTTTATAGATTCACCGATAGGTAAAGAGAAATCAGTCACATCTTCAAATTGTTGACCGGGTTTATTATCTAACATTACCTTATAACGAGTATTAGGTTTTAACCCAGCCGCTTTGATTTTAGTTAAACCACCTGGCACATGATTCAACTCATATTTTTCAGGCAATGAAAAGAAATTATCATCTTTTTGCTTTAAAGCTGCTAAATTTCCTATTAATCTTTTACGAGCCATTATTGTACCTTATTAATGTAGTCTAGTAGTTCTAATATGTCTGGTTAGTTTATTATGTACAACGACGTTGTCGGCTGTGTAAGTATTATCACCATCAACGTGGAAGTTAAACACTTCAATACTATCATCAAACTTATGAATATTTATTACAACTTCAGAAGATGTCATACCAGCATCAGTTAACGTTATAATTGTATCACCAATTTCTAGTTGTGATATTTCCATATCAGGATGCATTTGTGCTGCTTTAACTGCATCAACTGCTCGCCATCCTTCTGAGGTTAAAATAGGATGATATGCTGTCAATGTTAGTTTATCATTGATAGTAGCCATCGGTCTCAATTCAACTGGAATTGGGAACAATTCTACAACATCATTAAACTCGCCATGTTGACCTACAACTTCATCGCCTACGACAATATCTTGAATATTCTTATAAGAGAAATCACTCATTAATATTTTCGTATTTGCTACAAAGCATCCATGACCACCATGTGTTGTTTTTGGTGCTGGATCTGGTGTAGCCGGCGTCACCGGATTAGTTGCAATCGGAGGAATGCTAGGCGGCACCGAAGGTGATCTATACGGCGGCCTTCTAGTAGGTACCTTATCCGGTATTGGATTAGGTGCTGGCTGTCTTGGCGGCTGCTTAATCACTTTAGGCGGCACAGGCAAAGGATCCGGCATAGGCGGCGGAACTTTTGGTGGTGCCTTCACCGGAGGTACTACGGGCGGAGGACTTCCCCGAATGATTGGTGGCCTAACAACTACCGGAGGTACAGCTGGTTTCACCGGTGGCGCTACTGCAATTGAACAATCCGGATTTGTTGGTGTTGGATTATCACAGCCATCGTCTTGTTTTGGTGCTGGTCGTACAGGACTCGTACAAACAGGCGGTGGTGGTTTTGGTGCCACATATTTACATACTGGAACATTATTTGGATCTGATGTCGACAATTTAATGGCACACTTACCATTTGTTCCTCTTTTACCAGTAAAAACAAATGTATTTAATGTTTTATCAATAGTAGCCGTACAAAATGTTTTTGCTACTGTGCCAGATGGAGGACACGCAGGTGGAGCAGGAATAACAGGTTCAGGCACTGGTACCGGATTAGGAACAGGTATTACATAACCACATTTAGTTGAATTAGGAGCCCTATTACCAACTTGAGTACCATAATTGCCATCAGAAACATATGTTACTAATGTTGTACCAATACATTTAGTATAGAGGAATGTGCCTTTAGCTGATGAAGGTGGTCGTGTATTTCTTTCGGTCGCACCTGTGTCAAAGATTGGATCAGCAACTGTAATTGTAGGATAACAGATTTCATAGTTAAATATTTCACCACCCTTAATAGCACGTACTGTGATCCATTTTCCTTTTGTATAATCATAAGGAATGGAAATTTTTCCAGCACCTTTAAAACAATTGTAATTAATAGTGCCCGATGGTGAACCGGTCAAGGTTATAGTTCCGGCTGCAGACAATGCTACAAACCACGGATTATCGGCATATGAAATAGCTGAATTTCTACTATTTTTAACAGGATATAATTTTTTATAAAGAGCAATTGCATCAGGCGGTGTTACGGCGACTGGTGTTTGTGATGCACTTGACCAAACTATATTTGCATTTTCCAATCCACGCGTAGGCTTAGTAGATGATTGAATAATTTCAAATGCAACCTTGCCCCTCGGAATATAAAAAGTAAGATCGATATTTCTAGTTGAATTATCAGTAAAATCGGGTGCTAAGAAACTAGCTTCTTCCCAAACATTTTGTAGTTTAGACCAACTACCCGTTGAATCTCCTATATTCTTTGTATTTCTATTCGATACAAATTGACATGCATCAGTAATGGCAGGTGGCTGTGGCTCAGGAATATATGGTCCATAAGTAGCAAATTTTTGTGATAATAATCTTTTGCGTGAAAATGGAAAAGTAACTTTATTTCCTGTTCTATATGGTCCTGACTGTGCATCGAGCTTATAATCAATTGTAGATGTACCACGAGCTGGTTGCAATACATATTCATAAATTGATGCATTATATTCAGGATTTTGAATATTTGCCAGATCATAGTTTTCAAAATTATCAACAAAGAAACCAAACTTAAATCTTTCAAGTGTAGAATCTACCGAACTTGGGATTTTTCTATTCTTAACTGAGTCTTCAAGTTCTGATATATTTTGATTATATTCTAATGCTTCTAGACGTCGCTCTAATTTTGCGATGTCTGACATTGTATAACCTTCATTTTGATCGTCAATTCTGGTAGCTTTGATAGAATATCGATCACCACGATATCCTGAAGTATCGCGTTCGCTGATGACATTTGTGTATAGAATTGTAGTTATGTCTGTCGACAATACTTGTGGTAAACTAGGATAGGGAGCAACATCTACCTTATATAAGACAATCGCGTTTGGATCTGATTTATCTAATTTGTTGGTATCTTGAGCAATATGAAAATCACCATCAATATCGATCATGATCTCATCTGTTCTTCCCTTATATGATCTTATATCGTATATAATATCGCCCTGCGGCCGTGGGAATTTTAGACCACTGAGACCAGTAAATGCAATTGTTCCACTCGGATCGGTTGATGCTGTTGCATCTGTGGTAGCATCAGCAGCAGTTTGATCTACAAATGGTCTAAAGTCAAATGCTTCTCGTAAATCATACGTAATGCCTTGTACTGTAATAACAGGAATTTCAAGATTATGAATATTCGTGCCAGCTGTGGTCAATGCATCTAAATCTTTTTCATCATCAATAGGATATGAGTCAACAGTTTTTAAGCCGCCGCGGGCAGCTGGTTCCAAATAATCTACTTCGACCAAAATCGTTGCTGCTAATGACACAGATGATGTATCATTTTTTCGAAGTGATCCTAAACCCCAATAATTAGCAGTCTGACCCATATCAACAAAGAATTCATTTGTAATATCTGTTGCCGCTGTTGTCGTACCATTATATACGGCGCGCAATCTAAAGATACCCGGTATACCTAATGATCTATTTGCTTCTTTTGTAAAACCAGCTGCAGTCGTTAATTTGACATATCTTTTTCTTCGTACAGTAAACGCTATTGGTGAAGTATTTTCACTCTTTAAATTATATGTTGCAGTTAGTGCATTAGTAATATCTGAACTAAATGTAATACCGAGATCTACAATCAACGAAGAATAAGGTGCCGTAGATGATGCAGTAAATCTATTAATAGGAACATACGCGGGGAATACGCGCTTTAGTGTGCCAGCTGTAGGATAAGATCCATTTTTAATTACTCTAATTGCATCTTGTCCTACTACTTCAATGATGAGCGAAGTATTTACACCATCTGTAATCCAATCTCCTGCTTGAACATTCGAAGAGAAATTAGGTGTACCTGCTGTTGCAGTTAGAAGAGTATAAGTACCTGAAGTATCAGTAGTAAACGTCAAACCAGATGCAAAAGTCGAACCTGCAACTAAATCTTGATTAGGTACAAGTATAAGTTCTTTTCTTTCAGCATCTGTAAGATTTCCAATATATGGAAATATCGTAGAAGCTGCAGCACTGATAGAAATTGTACCAGCAGAACCTACAGTCAAATCATCTGTACTAGTACGATATGTGTATGTAACATTATTAGCTGCATCACCATCAAGAGTTGTGGCTCGACCAGTATCTACGATTAGACTTTGATTTGTTGATCCATAGATATCTGCTTTTTGTCGATATGATGCTGGTATAAACTCGCCGTTAGCATCACCAGTTCCTGTGCTCTTTAGTTCACGTAAGGTATATTCACTACCAGATGTCAAAACAACATCTGCAGCACCAAATAATGATCCAGCAGATGAATATACACTTCGTACATCGCGCTGGAAGTTTTTACCGGATTGCATTGTAATATCAAATAAGTGAAGTCTATATGTTGCCGATGGTGTGCCCGGTGTTCCATTTTCTAATACAATACTTCTAATTTTAGCAGAACCAACCTGTGTACCCATGCCGGCAGTTCCACTGGCAGGACCATTTGCATCATCTAACTTCGATGCAGCAGTACTATATAATTCAATATCATCTGCATTTTTAAAATCAAATACACCAGTTAAATTATTAACAATGATGTAGTTAGCATATTCCATATCTCGACCAAGGGCGGTTTCTGATAAAACCTCCAATCCCTTAGGTACTTCTTTAATGAAGTTAGCAATTGTTTTTACTCGATAACCATTAATATATGCATGACCGGGATCAATTACATATGTAAAATGTGTATCTGTATTTGCAATATTTTCTGATGATTTAGTGGCCAATCGGAAGGGATCGAGAGTATAGTTACCCGATTCTTCATAGGTACGTCGGGCAATCATATCACCTAACTTACCGTATTGTGTCAGTTCATTAATAGCAAAAGGTCGACCATTATTAAATTTAATAATTGGAAAATATGCAGCATCAGATTCTTCTTCAGCTGATGTTTTAGCAACCAATCTTGGTATTAATTTAAGTCTGTTAGCACCCGGTGCACCTTCGTTTGAAAAACCTTGTGCATTATCATACAACGTAGAATCTGTAAAAACGTTTACAATCGATTCAGTTGTATCGAAACCAACCGACAAATCTGATGGAGTATTAGAATATTTGCTGACAATTGCAAATTGAGTATCAACTTTTAGAAAATGACCTTTCTGATAAATTTTACCTTCAGTTACATTAACGCCAAAACCATAACCAATCGGATCAGTAAACTGTGCAGATGATGCAACTTTAACTCTAGTTACATAATCCTGTGCAGTAAGAGTTAATTGGCCAACCTGAAGTGTAGTTGCAGTTGTAGAATAAAGAGTTACATATGGTAATATATCATAATCTTTACCACCAGTAGAAATTTCTGCTGATGCAATAGAACCAGTACGAGTTGTAGTAATTTTGCCTGTTGCACCAGTTCCTCGAATCTTAACAACTTTTACTTCTTGACCGGTTGTTTGACCAATAAGAGTTGTACCTTCTTCCAAATTTTCCCAGAATGTAGCATCTGGCGTTGGCGCCAAATCAGAATCAACTGGTTTAATACGAAGTAATACAGTATTTTCTTCTTCTAATACTTCTTGTGCAGCGTATGTTTCAACACGAACCGTCGGTGTGCCACTGTCATCCAATAATACTTCAGATGATCCTAATGATATACCTTCAGATGTACCAGATGTTACGTTTGATACTTCAATTGCAGACAAAATAACTACAGTATCTGAGTTAGCAAAGCCTGATGACGGGTCGGTAATAATAATATCGTGTAGTCTTTTATCCGCAGAATAAATTTTTAATACTTCGTCTTCTACAAAACCATCAATATCGAAATTAGTACCGGAATCAGTATATTCAACATATAGGGTGTTAAGATCAGGATCAGATCCTTCAAAACCTGCAATTGTATGAGTAATTCGTGCGTTTACTTTGTTTGTTTGCCCCTCAACAAAGTAACCAGTATATCGAGCTACATCAACCGCTGCACCAGATTCTGCATTATCGAGAATCTTAACGTATGGCATTGAGTATTTAAATGAGAATTGGCATCCTGATAAAATCGTTCCGGATCTCAATATATGATCACCAAATTCTTCAATCTGGTGTTGCAGCATAGCCTGCAATTGATTCATCTCACGTACTTGGACTGCCGTTGCTGGCTTAAATAAGATACGATAGTATTCGCTATTTGTATCGTAATCGTCGAAGTAAGGAGAAACCGATAAATTTGTAGTAAGGGGCATTGATTAAAACTCCAAGATTACTCGAATTTCTTCTGATTGATTCTGTTCTCTGGAAACAGGTATATCATTTTGTATATATATGATCGATCCTTCATTTGGATCTAGATCTCCGTATGTGATATCGAAGTTATCACCTGGCACTCGTTCAAAAACTGCACCACTGTTGTCTCCAGTAATTTCATTTCCTCCGGATTGAAAATCACCTTCGACTCTTGTTAGATTTATTTGATCGCTTGTCCACGAATGTATAAATCCAGTTGCATCGATGGGAGAAGCACCTTGAATTTCAGCAGTATTAAAAGGTACTTGTCTTACTTTTTCATTATATTCTAGTGTATCAGTAGTAGTACCTTGAATTTTTAACATTTGATTGTAATCAGCAAAGTTAAATGTTGCAGTACTACTATTAATCCTATTATTTATATCAATACCAGTGACTTCTGCTACGACTCGCGATGTTCTACCATATACTAATTCGCCGACCACAAAATTAGGTTCTACCTTATCACATAAGAACGCAGTAGCACCCGGTGATGCTACAGGTGGATTTGTGTTTGTAATTTTTGCAGTTGCAACTGTTTTAGACCTAAAGACTTCAACATTAAAATCAAATCCATCAACAAGAAAAGCGATTTCATCTTTCAATGAAATCGCGGTAGTATTTGAACCCACTGCAACTTCTGTCATAAAAACTTGATCAGTATTATCTGCATTCTTTATATAGATCTTATCGCCTGTGTCAAAAAATTCAGCGTAATTATCTTCTAATCCGTCTGTTCTTTGCACAAATTTTCCATCTTGCAATGTAGTGTTTGCATTAAACGTTCCATTTAATTTTAATGGTATAAATTGTTCGACGGCTTCATCTTCAATAAAAATACCAGTGGGAGATGTATAATATATTTCAACGTTTGCATACATTGGATCTCTTACGATTCCAAATTGACCAAACGTATTTTCTGTTGCAATCAAACCAGTTTCGTCTCTATTAAATTTCATGTACATCGCTAGATGTTTAGCACCCAATTCAACTGCAGTATTTGCGCCGTGGCCACCTTGAGGAGAAATAATTGGTCTAAGTTGTGCAGGTGTAGTTTCAATTAACACACCCGATTGTTCGAGATCTTCATCTGCAGGTGCACCAATTAAGACATCGGCTACTGCGTATGTATATCCTCTTCCATTTTCTAACATTTCGATTCGATCAATACTATCTGCAGCTGCAGTATTAATCACGGCACGTGCAATGGCTTTTACTGATTCATCACCATTTCCGGTAATTCTAACTTCTGGTGATAGTTCATATGTAGTAGTATCATCAGGTGCTAGTGTCCATTGCTGTTCGATTTTTACAACAACTCCAACGCCTGTAACATATTTAGATTGTACAACTGATCTATATTCTCCGGAGCCAGTGCCACTCGTAAGATACATCACAGTGTTGGCATAGAAATTTTCTACCTGCGAAGCTTCGCGAATACGATACCATAGAGTCGGATCAGCAATGCCTGCTCCATCGGCAATCGTGGTTGTAATACGATTAAAATCTTCAGCAATGAATTGACCCGATTTTGAATTTCTATAGTTTTTTCCAGTAGATATAACTCTAATTACGTCGATCGATCCCTCACTTGCATTGGCTTCAATAGTAGTATTAGCTGTTACTGGAATATATTTTTGAGTAGCAAACTTAGAAAAAGTACGCGAATCAATAGAATACATATATTTCCATTGATAACCATCTGTTGTTTCATAATATGCATCGCCTTCTTCATATAATTCTGCATCGTACTGTGCATCTTTAAATAATGGCTTGGATGTACTTTGTGCGCCATTGGCATTATAGAGACATTTGTAAACATGCTTATATGCATTCTCATCAACACATACAAAGAAATTTTTGTCGAGTAGATTAGTTACAGTATCATCATACATTTCATATACTGTACCTGTTTCCCAGTCATAACGAGGAATCATAAATTTAATATCATCAAAACTCATTCTTTTACCAATTAACATATTTCGATATGTTTGTATTTGAATTGAATTATAGTTTTGAACAGGCTGATCAACTTCTTCCTCAGTTGCACCTGCAGCGATATGATCACCGATAAATGCATAATAAACTGTATTTGCAGATTCAGTAACAGACTCGATCAGCTGATCAATTATATGAGTCTTAAATTCTGATGGTATGAGTGTCTTTGCCATGACTTATTTTAATCCTAAATTTATATTTATGTCGCCGTATGTGTAAAGAAGGACTGATCATTAACAAACATCGGGAATTGCTTAATTGTATATTGAGCCATCGAAGTCGACGTCTGAATATTTAAATTTGATATAGATGTTCCTACATAACCACCAAATGGTTTTGTGCCGGCAACATGTAACACATCGATCAACGTTTGTTTATATTTATCGAACGGCAAGGCTGTTAATACCTGATAAGAATATTCTTGATAGAAATCATTATCAGCTAGATATTTGTCTTCACTTAAAAATGATTTTCGATTTGGATGTACACCCGGAGCTACACCTTGTTTACCAAGGAAACCATAAGCTTGAATAGTTCTATCTTCGTCAACAGCCGATTTTAAATTTAAAGTTTCGCCAGGAATCGCAGGTCTATTAGCTTGTTCTGTTAATACGCCTGCAGCATATCTTTTACCAAAGTAACCAAAACCAGAATCTAATACTTCGATCTCAGTCGCAAAACCACTACCACTAAATGCTCTAGCGTCGACGTCTGCATTTAAACCCGTGCGAGGTTGCATTCGCATTTCATCTACAACTTCAATATCAGCTGAGACGTCTGATTGTTCACCAGTAATTGTATCACCAATTCTAAAGTCATCACTTAACCAAACGTGATCTTCAATATTACCAGTTATGTTACCAGTTGTTTCATCTGCAGCTACAATGGTTGCTGCATATTCGAATGTAAACTCATCTATCTTCGTAGCTACCACATCAGCAACATTAAAATTGGTTGTATTTGTAATCGAAACTACATCACCATCTTCTATAGTATGTTTAGCAGTAACAGTTACTGTAACAGTACCACTACCACTATTACCGGTAATCAAACTAATATTTCTAACATCATCATAATCAGATACTTTAATTCGACGGGCTTTAATTTCACCGGTTGTTGGGTTATGTTCGTATATACGAGCTTTTGCTTCTGGATTTCCGTTTAGTGTAACAATATTTTCACCGATTCGAAAAGCTTTTACTTGTGGTTCTAACTTATATTTGATATAAAAATCATATCGGTCCCAATGATAAAAATCAGGTTCATATACAATAAAGAATGGGTCACGTGAGTATTCTCGACCTTGTGCCGTGGTTACAATCGCCTGTATTGAACCGTATTCTTTTTGTAAATTGGTATCAATCGACAAAGCATCTGCAAGTGTAGTATTAGCAAAGTCAACACTGCCTAGTCCATTTTCATTGACATAATCGATTGCGACTGTCAAATTAGCCGATGCTGAACCACCATGAATAATTTGATTTGCTTCGGTATTAATGACTTCGCCAGATGCCCATTGTGTTAAACCTTGCAATTCAGATCTTTCATCTATTTGAAATATGGCCGCCTGAGTATATGTAAAGCTATCGTTTTTTGCAGAATGAAAACCAGTGTTCGAACTGTATGTATTTGCAAAATCTTTAAATGGAGTCTGATTAACTAAGTCATTACCAAAACTAATAGCACCGGCTTCTACATTTGAAATATCAACAATACTAATTTCAAGCCCATCAGTTTCGCGATATGATATTCTATTAGTTCGCGGAAAACCTACACTGCGTTTTACATTAGCATATTGTTTTTGACTTCCGTCATCAACAATTGCGTATGTATTTGCTACACTATAATAACTATATCTTTGTTCTGCTATATCTTCGTGTTGATATAATACATCACCAGCATTTAAATTTCCGCCAGTATATTCAATTGTAAAAGTATCACCCCATGCAATAATATTTGCTTGTGCTTTTACATCTGTGATAGCAGCCGCATTACTATCAATGTTTATTGTCAGATCTGTGTTTGCACCGCCTGTACCAGCTGAATCTGTCGATGTATAGAATTCTGTGACAGTATTACCGAATAATTCAATATTATTATTCGAATCTAAAATAATATCACCATTCGCATCGATATAATCTGCTTCAATATAATTAATTACCATTGTATTAGAAGTAGAGTTTTTTTCTACAATTTTTGCTTCAAATAAAGGTGTTGGATAGGTTGATGGATCATTATTCTCATATGCATATATTTTTGTACCAATACTCAATTGGAATGCTGTTTCAGTATTAACAGAATTTGGATCTAAGTCGATAAGAGCCAAGTCTTGTGTAACTAATTGAAATTGTCTTTCTAAATCTGTATGATAAAAATAATCTGTGTCTTCAAATGTTATATTATCAAATCTGAATGATCTTTCTGAACCAATAATTTGTGCTTCGTTAGAATATCCCCAACCACCGTCGATAAGTTTAAATTCTACGATACCTACATAGTCAGTGGTTTGTTTTACGAAGGCTCTTGCTTTCTTTCCTCGACCATCTACAACATATACCTGTTCACCTACATCAAATCCGCCACTAGAAGTTAAAATCTCAAAGCTTGTAAGTGAGCCATTTATTCGAGCTGTTACATTATTATCACCTAAATTTCGAGTGATAACATTTTCTGCTGTTTGAAAATCTCCATTTAAACCAGATAGATATAAAACTTCTATCATTTGCGAGCCTTTTTTTACTCGCACTAATCTTTCTACAAAAGCCGTCGCACCGGAGATTGCTCCAAATACTTGCTGTCCTACAAAATTTAAGTTATCTCTATTTGGAATGACTTCAAGATAGCGTTCATTCTGCCAAGTGTTATCAGATAATTTAAATAGATCATCACCGGGATAATAAACTCGTGCTTCTAATCCATATACGAGTTTGAAGAATAAATCAACGGCGCGCTCAGAACCCTTGGCTCGATAAAATTCCAAAGCATTTTTGATGAATAACTGCTTGTTAGTTGCAACGTTAAATTGAATGTTTGCTAGATATTTGTTTTTAAATCGTAGAATAAAATCATCGACAGTTTTATCGATGTCTCTAAATTCTGATAATCTTCGTGCACCATACAGAACCTGACCTTCAGTTTCCATCCATTCATAATATGCTTTTACAAAAGCAATAAACATTTCGCCTTCTTCCTGATAAAACGCAGGAAATTGATCAGCGACAAGATTGCTTATATTTTTTGTAAAATCTATAGCCATTAGATTCGAACCTGTTGCACGTTAACTACAATATCTTCGTCGAGAACACGAAGAATAGATCTCTTCTGTGCTTCGATATCGCTATCTTTTGGTATAACTGAAATCTTTAAATTACCACCATATACTTGTGATGAAGCAAAGTTTTCAATAATAATTAAACCTTGAGTATAATCTACAGAACCAATTTTAGCGACTTGTTCATGTTCAATAATATCATCATTATCTGTTACGTTTCTTACAACCCACAAATTGCCTTCACCATCATCTTCTATGAAAGACTCATCGCCTTGGAATTGGAATGCTGAACTATAAACAGCTGACAATTGTTTTGAAGCATGCCTACCTCGTTTCTGTCCACGATTATCTTCAATTTGCATAGAAAAATCTAACGTATAGTTTTGTCTATTCTCATCATATGGAATAAACTTAGTAGCAACAACTGTTGTATCATTACTAATAATGGCAGGTTGTACATCATCGATAGCAGCAGTTAATTTACTAAAACGTAATGTTTTACCAAAGCCATTTAAAAATTCATCATTATACTGTTGTACAGCAGAAATAGTAAGACTGCGAATATCGTCAACATTCAAAGATGTTTGACCAATATCATATTTAACGTTTGTTTTTACACTCACATATGTGTATTCAGGTTTTACAAATATTGGATCGATAGATAGAGGACTTCTAGGTTTAATGAAATCATAATACTTATCTTTAAAAGTTTGTGGTAATTCATCTGTATTATTTAAATCTACTGCTACAATAACTTTACCAAACTGTGGTGGTGTAAATTCTTCTCCACCATAGGCGAGTACATCATTTATTTCTGAAAAATTTGCTTTTAATAATGTTGAATAATCACCCGCCGTTACTACACGTTCTTGAGTTGTAAAGGCGCGCGGCGCATTAAATTTAATTGATGACAGTGATTCCGGAATTGAACCACCTGATGCCTTTGATAATGTTTCGATTTTAGTAACTGTAGCCGTTCCAATATCGTCATCTGCTACAAATGTTGCAATACCATTTGGCAATTCACCATTAGATGTTCGATATTCAATTAAAACAATTGAATTGTTTTTAGGCGGCCGGCCAATTACACCATCCCCAAATAAAATTTCATAAGTATCGTTTTCCATAGCTTGTAAGAAAAATACCGTATCTGTCGAATCAATACCAAAAAGACTATCTCTAATAGTATAATTAATTACAACAGCACCATTATCTTCAATTACAGTTACGCGAATACTATTAGTATCAACGGTTTTATTTTTAATTACATATCTGACTGGACTTAAGTCATTCGAAACATATGAATCACTTACATAATCTCCTTCATGAATAATTACATTAGAAGCGACGAATTCATTATTTACATTAGTACTAATAGCTTGTACATTTTCTGCTAAAGTAAAAGTAAAATTTCGATTACCTGATGTGCCGGTAAATGTAGTACCTCGAGGTAAAAGAATAGTAGCATCATCAGATGAATCGACTAATGTAATATTAACTTCGGCAACGGCAGATCGAAATGATCGAGGGATATAATTCAATTCTTTTACATGCGAAATAATAGAGTCTTTCAATAATGCTGTATCGAGAAACATTTCGTTACTAATCATATTTAAATAGAAAGCGTTTAAATACGTATTATATGATAACACATCGAGCAGCACATTAAGATTAGATCCATCGAAATCATAATCTTGAAAAATATCTTGAGACTTCATATAAGTCTTCAAGTTTTCCTTGATCGAATCGAAATCTAATGATGTTAGATCGTTACTAGTGGCCATTAGCCTTGTCCTCTATATTTTTTATAAGACGCTTTCTTCTTTTTATTCATGGACGACATTTTGATTTTACCTCTACCAATAGAAGTGCTTTTTGGTGTTCTTTCATGTACGGCTACACCGAAGCCCGCTTTTGTTTTTGCCATTATCTTACCTTATACAATACTAAATCAATTTCTTGTTGATCTTTAGCGCTTACTGTATAAAATATTAATCTTACGTAAACAGCTTGATCTTCTTCCGATGCTTTTACTTTTGTCTCTACTAACTGAACTCGTGGTTCATAATTTCGAACCATATATTCAATTTCTTGCGCAATCTCTGATTCAATACGCGGTTCAATTGTTTCAAACAGATATCGTCGTATATTTCCACCATAACGAGGATTGCGTAGTCTCTCATATTTATTAGTCAAAATCAAATTGCGCAAAGCCAATTTCACTGCATCAACATTCGTTTTTCTTACGATTTGACCAGTGTTTGGGTGTGCTCGAAAAGTATGATTAAAATCGGAATAGATATCATCTACCCGACCTGATAATTTATACTCTTCATTTTGTTTTGCTACTCTGACGCCCATATAAGTGTCCTACTTATTTTTCTTATTTATCCGCCTATATTTACATTACCAGAACCAGCACTAATTGCTGGTGTAACGTGTTCAGGTGGAGACTTCGTATGAGTCGTAACCTTATCACCGACACGCGCTGCTTTTTTACCATTAATGTTTACTGTGCCTGATCCCTCATCTATAACATGGTCAGAAAAACCCGGTTCAACACATGCATCACCTTTTCTGGCTGCAGCTTTACCATTTATATTAACGTTACCAGAACCCGCATTGATCTTAGAACCACATGCGATCGCATCATCTTTTCTTGCTGCAGCTGGCATTAGTTGATATCAATCGTTGGTGCGGACATCGTTATAGATGCTCCACTACTAATATTCATAGCACCACCTGAATTCATATCCATAGTACCAGACACTGAAATCGTAGCATTGCCTCCAACAGTAATACTACAATTTTGACCAATAGTCACTGTACAGTTATCAGCTATAGCTACCACACAATTTGCACCAACAGAAACATTCTGATTATTGGCAATTGTAATTATTTGATTATTACCTACGTTTAAATACTGATTATTTGCAACATCTGTTCTATCTTCAAATTCTCCTAATTGTACTCGCGAGCTTTTACCATATCCAACCCATCTTTGAGAATTGTTTGCAGATGTATATACTGAATTATTAGCAGTATCAATAATCAGATTAAATTCATCTTCTTTTAATAAGTCTCTTTCACCTTTATGTCCATATCCTATAGCGAGATTAAAATTATTACCCGATGTCCATTCAACATTATTTGCCACATCAACCAGATAATTAAATTCATCGATAGGATCACCTGTATCTCTGAATCTACGTTCTGCATCAGGAACATATCCTACTTGCAAAAGATAATTATTACCAGTTGTGACTGATGTATTATTAGCTACATCAAAATATGAATTTAATTCAGCAAGACCACCGCCCTCATAATCAGTCTCGCCATTATCATTAATACGATTGCCTGGCCATACTTTATGACCTATAGTTACAAATTGTGTGTTGCCAATTTTTATTGATTCGGTATTAGCAACCTCGGTATTATGATCACGTAAAGTAAGTTCGTTCTTATCTTTAATTACTGTATCAAAAAATGAATCCATTGTCTTTCGATTACGTCGACCATCATATTCATTCTCATCTACACCGCCTGCCGTTTTATAGCTATATCCTACTGGGCCATCGAGTGGCCATTCCTTAGAATCATCATCATCGATTGTTGGATTAGTACCCGATGATATTTCTTCATAGCTACCTGATTTATGCCAGATATGAATTCTTTCTGCACCAATGGTATCATCCAATTCAATGGCATGTCCGGCTTTTGTTGTATAAGTCAAATTATATGGATATTCTGCATTATATGCTGTTACAAACTCATCAACCGGTGCCAGATCGGTCTCGTTCTCTTTCCATAACGAGCTTATAGAATATGGTTCTTTTGGTAATGTTTGACCAGGCCGCGTTTCCTCAGCTTCAGGATCGAATAAGAATCCTTTAGCTAAAGCAGCAACATCATAATATGGTTTATCTTCTTCCGGTGGTTTGATTTGCAGCATCTCACCAGTTTGTGGATCTGTAGGTGGTTCAGGATATGCAGAGATTTTATGATACGTACCAAAGATGAGTGGAATGTTTCCTTCATGACCATCTAAATAAAAACCAAATGCATACGAGCCAACTGCTATACCGGTAGGAGATAAACCAACAGCATCAATCCAATCGGGCACTGGATATTCTTCAAGCTCTACTACTTTTTTCCATGATAAACTGGCAGATTGAATAGCAGATATTGGATATGCCCACAATAAATCGTCATCTAAAATGCCAAATGTTTTTGTCTTTTTACCTAGTTCACCAGTTTGATCATGAATCACTCGAATCTTTACACGGCCCAATGATTCGGGATCTTTAATATCGATGACCCGAGCCATGAACCATTTAAAAGAATCTCCCATAGAATAATATGACATAATTTACCCCAATGACTTGCTGTATTGATTTGGCTTCGTCACTTCCATTATTAAAAAATGCTCGAAATCAGAATTAGATCTTTTTTCAAGTTGATGTTTTAAATTTACTACGATATAGTTTTCACTAAAAATTTGAGCTTGTTTCGGTGTCGTAGTTGTGCCTGATATATCTGGTATATTTAATTTAATAACATCACCAACCCTTATTCCAGTATCACCATATACTTTTACTCTTACACCATATTGTTGCATACGTTGTATAAACGGTCTCTGATAATGTACATTTTTATTATGTTCCATTTCAGGACGCAATCCATCTTTTACCATCATTCTTGTAACAGCTGGCAATTCAGTAGTAAATGAATTATAATCTGCGCTATTAAAATCATTCGAATCATCAGTTTTTTCAAACAAAGCTTGATCCGATGGATTATTATATTCTTGTACTGGCCAATATGTTCCTCGTAAAATATCAAATTCACGAAATTGACATCTCATTGCGCCATCTTTTACTTTCGTAATAGAAGAACCTTGTTTCATAATTTCATAAGCCAACATATTTCTAGCATTAATTACTTTATCATATTCTGCTGCTCTATTTGATGTATCATAAAAGAATTCTTTTTGGCTAGCACCACCTTTTCTATCTTTTATTAGTTTTTCAATTGTTTGAAAATGATATCCTTTAGAGTCTTGATAGAAAACAAATGCCGAAGACTTATTACCTTCAGCTGATACAGCTCTTTCTTTTATTATATCTATCACTTGAAAGGGTCTGACTTTATTGACAACATAATCAAATTTTCCTTTTGTACTTTCTGTTGTCATAAGAGATACTTCAGAACCTAAATCCGTATTTAATAGTTCTTGTAATGCTTCATCGTATTTTAAATCTTTATATCTACGTGTAAATACTTTAAACGAGTTTTTAAGAAAATCTTTTGTAACACAACGTAATCTGTATGAACGTAAATTCTGTTGTGTGTTAACAGTCAAACCCTGAATACTTTCGACAAAAAATTCATACGTAAGTGAATCGCGATTAGGTGTTTGCAAAGTAATTTCGACTATTTCTTCTCCACCTAGTGGAAATTCATTCATTAGTTCTATACCATCAGCAATATAAATTTCTGCTGTGATAGTATAATTGTCAAGGGATTCGAAAATATCGATCCCAGTGACCTGTGGATAGATGTTTAGTTTTTTTGATTTATTAAACGAATAAAGCATAACCTCTTTATTCGGAATAATTACATCAGATACATCAAATTCAGAAGGATCAGCCATGATTTATTTCAATAAGTCTGTAAGTTGTTTATTAAGGATAGACGTTGATGCATCTTGCACCAAATATATGTCTCTTCTTCTTTCGTTTATATCAAATTCATAATCATATACACTATATTGTGAGTAATATATTTGCTCAACTTCTGGTATTACGTCATATAATTTTTTATATGAATTAGCTTTTAAAGTTATTGACTTTGAACCATCCACTGCATTAACAACAAAATCAGATTGTCTGTCCCAATCACCATTGATATGTTGTAACGTTACTATGCCATTTAAAGATCCTGCGACCTGAGCGGTAGCCGTATCACTAGATACATATGAACCTACTTCGAATTCATCTTCTTCTCCATCAGCATAGCTAAGAGAAATGATTATATTTGTAGAGGTTAAAAAGTCTTCTCTACTTCTTTCATAACCTAGAGTCATGCCTAACGCACCTTGTGCCTGTTGCCAGTATTTTTTTCTTTCACCTGGCAATGCATTATATGCTGCGACAGATAATATTGTTTCGTCGCTTCTCCAATTATTTCTATACGCATATACAGATCTTAAAGCTGTTTCAATTGATCCATATTTTTTTCGAATATTACTATCAAATGTTTGATTATCAAGAGGTACGTCGTAATAGGGATCAATGATATCGTTAGCATGCAATAACAACCAATCTAAATCAACATCCCCGTACATATTAAATGAGATGTCTTCTATCTTCTCGCCATCTTGCATTGTGTATTGAAAAAAAGCATCAAAATATTTTCTAACAGTAGATTGAAAATCTACGCGTGTTAAGATATCAACTGATGGAATTCCATTATAGCTGATTAGAGGAAACTTTCTGAAATATTGATTATGTTTCATTATGCGTCGCCTGATGTGTAATTTTCAACTTCTTGGAAAGTCATATTACATAAAATTGAAACTGGTTGACCATCTACAAAGAAAGCAGATTGACCTTCGCCTGTATAATTAACGCTAAAAGCACTCACTAAAGCCTTTTTAAATGTACCATACATTGCAACGTTGTCACCCTCAATAATAGGTTGAACCATTTTTGGATACTTAAGAAAATTATTTTCTTTCTCGGGCAAAATAAATCTCTTAATCATAGTCAATGCCTGAGTCAAATCGTTAGCTTCTTGCTCGCTTCTTGGTACAAACTTCCATGACCATTGGAATTGTCGAAGTTCCATGCCTTTAAAAAATACCGTTGGATGTGGATTAGGAATAGATCCAACAATTTGTCCAGCCAATCCTCCTGCTATATCATTTGCACTTTCTAATGCAGCGAATCCTGCTCGCATCGCGACTTGACCAGCCGCCGACGTTGCATCATCGCCTGTCAATTCAGATAAACTATTAATGAGTGCACTGCCTGCAGATTTCATTCTTTCCGCACCTTTCTTATTGGCAGATTCATTAATAGCAGCTTGAGCAACAGAAGAATTCATCACATCTCCCATAATACCAGTATCACGCTCTTGATATTTGACATTAAATGCAAAACTAAGATTGTCAGGCAAAGGTAGTGATATAAATTCCGCAGGATTGACTGAGCCAGCTGCAAACGGATCGCCGCGAGTATAAGTAAAGAATTGTAATTTTACATATGCAGCCGCTTCTTGTACAAGATCTGCAGGATAAATGACACCGTTATATCTAAAGTCTGAGATACCAGTAAGCGCTTCTTTAGCGTTTTTCATTTTTTCTTGAGGTGTTTTAAAATTACTGGGGATACGATTGTTCCAGTTTGACAAATCAACAGGTAACTTTGGAAATTCTTGAGTCAAAGGTATCTTATTTTGTACACTACTTTGTAATGATCCATTCAATAAAGCTTTTGTATTCTTGTTGAAAACGCCTTGAGATTCTAATTTACCAGCAATGTCGGCGCCGATATTCATGGCAGAGTTTTGAGTTCTGGACAATTTATTTAATGCAGCAGTAGAATCTGATTGTAACTTACCGGCTGTCGTCGATGGACTACCTAAGTCTTTAATGGCATTAATTTGTGTCTTTTCATTAAAAGATAGTTTACTCGATAATTGCGCAGCACCGGCTCCAACATTTTTTATTTTCGTATTCAGTGCTTTCGTTGCCGCAGATTTTATCTTATCGTTTGTAGGCATTATTTTGTCCTATAAATAGTTGTATGAAGACTTATAAGGGCATCTTCAAGCCTCGTAATCCGGTAAAGTATAAAGGAGACGCTCACAACATTATTTATAGAAGTCGATGGGAACTGGTGTTCATGAAATATTTAGATGACCACCCTGATGTCCATGAGTGGGCAAGTGAAGAACTAATTATTCCTTATCGATCTCCTATTGATGGTCGTATGCATCGATACTATCCGGATTTTTGGGTGAAAAAGATTAACAGAGAAGGCAAACTTGATGTGGTCGTAGTTGAAATTAAACCTTTCAAAGAAACCATAGAGCCAACTCCGCAAAAAACTCTCACTAAAAAGTATTTATATGAAGTGAAGACGTGGGGTGTAAATAGTGCGAAATGGACCGAAGCTCGAAAATATTGTAAGGGTAGAGGATGGGATTTTGTGATTATTACAGAAAAAGAACTAGGACTTAAATTCTAATGGCAACATATATCTTTCAACAGATAGCACAACAAGGTAAAGCCGAAGGTCAACTTCCTGGTGACGAAGAAGCACGGGACTGGTACAGAGATACAGCAGGTGCAGTCAAACAAGTTAATACACGCCGCGAATTAAGAAACAAAGAACGGCTATTTCAAAAAATGACCGAGCTTGATGTTGGTCGTATGTATATGTTTCAATACGATCCAAAGGGCAAAGAAACATTGCCCTACTATGACATCTTTCCTCTTATCTTCGTTCTCGAAAGATATAATGATGGTTTTCTTGGTATGAATCTACATTATTTGCCACCGATATACCGAGCTCGGTTGATGGATAGATTATATGCCATAGAACGAATGGATCAAGTTCGCGAATCAAAAAAACTACGTCTAAGTTATGGTTTATTAAATTCCGTAGCTAGATATAAATACTTTAGACCTACTGTCAAACGGTATCTAAATAACCATATTAGATCACGCTTTTTATGGATACCGTATGAAGAATGGGATATCGCTCTGATGTTACCAACAGAGAGATTTAGAAAAGGTAAGAAATCACGTGTATATCGTGATTCTAAGAAACTTATTTTAGGGCAACAATAATGGCCATTAATCTCAGTCAATGGAAATCTAGATTGCAAGACACCTTGCCTTCACATTCCTTTACTGTAAATATTGCACCGCCAATCGGTGGCACAGAAGAATTGCAATTGAGAACAGAAGGCGTAAATCTGCCAGGTGTTGCATTTATGTCGGTAGATAATTTTTCTCCATATGGCAATGGTAAAATCTATAATATTCCATATAAGTATATGCCACAAGAAGTTTCGATGAATCATTTCTTGGATGAGAAAGCAGATTTATATGCAATCTATAGAGCATGGGCAAATGAAATTGTTGATTTAGATGGAGCTCAAAAATTTGGTGCAAAATATTTAGCTAAATATGCTATTGATATGAATGTGTTCGTATATAATAGAAAGGGTGATTTAGCAAAAACGATTAAATTCATTGAAGCATTTCCTACAGTTGTTGAACCTATAGCATTAAATTGGGGTCAAACAGATGATATTGCTAAACTGAATGTTAGTTATAGATTTACGAGATTTGAAATTAGTTAATTGGAGTTAGATTATGGGTTTACCATTAATACAGTCGCCGACTTTTGCAATCGTACAACCGTCGACACAAAAAGAAATACTTATCAGACCTTTTTTGGTTAAAGAAGAAAAGATTCTACTTATCTCAAAAGAGTCAAAGGAAGATAAGGATATCTATGCAGCAGTAAAACAAGTAGTACAAAACTGTGTACTTAGTGAAGAGTTTAATGTTGAAAATATTCCTGTATATGATTTAGAATATTTGTTTATTAAACTTCGGGCGTATTCGGTAAGTAATATCGTAAAATTTTCTGTAGAAGATAGTGATGACGGTATCGTGTATGATTTAGAAACAAATTTGGATGATGTTGAGGTTATTTTTCCTGAAGGTCATACAAATAAAATCATGATTACTGATACAATCGGTGTAACTTTAAAATCACCTACACCATCACTATCTGAAAAACTAAAAGATTTAAAAAACTTTACTGATATTTTGTATGAAACTATTTTACACTGCATCGATTTAGTATTTGATAATGATGAAATTTATGAATGGCACAATTATCCAGATGATGAAAAAGCAATGTTTCTTGATACATTGCCCGTCGAATCATATCAAAAGATAAGTGCTTTTTTTGAGACTTCACCTAAAATTGAACATGTTGTTACGTACGAAAATAGTCAAGGAAAAGAGAAAAGAGTTGTGTTTAGGAGTATCACTGATTTTTTTACGCTGGGCTGAGTTACATAGACCTCTACACATATTATAAGCTAAGCTTTGATATAACTCAGTACCACAAGTTTTCCTTGACAGAAGTAGAGAGTATGATACCTTTCGAAAGGGAGTTGTATTTAGAAATGCTTGTGGCAAAAGTAAAAAAACAAAAAGAAAAAAATCAAACTAGCGTGGCGGATCTATAATGGCAGTCGGAGGAATTTTAAGCGTTGGATCAAAAGTTGCTAGCTGGACAGGCAAAGCCGCTAAATGGATGGGTAAAGCTGCAGGTAAAGGTGCTAAAAAAGCTGGTAAAGCTGCAAAAAAATCCGTAAAAAATAAAGTCAAAAAAATGGTTGGCGCCGGTGCATTTGGTACGATCGGCGGAATCATGGGCAAATTATTTAGTGGCAAGTCAGCAGGTGGTAGTGCCGCGGATGCAAAAGCTGGTAAATTAGGTGCATCACAGGGTAATAAAACAGCCGGACAACCAATACCTAAAGATGATCCTGTAATTACACTCGAAGGATTAGAGGAAGCTTTTGCTAGAGCAATGCCAAGCCTAGAAGGTTTGGAATCTACTGCTAATCGATCAGATGCGAATCTTTCAAGTCTTATTATTAGAAAAGACGTTTCAATTGAATTAGATGATCTGCAGGAAGATTTAAATCCTCGTATCAAAGCAGGTACATTCATTTCAAGCAGAATATTAGAACTTGGTAATATTCATGCCCTCATCGATAATCTTCGTCAACAACTGACAATCGTTACCGCAGATCTAGATACTACCAATGAAAACTTAGCAATGATTGCTAAAAAACTTGGATTAGTATTAAAAGAAAATCAAAAAACTAAAAGAGACAATGAAAGACGTCGTGATGAAGAAGAAGCTGAAGGAAAAGACGGTATAGGCGGTTCGGCATTATTAGACGCGTCTAAAGCTTTTACTGCAGTTGCAACTACAACGTTGGGTATGGGAATACTCGGTGTTATGGGTATTGCAGTCGGATCACTTTTACTTGATGATTCTGATGATGGCGAGGAAGAAATAGATGATCCACCAGAATTCGATGATACTGGTCTAAGTGAAGAAGAAAGCGAAGAATCTATATTAGATACTGTAGTTCGCGCTGACGAAGAAACAGGAATTATTGGTGATGTTGCATTAGGAGCCGCCGCCGTTCAAGGTGCAGGTCTTTTAGCATCAACTGGTGCATTGGGAAGTGGTGCGGTTGCAGCTGGTGCTACAGTAGCCGGTGCTCTAGCAGCTCCAGTCGCAGCAGTAACCGGTGCTTTTGTTGGTGGATATACTGCCGGTACAGTCTTGTATGAGCACACTGGACTTGGAGATGCAATCGAAGGTGCAATTGCTGCTCACTTTAGAGGTGAAGAAATTGATGTTGCGAATGGCACTGATGATGCAGCCATGCGTGAAAAATATGGTAATAAACAAGGAGCAGAATTACTTGGAGATCTATTAGGCGAAGGTTATTTTGATACAGCCGAAGATCCAGAAGACATTGTATCATTCTTTAAGAAAGTAAAAACATATGATGATTTTCTAAAATTAGACGATGAATATAAAGCAGAATATGATCGTCCTATCGTATATGCGCTGTCTGATGCATTAGGTACAGACGGTATGACAAGCATTATGGATATGCTAACTGCTCAATATATTGAAAATAGAGAACCAAAAGATAGTGCACCAGCACCAAAAGAAAGTGTTTTTGTAGATCAATATGGTGATGAATGGAAAATTGGTAGTGTAGAACGAGGTGCACCATTGCGTGGTGCTGAAATACCTTCTACTGCTCCTGTGGAAACCAATGAAGACGAAGAAATAAGCCAAGCGGAAATAGATGCTTGGGTTGCATGGGCAAGAAAACCTGATAGTCGTACGGTAGCTGCCTCAATGCTAAATATAACAGAAGATGAAGTTTCAGACTTTGAAAATGCCAGTGTAGAAGATGTACAGCAACACTTGCAAACTGTGGAAGCCAATAAAGACGAGCCGGTCGAATTAGTCGTAAAAGAAGAAACGCCAAAAATAGGATCTGGTGTTATACCTGAGCCACCTCTTAGTACTAGTGATGAAGTTCAGGAAGAAGTTGTTCAAGAAAAAGAGCTAACTAAAAGTGTAGACTTCGCTGAGCCCGAACCACAAGAAGAAATATCAGCGAAGAAGACACCTAATAAAGCAACACAAATGTTGATGCGAGATCTTCTAGAAGATGATCCTATAGCAGATTTTATTGCTGAAGATGAAAGATCTAGTGTCCGAGTCACGCAGGCTGAGTTAGAAGAACTACCAGCTAGCACTCCCGTGACATCAGCGAAGAAGACACCTAATAAAGCAGCACAAATGTTGATGCAAGATCTTCTAGAAGATGATGCTATAGCAGATTTTATTGCTGAAGATGAAAGATCTAGTGTCCGAGTTGCGCGTAAGGTTGCTAATCAAAATATTGGTTTCGAAGATCCATTAATGCGCCAAGGTGTAATGGGTGGTATTAATGTTTTGCTAGGTGGTGGCGACGCTAAAGCAGAATTAAATCGTATTATTAAAGGTGGTGTTGTAAGACGTAAAATTTCTGATGAAACCGGTGTCAGTCAAAGTGTAATTCGCGAATCCATAGATTTTGCTGGTGGTGGTGGCGACACTACTCGTATGATCAAAGCCGTACTTAATAATGAAGTAATGCCAGAACTTGAAGGTGAGACACGAGAAACAGCTCAAAAAATTATTCCTATCATGATGCCTGTAATGCAAGGTACTCAAACAATTGGTGAAGCCGCGGGTAATACTGCAAAGAAAGCAATAGGGACCGCAGTATCATCTATCAGTACAGCAGATCATTTCCTCGATGGTGCTGGTCGTCTATACTCATAATGTATCTGTGTATATGTCATGCAGTTAGAGAATCAGAAGTAGATCGTTATCATCTTATTGGTACCGGTTGTGGTACCTGCATAAAAAAGGGGGCCGAAGCCCCCAGAGTACCAGCTTCCCAAGCTTATTCATTAGCCAACTTACGGAAGAAGTCAAGTGATTCATCATCGTCATCGAATGATGTACTAACTTCTACCTGAGGCACAACATCATCAACAGGAGGTTGCCAAGCAGGAGCCTCGGATGGGGCTACAGGAGCTGCGCTAGGTACATCTTCAGCAACTGCATTAACCTGCTGGCCTCCAAGTACACGATTCAACTTCTGTTGAAGTTCTTCATATGACTTGAAGTTTTTGGGATCGATCAATTCTGCAAGAGGATATTGACGCTTCCATAATGCCTCGAGCTCGGCATCATCATCAGATACTGCAGATGGTGAGTCGAACGCAGACTTATCATAGTTGCGATATCCTTCAACTTGTCGAATACGTAATCGAAAGTTAGCACCTTCCCAGAAGTCGAAAGGATTTATTGCGTCTTCGTCTTCAAAGGCAGGATGCATAAGATCATTGATTTTGTCAAAGATCTTCTTACCAAACTCATAGAGGAACACTTTGCCCTCATTTTGTGGTGCCGCAGGGTCAGAGACAACCAAGATATTGGCAACGTAGTGAAGGCGGCGCTTCTGCTTACGTGCAATCTCTTTATCAGACTCAAGGCCAGAGTTCCACAGTTTGGAGTTATACTCGCCGACAGGATCGTCGAGACCAATCGAAGTCAAAGACTTTTCAATGTACCAACCGCCAGGACCTTGAAAGCCGTGATCCCAATAACGAACAAAGGGTACGTCTTCACCAGCTGGTGCAGGTAGGAAGCGAATGATTGCGGAACCATTTTTAGCCTGATCGACTGTTGGTTTCCAGAATCGTTCGTCTGGTCCATTGGATTGAGATTGATTGCCACTAACTTTCTCAGCAGCTGCGCTGAGTTTGTCGAATTGTGACTTGCGAGAGGATTTTAGCGATGCGAAATCGTTCATATGTATTTCCTTGTATAACAGTGTATGAGCAGTTTATTCACGTTGTTCATAATGTAACAGTTTATATTCTACAGCAAGTGCACTCGAAAGTACACCGCTGCAGAGTATTATTTATATCACTTTGTGGATACAAATTCATAAAGTTCTTTTGCTCTTTTATTAATAGCATTTGTATCAGGTGCTTCAGGAATAGCTACTTTCAATTCATCTGAGAGTTCTTTAAGTTTAGAAACAGTTACCTCATTCATTGAAACTTTTTCCAGAATTTCTTCCATTTTTAAATGAAGCTGCCAGAATGCATTTGATTGTTGATGATACTCGTCCATGCATAAATCGCGAGCCATTTCGAGAACTTTAAATCTTAATTCGTAAGGTGTTGAGTTTGACATGTGTGTGTCCTTATGTGTAAAGAGTCTTGAGTATATTATTATACTTGACTCTGTCATAGTTCATGAAGCCAGAGTATTTTTCAATACGTTGTCTGATCTTCGGCCATAGTATGGTATCAGAAATATGTTGATCCCAGTAATCAAATATTCTACACGTGTCATTGAGTATGACCATTGTTTCGGTCATCACCTCTCCACGATTGAACATATTCAACAACTTAGGATAGTCACCGTTCTGTACCACGAATGCCTCATCGAGCGAATCGAACTGAGACATGTCATTCTTGAACATGTATTCGAGTGACTGAAGCTTTTTCTGTGTATCACGGAATCTATGTAGACATTTGTCATCAAATAGATTGCCGACCCAGACATCGTTGTCATCACGAATGTTACACGCTAAGAATAATTCTAAATCAGGTTTCTTACTTAGCTTATGAAAGTGGTACTTGTCATTGCGCGTTTCAAAAGACGTTCTCGTGACCTTGACACTGCCACGATATTTAAAGTAATCGTACTTCTCGTTTTTGAAATGGAGCTTGATGGCAAGAAACTTCTTATAAGCATCATACGCGTCCATATAAATCAAATTGGTAGCCTTGAAGTTTTTTGTAAATAATTTAATTCCTCAGCCTCTTCTTGTAGTTTGGCTTTGAGGACCACATTCTTCTTAATATATTTCGCAATAGATTCGATCTCCACCTCATGCTTATCGCAATAGTGAATGATGGCATCCATATAATCGACGCCACCCTCTCTAATCTTTTCTATTTCTTGTAATATATCTTTTAAGCCAGCCGAATCGTCTATCGTCTGGGCCATCATTTTACTCGACTCTGAATATCCTTGATCATATTCGCTTTCGTCATACGACGATCGAGATCAACACCAAGATTTTCGCGAGTCCATTCTTCAATCTGTACCTTTGTCATCTTACCTAGATTAGGTACTTCGAGTTGAGATTCTTCTGGTGTTTCTTCTGCAGGTGGTTCAGAACCAGTCCAAAAGTCGACGAGTGTTGGAAGGGCGACATAAGCGACGCACGCAACCAATAGAAGTAGCAACACAAATTCCATAATATTCTCCTGTGTGTGTTAGCGGGTGATAATATTTATACTTCCATCCAATGAGGATTTTTAAGAGTCCAATCTACAACTTGCATCAAACGATCGTGTGTAGGTTTAGGTTTCCAACCAAGCTTCGCAAGTTTTTCTCCTGACAAAGCATATCTTAAATCATGACCAGGTCGTGCACTATGAAAGTCGACCATCTCATATCTAAGTTGTTTACCTTGATAATCTGCAATTAGATGTGCTAGCGCAAGATTATCAAGTTCTGTTGGTCCTACAATATTATACTTTGGACATTTAGCATGACCATAGTCATATTGTACTTCAAAATCATTTAAAAGTAAAAACAAACATGCGTCAGCAACATCGTGTGCATGAATATAATGTCTACTTCCAGCTTTTGTTTTCTCTGCATTACTATGTACAGTGATAGTTTCACCATCTCTAATCTTTCTAATGCACATTGGAATGTACTTTTCTGGATGTTGCCGTTCACCAAATACATTCATCGTATGAGTGATGATAATTGGCATACCGTAAGTATTTTCGAAAGCAACGGCCATCTCTTCACCGGCAGCTTTACTTGCACTGTATGGATTAGTAGAATTATATCTATCATTCTCTTTATATGAGACACCTTCTGGTGCTGGACCGAACACTTCGTCCGTACTAAAATAGATAAACTTTTCTAGACTGTCCAATTGTCGTGCATAGTTCAGGATATTTGTAGTGCCAACCACATTATCCATTACAAAACTCATCGGATCTTCAATACTACGATCAACATGACTAGCTGCTGCAATATGTGCAACATAATCAATCTTACCAATCCTTGATGCAATATGAGGATTGATTTCAGCTTTTAAATCATGATATAGTATTGTTACTCGTTTTCTTTCAGCAGGATTTAAACCTTCTAAAATTTCTTGCAAGCGATTATAGTTACCACTATAATCTAATCGATCAATGGTAACTACATCCCAATCTGTTCGTATCAATACTTCAAAAATAAAGTGGTGCGCGATAAAACCGGCACCACCCGTTACTAATATTCTTTTATTCAAGCAGCCTCCGCATATTCAACAGCCAGACCCAGTGCTTCGATGTTGCGGTTCTTGTTGTAACCATACCAAGTTGACTTTAGACGTGAGTCATTAGAGACACCAAGAGTGTGGTTAGTCATATAAGTTACAGCGTTGTACGCTGACCACCAAGTACCGCGACCAAACTCAGCACCGGGCTGGGTGTTGACCACTTCAAGTGCTTCGCGCGCATTACGTGAAACACCTGCATTTTTTCCAGATTTAAAGGAGTTCATTAACTCTTCGAAAGAGACAACGTTATTATTCTTAGTTGTCATTGGGAATACACGATTGAAGTATTCGAACAACTTCTCTTCAGTATAACGCTTAGAACCTATGAACTCAGCAGCTTCTTTATAGGTATTCATTTGCTTCGAAGCTTGATCCAAGGCCATCTGTACTTTCTCAACATCAAACTCTTGACGGTGATTTAGTGAGATACCAAGTGAAGCCTTGCCGTCCAAGGCCATTGACAGGGTGTTGTTGCACACCACACGAGTGGGAGTGAATCGAACATCGACTCCGCGACCATAGTTATGAGGATTAGAAAGCAGGAGGTAAGATTCGACTTCGTCTTTGCCACCGAATAACGTAAACGTCTCGTTGACTTTTGCCAAAGCCCAGACAATCTTACCATCCTGAAGTGAACCAGCGGTATGCATTTCCATACCACCGGCTTTGACATAATCGTCAAAGAAGTTAAAGGCATCATCGTTCTGAACAGGAATCCACTGATCGCCGACGACGTCAAGGATCTTATTATCAGATGAACGTACAAGTGCCTGCTTACCCGGAACTTTCATGTCACCAACGTACATGTCTTCCTTCGATACTGACCAATCCAGACCAGCTGCAACTTGCATTTCTTTTGGAGTCAGGTCGTCTGATACGCGAACACCGAGGCCGTGCCAAGGAGTTTCACCAGCGTATGCCATTTGAGCTTGACCATTGATGATTTCGAGATTATGTGCCATAATATATTTTCCTGTGTTGTGTGTGTTTTCCAATTTACATGTACCATTCTACTACGTTTTAGAAGAGATGTACACAGTTATTTCGCAAAATATGAATTATTTACATCTTTAGCTAGGGTGACAAACTTACGGCGAGCTCTATCAAACATACGTGCTTTCGGAAAGACAATCCATTCTTTTGTGCCAGTCTTACGATAAGCAACCATTTTGCCTGCGTCGTTGATAGCATATGTATGATTAGGGACCGTGTATTCAGTCTCGTTCCACTCGGTAATTTCTTTAAGAATTTTCATCTATTAATTTAATTCCTCTAATATAATTTGATCGATCAATTTCTGGCTTATGAGATTTCCACTGATAATATGGAGCATAACCGATATTACATGTACCACATCGTTCGAAAGGTTCATCACCAAATATAGAATCGATTTGTGCATGATCAGTCCATTCTGCCATGTTAGTTCTTTCTGCATGTGTAATTGCACATCTATATACGCCTTCAGTTGTAGCAACACGACAATCATCTTTCATATAACAATTATCCCAATTGAATCTTGGTTCTGCCCATTCTTCTCGGATGCCATGCGTATTAAAGCTATCTCTAGTCCAAATTTCGAAATTTTCAGGCCATTCATAATCTGATATCTTTTTTGATTCAGGTGCTGCCAGTAAATAATCAGTAATAAACACCCGATCTAACTTTTCAAGTATCTTCATATTTTTTGAAGTTAGATTTGTTCCGTTAGTAACCACAGACAAATAATGACATCTATCGCTCAACATTAAATAATCAACAATTTCACTGAACTGTGGATGTAATGTTGGTTCGCCGCCCATCAATAAAATTTCTTCTAAAATAATATCATTATCACTTAAAACTTTACAGAATTGCTGCACATCATCGAGTGACATGTCACTAATAGCGATTCCTCTATCAGGATAATCTAAAGTACTACAGCCAACACAATGTAAATTGCATTTGGTGATGATATTTAAATTAAATTTACCTTCAAGAAGCATTACGTAATTCTTTGATAAGGTTGTTGAGACCATCAGTCGTTTGAAGTGATTCGACAAGCTGTTGCTTAGCTCGAGTCATTGTAGCATTGATAGCAGGATCGATACGATTGTCGACATACGAAGACTTGGCTTCGCGGGATGTCAGGCGATCATAAAGATTGACGATAGTCTTGGCATGCTTATGAGCTATCCATACGTTACGACCATTATCAGTTCGAACCCAATGCAATGGACTCGGATTGCCAATTGAATCGACGATCTTACGTAGCTGCATGATCATAGTTTCTTGCTTGAAATCAGGCGCCAAAATTTCGTCATGATCGACGTCAATTTTCAATTTAGTTCTTCGCTTCATATTCTTCCTTAGTATACCATTTTACTGAATAAGTACCATCTTCATCGAGGTACATACGACTGATTCTCTCAGCATGACTGAATGCAGTTTCTTGTGCGTGTGGATTGTACTGATTATACAACTCAGCCGCGGCCGCGCCGTCGCCGGCAATACGAGCCAATTCCATGAGATTATTTATTTCTCGCGATTGCATATTACCGCGTGTCCAAGCTCGGTGGTCATCGGCATAGTTGTAAAACCAATCATGTGCTCGAAGCTTCGATTCGAGATTCGGCATTTCAGTAGTCAAGATAACCACCTCCTTGCTCAGCCCAATCGCTGATTTCAGCGAGGGTAGAAATTTGCATACCCTCCTTTAACTCGTCTAGCAAGACGAGACAAACACGGCCTGTTGCACCGCGAGCAAAATAGCCAACGGCCTGCTCATAGGTGACATCAGGGTTACCGAGGATACCTCGCTCGGTGTAACCATCGTACTCTTTCAAACGTGCAATCATATTAAACTCCTAATGCTTCTAAAACGTTAGCGACAGCAATTCGATTTTTGCCGCCGATGTGCCATTCGTATTCAACACCACTGCGAACACGTTGGCCACCATCATAATCTTTCCAATTGTAGATGGTAGCTACTGTACCATCGTCGAATCGCAGGTTCCACTCAACATCGACTTTATCATCGCCTGAGGTTTCGTCATACGTAGGATGACCGAATACAGCTTCGAGCTGATGAATAGTAGCCGCAACATAACCTTGAAGTGAAGTACCACAAATTGTAGAATCTTGAATAAAGTTCATGATTAAACTCCTGTGTAGAGAAGGCCGTAGCCGAGTAGTAAACCAAGCAGCGCACCCATTGCGCTACACGCAAGGATACCAAGAATGAAATCTTTGAGCACTTTTTCACCTCGGGTTTGTGCTACCGTGCGGTAGTCTTTTTTAGCGTAATCTTTCATAACTGACATGTTTATCTCCATTTGACAAGTGCTATTCTATCAAGCAGGCATGGAAATGTACACCTCTAAGTTATTGATTTTAAAGGAGTTTTTTGAGAGTTGTAACTTATTGATTTTGTTACGATTTTTTTCGAACTTTTTTCACTTTTTTTAGACTATTTTCGTCTAAGTATATAACTTTTTGATCTAAGTCCACGGCGGGCCCATAAACCAGCCCACCAGAGAGCGCCGGACGCCTCTTTTGACAGGCATTACCCTATGCCATAGATGGCTTGGAAATACAACCATTGTCCCTTTCTGAGTATACTCAGGGACTAGAGACATATTGGTAATGCGATGCCAGATCTCATTTGGACCGGAGCGCTGATGATCTTCAATAAGCAATTCTCCACCTTCATATTCAGTAGGATCACTGAGTAGAAGTGTAAAACTCAGCTTTCGAATCAAACCTGCATTCTCATCATCTTCAGGCATTGGATCTGCAAAAGAATCCGGATGCCAATCATAATGACCACCGGGCCCATATTGAGTGTATTGATAAGGTTGTACGGTGTTAATTTTCCAATCACCCCATCCAGCAGCTTCAGCAGCTTGACCCATTACAGAATTTAACGAAGTATAAATTCCATCAAAATTTAAATCATATTTCTCAGCTTGTTCAGGAGAAAACCATGTTACTGTCGATAATCGAGTAATTCCTGCTGTAGCATCTTTGCGGCCGACTTTAGCTTGCATATCATCAAGCATTTCACCTATTCGAACAATTTCGTCGCACACATCATTTGCAACTGCTGCAGGTGATACCGCGTAAGCGTTCTTATGCATTAAAAATCCTTTAGTTTACCTTTATGATATAAATCAAAGAATTTATGAGTCATTGATTTCCAATTATCAAGTTCTTCAATGAATACCAATGAACCTTCACCACCACCGACTGCCATAAGAACAACAATCTGATCGATCTTCATGCCGTAGTGTTCTTCGACCATTTGTGCATAGGCTGCGCCTTGCATAAAGTAAGTAGTAATTTCTTCTTTTGTTTTCCATCGCTTCGATGTTTTAAAATCTAGCACAGTATTTTTACCGGCATATCTACAAATAAGATCGGCTGTGCCAGCAGTCTTAAGTACATCAGAATACATACGAAGTTCAACACCATAGATTTCATCTACGTTCTGATCTAATTGTGGTTGAATGGTTCTAAATGTATTCAATGCAATAGGATTGACATCTTCTTTCATTTGGCCAAGGACATAATCCTCAGCAACATGGTGCACTGCAGTACCAGCACGTGATGCCTGTGTTGAAATCTTATTGGCTACGTCAGCGCCGACGCGTTTGCGCCATTCATAGATTTTTTTACGATTAAGAGCACCAAGGGCCGTAGTAACCGATGGGTATTTTTCTCCACTTTCGGTTACATACAGCCTTTGGCCATTTTCGTTGATTTGTTTGAGTGTCTTAGGCTCAAATGGTTTGTGTATAAATGTTTTCATAATATAAAGATTCTATCACATCATATTCGATTTGTACATATATTTATGCTACTGCCCGAATATCCACGATATGAGATCGATCATAGAGATTACTCTCAGCGATAATAAATTCTTTCACAAATCCTGAACGTACAATATCTTCTATGTCAAACTCGATTAATGTCATCGATGGTACATCTTTAAATACGTTCATAGCTTGGACTAGACCAGATTGCTGATTATATCTTGTGCTTGTAAGGTCGTCTTGTAAAACATCGCCACAAATAATGATTCTGCTGTTTTCTCCAACGCGAGTGAGTACTGTTTTTAGCTCCATATAACTGAGGTTTTGTGCTTCGTCGAGGATGATGACCGCGTTGTCAATTGTAGTGCCTCGAAGAAACGATGTTGATTGAAATTCTATTAGCATCTTTTGTTTAAGTATTTCATAGGCGTCACCACGGCCAAAAATTTCAGATGCAATTGCTTTATAAGGTGCTTGATAGTTTGCCATCTTCTGTGCTTCTGATCCTGGCAGAAACCCCATGTCTTTAGATGGCTGAGCTGAACGAATGACTACGATTTTTTCGTATGTATTCTCCTTATATTCAAACAAATCGTAGAGTGCGAGGTAAAGGGAGAGGAACGTTTTGCCAGTTCCCGGTGAACCGTGTAGGATCAAATGTTGTCCTTCATCATATGCTTCGAAAGTCTTTTGCTGATTTTCGGTTTTAGGATGAATCGTTGCTAGTTTCATGCCTTTCTGAGGTACTCGAGTCATGTCATTGGAATCGAGGATTCCTTGTTTCTTGAGCTGACGTCTTTGTCTTTTTGAAAGTTGCATAGATAACCCTTTTTGTTGTTAGTGAATTTAAGTTATCATAATATAAGGGTTGTATAGCCTCCTTAAAATGTGTTTATAGTTGAGCCTTTTCCTGAAGCCTTTTTAATAGATTTCAGGACATCACGAAAGCCGTCGTCAGGTTTTGATTTCCCGACGCCGGTTCCACGAATAGTTCCAAATGATTGAATTTGCCGCGTAAGATGAGGATTCGCTGCTGTAAACGAATCCATTTCTGAGATCTTGTGGATGTGCTCCTCTAGCTCACCAGTCTCAGTATTTCGATAGACATAGGTTGGCATGATTTTATTTATAAATTTCGGCTTCTACAAGCTGCTCAATATTACCACTTCTAAAAAGATTTTTTACTCTTTTTTCGACGCGTTGATTATTTTCTTTTACGTTCTTCCTATTACCGTCACTATAACGAGCTTCTTCTCGACGATGATTACGATCACGCTTAGACTTACTCATTTGACAAAATCCTCTCCATACGCATCACATACAAGTTTTTTAGTAATACCTTTATATGGCATCTTCTTATCTTTCATCGACAACAATAGTTTAGCATCATCTGGATGAACACTTTCCAACATCTGAATAAATGCTTGTTCACGTTTCATCTGACGCATTTGAGCACTGCGTTGATTTTTCGTAAAGATATAAAACTTTCTAAACTCTTGATATAAACCTCCAGTATTGTCCAGCATATCTTCCGGTTCATTATATGGTGGATCACCGGGTGGAAGCTCAAATATAATACGGTCATCGAAAACAGCCTGTAGAACAGCTTTTAAAGGACCATTAGATGATTGATCCTGTAGTTTCTTAATTTTTTCTTTTCGACCCGGTGTATCCTCGATTTCCTTAAGGATGGCACTGATCATTTTTGGTTGTGGCATTTTAGAACTCCGCTATTGCTTCAGTCAAATTTTTGAGTTTATACTTAATAAAGTAGTTAAAGAGTTTTGATCTATCTTTTGATTGTTGTTTACGATAATCAGTCATTGTCTGATTACGAATATCACCTGGCACATTAGACAGATCGATCATCATACGATTGCGTTTATAATTGCGCTGAATTTCTCTAGGCCAAGAATCAGGCGATGAATCTCTCATTTCGTACAACTTAGTAGCGCGCAATGGTTTTTGTCGTCCACCGACTGCAAAGGTATCATCCTCACTGAGGACATTTGGAATGCCATCGCTCGCATCGCCTTTGAAGATATGTTCAATCAAAAACGTTTCAGGATCTTGACAGCGAATCCATCGCTTACGTGTTGGATCGTATTGCTGTACGTTGGCATATTTTTGCAATTGCTGAAAGTCTTTGTCACCAGAGAGGATTAGAATGGGCTCACCACCTAGTTCACGTCCATGCTCATGTACAAGAGTAGCAATAACATCGTCGGCTTCTGCAGTTTCTACACGAATAGTAGGGTACGGAAAATATTCAGTGAGCTCATCGCGCACTTGATTAAGAATACGAAAGATCTCATTCCAATCAAGAGAAGAGTCATCGCGGCTCTTCTTACGATTCGCTTTATAATAAGGAAAGTACTGTTTTCGCCAGTTAGACGTAGCGTCGCAGGCGATGATTAGCTCACCAAATTCTTTTTCGAACTTGACCTTATTCATACGAATCGAGTTTAGAATCATATGACGCAGTAAGTTCTCGTTTATTTCGAGGTTCTTTGTTCCTGTCACCATCAAGTTAGCAAGAGCTACTTGGTTATAGTCTAGGATAATCACGGTTATCTCCAATCACAATCTAATACTATATTCTACAGTATTTTCACATCATTGTAAACAGTTAATCGAAATTCAATTCCAGTTGTTTTTGAGCCGCTTTAGCATGTTCTATCTGTTCATTATATAAATTATGTGCGAAATTCTGAATTGGATGATTTTTGTCATGAAATTTTAAAATTAAAGATTTCATACTTTCATACAAAAACGAAATATCATATACAAATTTTTCATCATCTATTGGAAATGACATGTCGTGTAGGCAAGAAATAAAATCAGATAGTAATTCTTCAACAATAATTTGTTCGTCATTATTTTCAACTAATTCTTTTTCTAATTCCTGCCATAACATTTCATCCATTCTTCGATCTAACGGGAATTGAATTATATTTGTCATGTGCCTGTCTTAATAGTAAACATTTCTTGAGGAACACTAGTGTCCTTAATAGTATTTACCAAACCTTGAAGTAGAGCATTCCACTCCAATTTTCTATTCGTCCATGAATAAAACACATCAGCAAAAGCTTTTTGAGATCCAGTATTTGCTAGCATTGGTTCAATATTTTGTACTACACCTTCCAAGTTGGCCAATAGAATACCAGCATGCGCGCGCTGATCAGGTGAAAATTGATACATTTGTGTCCAATTTGCTGCCGTTTCATACATCGCACCATAATTTGAATGAACACACACCGCGCCTGCACTCATAGCTTCCATTAAACACATACATGATGTTTCTGCAAATGATGCAGGATGTACCCAAACATGGGCATCATTCAATGCTATTCGTACTCTATCATTTTCTACTGCACCATGATTGGTCATCTGAGGATGTTCATCAATCATTGTAAACAAATCATTAAAGCCTAACTCTTCATCTGCGTTAGGCCATCCATACAAATTATATGAAGAATACACATCAAGATGTACGTTTGGATATTTTTTTGCCAGCTGTTCAAAAGCAGCAATAACAATGTTCAAACCTTTACGAGGCACTGAATGATATACAAATCTAATTCCTTCACTAATACTAGGTTTAGGAGATATATTAATTGGATCAATTGCATTCTGTATAACAATACATTTTTCCCAAGGTAGATTATACATTTCAATAGCGCGTTGCATTTGCCACGTGCTTACAAAAACATATTTGTGAAACCAATCTTTCTTATTGGTTTTAAGAAAATCCATTGCTGGATCTCCTGGCAAATCATGGGCCCAAAAGATTCGAATCTTATCGTCTCTTAAAAATACATTCTCATCCGGATGCAAACGCGAAGAAATAATAATAAACTTAGACAAAAGTTCTTGATCAATTTCTTGACTCAATCGTTCTGTTAATCGTTCGGTGCCACCTCTGGAATCTGGTACTTCTTTTGATGACCAAAGATAGTGATATTTGCCATCGATAATAGCTGTCATAGTACTTCCTTATCTTTTATTAAATTATCGTTTCGCACGATTCTCAAATCAGCTCGATTGCCTTTTTTACTTGTATGACCGAGAGGAAAAAGTACCCAAGTATATTGAGTATCTTTTGCTCCAAGAGGATATACAATTTGTTTTGTTTTCTTAATACGTGTTACGTCCATCATAGTTCTAGTCCACTTTCTAAGTACATCATCAAATCAAAAACAGGTTCGCCGTTTACAATAGTATGTGGGAATCCATTCGCGTCAGGATAGATTTTATTAAAAGTTTCAATTGGTATTTCATCACCAATTTCTACTTTTGTGTATTCATATCCTTTTTGATCTAGATATTGTTTTAAAAACATGCAAGGTTCACACCCTTCAAGTGTGAAAACAAGTATCCTAAGATCTGAGGAATTTTCCATTTATTTTACCACCAATAAAATCATTATAATACTCTTCGGTCAAAAGTACACCGCGATCTACTTGCTCTTTGAGTTCGTAGTAAGATAACTCTGTCTTTGAGTCACATATACGTAGTACATATCGTTCGAAATTATCATGACCATATTTAGCAATGTCATCTTTAAGTTCATTACTCGATCCCCAATAATCGCGCCAATCTGATTCGACGATTTTTTTGCGTTTGCGAGTTTTACCTTTGAGAGGAGGGAGTTTGCGAGTAGAATAAAAGAACTTTTTGCCAACATATTTGCGATCGTTCTTTTTATTAACAATGAGATAGACCATTCCAACATGATTTTCACAATCTTCAGATTCTAAAGATTTACCTGTAGTCTGTAATATCCACGGATTCGGGTAGCTCGACTGCATCACAAATTATACCTGCTTCATTAAATAGATTCAATGTCTTTCCAAAACTATTTATCCATCTTGCATCAGTATATTTTGTATCATGTATAACTACACGTTTAATACCTGTTTGTATGATTCCTTTAGCGCACTCATGACACACAGGTAAACCATATACGTACATTGTGGCGTCCCTAAGCGACATACCATTGCGACCTGCATTATAGATACAGTTCATCTCCGCGTGCACCACGAGCTCGTATTTTTGGTCGCGATCATTATAACGATCTTCATCGTCAATCACACCAACTGGAAAGCCATTATATCCAGTAGCCAACACTTGTCTATCTCTTATTGCTACGGCACCAATTTTTCGTGATGGATCTTTTGACCAAGTTGAAATGTGTTTAGCTAATTCTAAAAATCTTTTATCCCATAGGTACATAATTTTGTGCTACCGTAAATCGCCACATGCTAGCATGATACGCAATGCACGCAGCTGTATGTTGAATATTTCCATCGAATATAATCATTCGCCCAGGTTTATATTCTAACATACCTACGAGATCTCGTACATAGGGATCATAAAATTTGAACTCACCACCCCAACCATGTTCCCATGTTGGATTGGCCATATACAAAACAGTTTTTGTATTTTTAGACATATCTACATCATCAGCATGACTTCGATATACAGAACCAGGCACTCCTGCATTTAGAACAGTTCTAACGATTCGATGATTATCAAGATGTTGAGGCCAAATAGACATCGCATAATGAGCAATTATTTGACACATTCTAGATTCTGTACAAGTGGAATATAAAAATACTTCTTTATCCCAATCTGAATCTTTCCAACCTAGTTTAAAGTCAGAATTTTGAATATCAGAAAAAATTGTATTTTTATCAGGTATAGCTACTCTATTATCGACTTTATCTAATAATAAATTTGATACATCAATATTTGCTGGATCTATTTTCCAATCTTCTGGATAACCATTATTCTTCATAATCCGGTATATAGTCCTCATTATCTTCAATATTCGCACTACAAATAGGACAAAAAGCAATTTCTATTTCTTCATGCTCATAATTAGTTTGACGTATAATTACGTCGCATTTCACTTCGCACCCGCGGCAATTAATAGTAGTTTTAAACACCTACAAATTCCTCTTTTGCGGTTGTTCTGCTGATAACGTGTAACCATGATGGTCTACTATCAGATATTGCAATGTCAGAAGTTAAATAATGATAGCGAGTTTCTTCGTAATCTAGCTCTATATCATCAAAATCGGACCCGCAAGAATTATAACAACGAACAAGACCATATTGATTTTGACCGAGAAGTTTAGGCCAAAAATTAGGTTGATAATTAAAATAATTATTATCTAGTCCCATATGCCATATACTAGTATTGCAAATCAAACCCTTAACTCGAGTTAACGCATGTATCTTTTTAAAGAAATTATATTGATCGAAAACTTTCATTGAACCGCCTCGATTCCATATAATGTCGTATTCTGTATCTTTTTCAAATTTAGTTTTTAGAAATTTATCTCCCGGACAAAAGATTCCGGAATCCACATCAAAAGCTTCTAATACATCTGCAAAACAATTAGGACGACCTTTAATATTAAACTCAGTGCATAATTTTTCTACAGCTTCCCAATCTTCAATCTCTGTATTGTCACCAATTATCAAAATGTTTTTAAAGCTATCAGAAAACATATACATTTTTCTTAATAGCATGATATCAACAGTATTCATTTTTTTTATTCCTATAATTTAAAATCTTTAAAGGTATCATCGTCGATATCTTTTTTTATACCACCAATTATATATGATGTAATTTCGGTCTCTTGTGGAGCAACTTGCACTTCAGCACCTGAGATCCATTTCTGTGTCCACGGTAATGGATCAGAACCACCACGTTCATTTGAGAGGCCAATTGCATACAATCTCTTATTGCCTAACCAATCAATATAATTGCATAGAAGCTCGTCATTCAAACCAATCATCGACGCATCTTTAAACAGATACTTAGCCCATGCTTTTTCTTGATCGATAACATCTTTAAAAATTTGACGAACTTCGTCTTCACATTCTGTAGCAATCTTTTTAAAATCTTCGTCTTCTTTTGGTAGAATCTTTATAAGTTGTTGAGTTGAAGCCATATGCACATTTTCATCACGTGCAATGAACTTAATAATCTTCGCGTTGCCTTCCATCTTCTTTAATTCAGCAAATGCCCACGAGCACGCAAACGAAACATAAAATCTAATCCCTTCAAGCGCATTAACTGCATTGATCGCTAACCACAATAACTTCTTATGTTTATATTGATCATATTTAATTCTCTTCTTTAGATTCTCTGTATCATTATTATATGAAATTAGATCATCATAATATTTCGAAATAGAACCAGCGCAGTCCACAATCTCTTTAATATCAAGCATCTCATCAAACACTTTACTAGGATCATTATATACATTACGAATTATATGTGTATACGAACGAGAATGAATAGTCTCAAAGAATGACCAAGTGACCAACCAGTTTTCTAGCTCAGGCAGAGAGCAAATCGGGAGAAAGGCTTCAACAGGGCCGCGGCCTTGTACCGAGTCAAGCAGAATTTGTCGTTTAAGATTACTAGTAAAGATATGTTGTTCTTGTTCTGATAAAGCTTTAAAATCTTTACTATCACGTGCGATATCAACTTCTTCTGGTCGCCAAAAGAAACCAAGTTGCTTATCAGTCATTTTCTCAAATATGCTATAACGTTGTTTGTCATAACGAGCAATGTTTACGCCTGCTCCGAAAAATGCAGGCTGTGCTGTTGTGTCAATATTTTTAGTGTGAAATACACTCATGAATTACCTTCGTATATGTAAATTGTATCCATTGTTAATTTTTTAAATTCTTTATAACCAAGTTCAATTAAAAGATGATGACCCTTAGCTTTTTCTGTAATAATAACTGGATGGTGTTTTTTGATTGTTTCTTTTGCACCTTCAATGGCCATTGGTTCATGTCCTTCAATATCTAAATGTATAAGATCAATCTTTTCTAAATTTAAGTCATCTATTCTATACATTTCTACATTGGCATTTTTGACGTCTTTCTGTAATCTATGTGTACCTACATTCTTCTTATTATTATTGTACAATTTATAGATTTTATCTGTTGTATTGCTGATAGCGCCATTAAATAATTCAAATTGTTCACTATCACAATTCATTTGTAAACATTTATAATTATCCGGATCTGGTTCCCATGAATAAACCTTTTTAAAATAGTTTGCATAGAAACGAGGATACATACCGCAGTTTCCTCCAGCACATATCACAACATCAAAGTTTTTCACTTGACTCATAAAATCTTTCGAGTCTTCACGCCAATTTTTAAGAGGACCGGTCCATGCACCACTATCATTTATTAGCCAAAATAATCCATCAATACCTTCATATTCATCGGCAGTCCAGTCTTTTTCATCAGGCACTTCACTAAACTTTCTGTAATGTATTAGATTTTGCATGCATCACAGTCCGGATCACTTAAATCACATACTGCGCCTTCTGCTTCAGGCACAGGTGGTACTTCTTCTATTTCTCCAGCACCATCATATGTGTTGTTATAATACAATTGCTTTCCACCATACTTATAGAACATCAACATATGTTGCATCATTACAGATAATGGTATCTTCTCTTCATCGTAATGTAAAGGATTATATGAAGTATTGACTGAAATACCTTGATCAATAAACTTTTGTAATACAGCCATAATCTTGAGATAACCTTCAGGTGATTTCTGATCCCACAATAAGTCGTACTTATTCTTTAATCGTTGAATGCTAGGAACAACCTGCTTCAATATGCCGTCTTTCGATTGCTTAATAGAGATAAGAGAGCGCGGTGGCTCAATACCATTTGTACTGTTACTAATTTGTGCTGATGTTTCAGCCGGCATAAGTGCCATCAATGTTGAGTTTCGAATTCCAAAGTTCTCGAGTTGCGCGCGTAGACCATCCCAGTCCATCTTATATTCAGGTGCAACCAACTCATCCACTGTTTTCTTATATGTGTCGATTGGAAGAACACCTTCATGATAGTTTGTTTGATTTGAGAGAAAACATGCATGTTTTTCAACTGCGAGATCAGCTGATGCCTGAATCAAATAATATGACCATGCTTCTGCATATTCATGAATGAGTTCGAGATTAGGATCCTGATAGTTAGTATCATTCTTCGCTAGCCAATGTGCAAAGTTAATAATGCCAATTCCTAACGGCCGTCGATTTTCTGTGCCTTTACGAGCCGCCAATACTGGATAATCTTGATAATCTAGCAATGCATCAAGTGCACGTACGGCTAGGGTACAGGGCTTCTCAAAGTCAGCAGGTTTACGAATACTTCCCCAGTTGATGGCAGCTAAAGTACACAATGAAATCTCACCCATGGGATCGTTGATGTCTGTTAACGGTTTTGTCGGCAGGTTAATTTCACAACACAAATTAGATTGACGAATAGGTGCTTTAATTTTTTGGAACGCGCCATGATCATTAGCGTTATCAACATTCATCAAATAGATACGTCCAGTATCCTTTCGTTCTTGCATAAATGCAGAAAACAACTCACGGGCACTAATTGTTTTTTTCCTAATCGATGTCTTACGCTCGTACTTTTCGTAGAGCTCACGAAATTTATCTACGTCTACAAAGAATGCCTCGTATAGATCTTTACAATCATGAGGTGAGAAGAGTGTGATGTTCTCATTTCGAATCAGCCGCTCGTACATTACCTGATTGAATTGCACACCATAATCCATGTGTCTTACTCGGTTGTCTTCTGTTCCTTTGTTATTTTTAAGAACGAGCATATCTTCAATTTCATAATGCCAAATTGGATAATATAGTGTTGCGGCACCACCGCGTACACCGCCTTGTGAACAAGATTTGACAGCGCTTTGAAAATACTTATAGAAAGGGATAACACCAGTATGACTAGTATCGCCGTCGCGAATAGGACTGCCCAGAGCCCGAATGCGACCGGCCCCAATACCGATTCCTGCTTTTTGAGATACGTATTTGACGATTGCTGATGCTGTTGCATTGATAGAGTCCAGTGAGTCATCAGTCTCAATAAGTACGCATGATGAGAACTGTCGTTGAGGCGTCCGTACTCCCGCCATAATTGGGGTAGGTAGACTAATATCGAAGTTACTCAGTGCATCATATAGGTCTTTTACCCATTTAAGTCTATCTTCACCGTAATTTGCGAAGAGAGTCATGGCGATACACATATTCGCCATTTGTGGTGTCTCATAGATTTTTCCAGTGACACGGTTTTTGACCAGATACTTACCTCGCATCTGTTCCATTGCTGCATATGTCAAAAGAAAATCACGATCATGATTGATATAACCATCGAGTGTCTCGATATCCTCGCGACTATATTTCTCCATCAATACACCATCATATACACCTTCACCTACACAATTAATAACGTGTTGTACGAGAGAAATAGGTTGAAAATCGCCATATACTTCTTTTCGTAGACCATAGTTGATCAAACGACCGGCGACATATTGGTAGTTCGGTGCATCTTCTGTGATAAGATCAGCGGCAGCCTTAATCAATGTCTCTTGGACATCAAGTGTTTTTATATTATTGTAGAACTGAATATGAGTTTTAATTTCTAGATCTGATGCGGATACACCGTTTAAACCTTCACACGCAAACGATGCAACTTTATGAAACTTGTCTAGATCTAATAGCTCTTTATCACCGTTCCTTTTGGTTACAAAAATTTCCATTTAAATTTGTCCAGATTCTTGTAGCTTGATTCGATTCGCCAAGTGTGCTTCTTGAATGTCATCTTTACTTTGGCCAAAATATTCAACAGCATGTCCTTCTCTAATCATGATTTGTCCTAAGAACATATAACTGTCAGTGACTTCATCGTAAACCTCAAACTTACCGAGAATACGACCGAACTTACCCTTCGCATCATCGCCGGGTTTTTCTGTTACAAGTGTTTGTGAACTACCGACTTTTAGATATGATTGCACAAACTTCTTTGCTAGCAAACCGTACTTCTTTTCTACTTTATCGCGTGTGCGCGATTCTGGTGTATCGATACCGTGAATTCTTACACGTTCACCATGTTGCCAAATGCCAAATCCAAGGTCGATATCTACATCTACTGTGTCGCCGTCTACGACTCTTTTTACGACGCACTTATACCTATACATCGCTCGGCGCGCCGGGTTCTTCGGTAGGAACTAAGCTGGCTCGTACAGCGCGCGACACATTAAGTAATTCATGAGCTTCAGCTATTTTTTGCATTTGTTCATGCATGGCATCGACGAGATCCGGATGTTCACCAATGCCTACGGGATTTTCTACGTAGGTTCGAACGTTAGCTTGTGCAGCTAACAATTCACCTTCATAACGCCTAATAAGGGCGTCGACTAAATCAATTCTCATCTTTTTCTCCTGTTTTTACATCATAAAAAATATTTAAACCAAACTCTGTCTTGAGTGAAGCCATGATCTTATCTATGGCACTCTCCGCGCCTTCTCTAAAACCAGCACCAAATGCTTCTGCACCACCTATTCTGTATCCTGTGTAATAGGCAATGCCTAAGAGCCCTAGCGAAACTAGGGTATGTGTTGTGCTATCCATTTTTTTCCTTAATGATCGGGCCAATCTAAATGCTGAAAACTACCAATTGCATGTACAAAATTTTCAGCACAGTCCTCGGCGTATCGCAGATTTTTATCTAAAAGTTCGGTATGATAATGTTTCATCATACCATAATGTCTGGCTTCCATGCGAACAATATAATGATATTCGTCGCGAGATATTGATGCGCGTCGTGTTTTTGTCTCATTCCAATAATCACTTAAATGTAATTCAGCCATTGAGTTGCACCACTTCACCTATTGCTTTTTGAATTTCGAAACGATCCATACCCATCAATCTTAGTTCACGCTCAACTAATTCTTTAGAATATTTACCTTCGCGATATTCTTCAATAATTAAATTTACCTTCATATCTTTTTCTAGATCACTCATGTTTTTCTCCATGCTGTGAATAGTAATTTAGCTTCCAAACCACTAGAGATATTATACCTCAAAACGTCTTCTATTGACACCCCATTGAGGAACATATCGTTAATATCTTTTTCCTTTACTGTCTCAGGAAAAATTACTACTTCGTATCCTTTACTTATGATTTTCTCAATCTTGGCACATGTCTCTGGGCTACGAGGTTCATTATCAAATACAAAGATAGAATGTTCATTTGTCCATTCATATTTAATACTACCACCTGCCATTGCAATGGAATTAGGAACAAACATGGAGTCGATTGGACCTTCGAAAATATAATGTGGTTTTGATCGATCACATGTATCTAGACCAAATATTTTTGGTTGCTTCTCATCGATCATGATCGTAATATATCGTATACCTTCTTTACGAAACGATCGACCTTGATAACCAAATAGATTGCCATCGGCATCGATAAACGGAATAATCAATCGAGGTTCATCCCATTCTGTATCAGGAAACTTACCGGGAAGTATTGTATTCGTCCATTCTTTAAATCGTGGACAATAAAATAGTTTTGCCTGATATGGTGTTGGAATTTTACGACGATCGATATATCGTTTTGCAGGATGGTTCCACTTGAGTTGTGATATCTTCTTCAGCTTCTTTAATGGTGTTGATTTAATAAAAGTAGGCGGTTTCATTTTATCAGCGAAGATCTCGACGTCTGTCTTTGGCCTATCACCCATCTTTTCAATTATTTTTTCTTTAATAAATTCTTGATGTACAATAGGATCGATTTGTTCAAGAAATTTCTCAAGGCCGAGTGTTACACCACAATTGAAACAATGAAACAAATACCCACCTTTATCTTTAGGAAAAAGATGACCGCGAGCTTTGTATTTTGATTTACGTGAGTCACCACAGATAGGACAACGGAAGTTATACTCGTTCTTCTTTGTTCTTTTGAAGAGCTCGAGTCTATTGGAAACTAATCCAATATATTTTTGTTCAAGCCACATAATATTATAAACTCTATTGTTGACACAATAGTATTATACCGCCGAATGCTACAAAAAGTAAATGCTAAAGAAAGAAATAAGACCCCAACGTGCCTGCTACAGCAGTAGTAATGAGCCACATAAACTTCATCATTACTTCCTGCCGAGTGTGCATTTGTTTGATGGTACCATCTAATTCATCAATCTTTTCTGAGTGTCTGTTGAGTCTGTCATAGGCAATATGTTGGTTCTTTTCCATGCCTATAAGTTTCTCTTCCGCGCGGGCCAAGGAAATCATAGCTTCTGATAGTTGATCAATTTTTGTTTCGATTCTGTCTAATCGTCGATTCTGATCATCGTGCTCAGGCGATGCCATCATTTATACTCCTTTGTAAGTCTTTTACGTTGACCGTTTACTTCAATATAGTTACGCGTCAACATTTTAGTTTTACGTTTACGTCTTGTAATACCGGGTTCACCATCCGGTCCAATGCCAATTCCTGCAATGGAACCTCCACCAGCAGACATAGTCGGAGCTTCTTCTATAAGTAGATCTACCTCAGTCATATAGAAGTCCAATCTTTCCTGCAATAAATCCATGTCATCTGGATCTATATTTTCTTCTTTTAGCAACAATAAAGCTGCAGCGAATGAAGCGATACGCGACTTGCCAAACGGAACTTTGGCAAGTAATTTTTTAAGGTTAGCAACCAATCGATCAAAATAACCCCATGATCTATCTTGTTCAGGCGTTCTTTGATCTTTTGGTATAATTACCTGTCCATCTTTATTGATCATGCCTAATCTATAGGCATCCCATTTCTCAAACGGTGTTACGAGCCTCTTCAGGAAGCTGTATATAAGTGCTATGTCAATGACGCCTTTGGCCATTATATCTTCCTTAGAATTGCAGCTATATCCAAATCAACAGAGATAAATTCTGATCTCACGTGATTACCTTCATATTCTAAATCTTGCACCAAATCTGGCATATACTGTAAAAACAAAAGAAATGTTTTTAGTATTCTCCAGTGTCGTTCATCAATACGATAGAACAACATTCTTGTTGCGGCATCTGGCTTAAATACATTATAAAGAGTGATGATATGATTTAATATCAATCTCTCTTTTAACTCACCTCGCTCTTGATATCGAGAAAACAGTCTTTTTAGATATTTAAATCTTTTAAGATCGTCAAAAAATTCCTCGGTATCATAACAAGTATTCGTATAGTTTGCCGCTGCATATATTAAAAAGTTCTGCTCAGTCAATGGTGTCATAATACAACTTAAGGGGGCCGAAGCCCCCTATTAAATTAGACTACAGTCAGTGTCAGTGCGTCAGATGTAACATCGGCGCCACCGGTTACCGATACAACAGCTCGATACTTATAAGCATTCAAACCAGTTGAATCAGAAATCGATAGCGTATTTGTAGTTACGCCACTATATACACCTGCGTTCGCCAACGGAGCGAATGTTCCAGTGTTTGGATCTTCTTCCCATTGAATTGAAGTAGTTCCACCTGTTGGCGTAGTAGTTACTGCGGCTAATACGAAATCAACAGCTGCAGGTGCTGTAATGTCACCGGCAGGATCTTGACTAGTTGATAGTGCATTGATTACGAAATCAGGGATTTCAGTATCATCAGTAGCATCACCAGCAATAGAGCTCATAGCAACCAAAGTTTCTACGTGAACTCGACCGGCGCGACCGCCTGTACCTTCGACACGGCGTACCCAACCAGCGTGAGCACCACGAGTACCGTTAGCACGTGCAGCAGCTTGCTCACCAGTATCGACACCGAATACCAACTCAGGATCGCCATGAGTTGATGTTGCAGTTTCAGCAGTAGTTACTGACTTAGGCTTTTCGTTAAGTGAATAGTTAGCACCTGCTGTCACTGCGGTAAGAGTGGCACCGGGCACACCAGCGACTACAGTGGCATTTGTATTATCAGCAATAGCAGTGATAAGATAATGCTCTCCGGTAGCATCAGCTACGATGTAATCGCCAACACGGGCCTCAGTTGTGAAGGCCGTGGTAGTTCCGGTGACAGCTCCAGCAGCATCGATTGCAATCGTGCCAGTTGAAGTTTTATCGTCTTTGTTTCCCCACAACATGTGTTTTTCCTCTTAATTAGGTGGTTGTTAGTTATTTATGATTTCTTTTTGTTACGCAATGAAACCAGATCCTTTCCATCGATGTCGCCATCTTTGTCAGTATCCATGTGCTTCTTTTGAGCAGGCGATAGTTCACCTTCTTTTACTCTCTTCTTATGGCCTCCACCACAAGATGACTCAAGGAATTGCTTCCAAGATTCCATACCCTCATTATATTTTTGTAGCTTCTTTTTAACACGAGGATTCTCAGAAAAATCGCCGCCTTTCTTCTTTGGTCGCATTTTATCAATTTTCTTTGCGGCACCAGTCATATTACCAGCCATACGACGTGCAGTTGATACTGCGTTTACTATACCTTCATCGACATCCATAAAACTCTCCTTTAAACCGTTTCGTCGTAGAATTTGAATAACGCCATCGCGAGGATCTGTATCCATAGAGCGCAAGAATTTTTTAAAATCTCGCATTTTACCATCGCCTATTAATTGTGCAGCCATCAAGAAATCATCTTTATCGATACCGCCGTGTTTCTTGGCATATGTCTGCAAATCTTTCGCCACTTTCTTATGCTTAGCGCCTTCATCAACCTGCTCGACTTCTTCCATTCGCGATCTTACGTTACCAAAGGATTTGTTCTGAGAAGCAGACTTTTGTGCTTTCTGCTTTCGCTTTGTGGCAAGACGATCACGTGCTGCTTTGGCATCAGCATTAGAAATACGGAAACCACCAGTATCGTGTTTCTCTTTATCCTTTGACATGCCTTCATATCCTTCTAAATGAACATCAGTATGACCCATCTTTCGGAAGTGACCAACTGCTCCAAATGCTTTATCTTTATGTACTGCAGTCTTCATCTTTTGGCCGCCACGTGTCGTATAGTTTAGAGTCTGATGATCTTTGCTTTTTGACTTCTGCTCATCATCTTTCTTATGCCATGCTCGTTCTTCGTCCATTCCTTTCTCCCGGCGGGCTGATAGATATGCAGCAATTGCCATTTTTTGTTTTTTCTTATCAGACTTACCTTTAAACTGAGGTGCATCTGAATCTTTAAAATCTTTAATATAATCGCCGGCGTCATGCTTAGATGGATCAAGTTTTTCATCAACGTGTCGCTTATCTGTTTCTGCACCCTTTATGCGCTGACGGAGATCCGTTTTAATTTTTGCATCGTTAGAACGTTCTACTGCATCGATAGACGAGGCTTTACGAAGTAGAGATCGAAGTTTCTTTTTAATTTCTGCAGGACTATCAGCATCCATATAGAAACGTGGCAATCCATCCACATCAACAGAATATTTGGCTTCTTTAAAAGATTTCATTTCTACAATCTCCCCAACTCCCTTAGTTGATACCCATACTCTTCCACCTTTTTCTTGGTGCATATTGAGCATCTCTTCTTTTGTACCAGTTGCAATAACTTTTCTCTTTTTAACAAGAGCATAATGAGTATCATCAGCATGCACAGTATCTTCGCCGACTTTAATGGTTTTATTTTTCTTTTGGCCCGGTGTCTTCTTCATATAGTCAGCGACGCCTTCAGGCTCGCCCCACTTATGAAGTGGACCATCTGGATCATTCGGCTTCGCCATCTGATACTCCGCTAGCTCCCGGAATAATATCGTCCGGATTTACGTCTTCTGCACCGGTCAGAGGATCAGGTACTTCGACTGATCTATCTGCCAACGCAGCTTCTACCTCTGCAGGATCTGGTGTTTCTGCTTCGGCTTCGGGCGCAATCATATATTTTGCGAATTGAGCTTCAAGATCTTGTCGATACAGATCTTGATTTTGCTTCATTACATCCATCACTGCGCTGTTTAAATTTGCCATCTTTTTAGTGTCTTCGATACTAGCCATTATATAGTCCTCATGTTAAATCTTTATCGTGGTTTAAACCACCTTTCTTTTTCTTTGCAATAAACGCATTAACACGCGCATGACCCCATTGTTGTGGAGTAGTGCCTGGCCTATGACCAGTTTTCCATGCAGCGACGCCTCTATTGTAAACTTTACGAAGTGTAGAAGCTGAAATACCTGACTTCTCGGCCTTTTTAGCAAATCCACCTTCTTCTGCAACTATTTCTTCATTCATATCTACACCGGTTGCATGTGGCTTTAATTCGCGATGTAAACGGTCAGCATGTTGTCGACTTTTTGCAGTAAATATTACACCCTTATCAGTAGAACCACCATATTTAATATGACCGGCTTTTTCATGTTTTCGCATAACATCACCAGCTTTCTTTTGCCTCTTATCTCCATCAAGATGATCTAGACGTACATGAAATTCAACCTCTTCATCCATCATCTTATCTACGTATTTAGTATATTTAGATTTTGGCATTTCTTTCTGACGGGCTGACTTATCGCCCGGTGCATCTTTATATGCCGATGCATCATTGTCTGCTTTTTTACCGTGCTTCTTAAAGTGTGCATCTCGTTTTGCTTTAGTCGATTTTTTCAAACCCTTATGGTATGCGGCAGGCTGTGTACCTTCGCGATCCTTGATATCCGGATCTTGTTTTGCTTCATTAGTAGGTTTTGATGCACGATTGATTGCTTTAGTATCACGTATGCGTGCACGATCCATCATGCGATCATGCTTAATTTTATCTTGTTTTTTTTCTCGACTAATACGCTGTTTAGCTTGGTCTTGACTAGCCGTACTTTCTATGAATTCTTTAAAACCTTTCATTAGCAATTCCACCTTCTCAGAGACATAGCCTTACGAGTCGGCCGGCCTTTTTCATCTTTCATTGGTCCTTTCATTCCGCTCATACGAGCGCAGAATGACTTACGTCGCTTGGCCGCTTTTCCATTAGGATCTAATTTACTTGGTGGTGTTGTCACTGCGGTCTTAACACCA